>Ga0228703_1002256_pt1 | contig 10918 bp, 11 predicted proteins | sample McNCre217_Aug_MG_3_FD_178020 | JGI IMG/M metagenome (GOLD analysis project Ga0228703, IMG submission 178020) | Freshwater microbial communities from McNutts Creek, Athens, Georgia, United States - 29-17_Aug_MG | ecosystem: Environmental > Aquatic > Freshwater > Creek | place: USA: Georgia... | reverse complement strand
TTTGATGTTTATTCATCAGTGTGGTTTAGCGCGATTTACATTTTGCTTTTTGTTTCGCTAATCGGATGTGTAATTCCGCGCGCGCAAGTGCATTACAAGGCGTTGCGTTCGGCACCACCGCTTGCGCCAAGAAATTTTGCTCGCATGCCGGCGAACCTGTTAGTCAAATCGCGCACCGCAAATGTGATTGAACGATCGGCTGCTGTTTTGAAGTCGCAGGGGTATCGAGTGGTAGTCACCGGCAAAACTGTTGCAGCAGAGCGTGGCTATTTGCGCGAGACCGGAAACCTGGTTTTCCACTACGCACTCATCGGAGTTTTAATTGCCGTTGGTTTTGGTGGCGGATTTAGTTACAGCGGGCAACGCGTATTGATCGAGGGCGACACCTTTGTGAATAACCTCACCGGCTACGACTCGATCTCGCCTGGAACCTTTTTCAATGAGTCTCAGCTCACTCCGTTGAGTGTGACCCTGGACAAATTCACCGTGAACTTCGATATCAAAAATCAGACCAACCTCGGCACACCGCTAGATTTCCGAGCAGAAGTCACCAGCAAGTTAGGCGTGAACGGAAAGCCCGCCAAGGCCACCATCCGCGTGAATGAGCCGCTGGAGCTACCGAATGCCAAGGTCTACCTGACCGGAAATGGCTATGCCCCGGTGATTACCATCCGCGATGCCAAGGGTAATGTGGCGTTCTCGGGCCCTACCGCCTATCTGCCGCAAGACAAGAACTACACCTCGCTTGGCGTGATCAAGGTGCCAGACGCCCAGCCGAAGCAGTTCGGCATCATCTCTTTCTTTTACCCGACCGCGGAGGCGCTCAGCACTGGGGCACTCACCTCTATTTACCCTGATCCGATCAATCCGAAGTTGACCATGAACGTATACGTTGGCGACCTCGGACTCGATGCCGGAGTGCCTCGAAACGTCTACTCGCTGGACATCTCGAAGATGAAGCAAGTGGCCGGCGGTAAGAGCGGGGTAAAGGGCATCCAACTCGAGGTGCACCAAAGCGCGAACTTGCCTAATGGCATGGGAACCGTCACCTTCGATTCGCTCAAGCGCTACGTTTCGCTTGATGTCAGCTACAACCCGGGTGAGGGATGGATTCTGTTCTTCGCGTTGTTAGCACTGGCAGGACTAGTGCTTTCATTGTTAGTACCGAGACGTCGAGTTTGGGTGCGACAAACCACCGATGGATTTGAACTTGCGGCATTAACCCGAGGAGACGATCCAACTTTGAAAGTCGTACTCGAGGACTTAGGTAAAGAAATAAAGAAGGCAAAATGAAGTCGATTGTATTGAACCCGGCACTTGCGAATGTGTCCACGATTTTTATTTACGCTGCGATGGCGCTTTACACAATCGCCTTCTTGTCTTTTGCAACCAATCTTTCACGCCGAATCAGCGACAAACAAAAAGTTCGCGAAGCCGCTGGGCCACTAGAAAAATTTGCAATGACCATGATGATCATTGCGGCGATCTCTCACGGCGTCGGTGTTGTGCTGCGCGGTATTGCTGCCTCTCGCGTGCCATGGGCAAACATGTACGAGTTTTCCATCACTGCAAGTTTCTTGATTGTTTCAATTTTCTTGATTGCTCTTTTCTTTGTGCTGGACATTCGCATCATCGCAGTTATGGTGAGCGGATTCGCTTTGCTTGTGCTCGGTGCAGCAACCACTTGGTTCTGGGTAGACGTCAAGTCACTAATGCCGGCACTGCAGAGTTACTGGCTAGTGATTCACGTGACCGTTGCAATCTTGGCAACTTCGTTTTTTAATATCGCGGCTGCGCTTTCGGTGGCTTACCTACTCAAGTCATCTGAGTGGATCAAGAAGAGCAAGACCAAACTGGCTGGCACTGCCAAGCGAGTGCTGGCATTGTTCGCGGATCAGGTGAAGCTCGAGAAGATGGCTTACCGCTTCAACATCATCGGCTTTATCCTCTGGACCTTCACCCTGATTGCCGGCGCCATCTGGGCCGAGCGTGCTTGGCACCGCTACTGGGGCTGGGACACCAAGGAGGTTTGGACGTTCATTATCTGGACCATCTACGCGGGTTACCTGCATGCCAATGCCACTCGCGGATGGAGCGGACGACGCTCAGCCTGGCTGGCTTTGATTGGTTTCGCTGCGATTATTTTCAACTTCACCATCGTGAATCTCTTCTTCAAGGGACTTCACGTTTACAGCGGCCTGAAGTAAATCAGATGAGGCGATAGCAGCGTTCGAGACGTTGCTGCCACCAGTCGATGCGTTCGGCATCGGCTTCGAGTTTCAACAATTTCTTTTCACTAGGGACTACTCGCTGAACCTTGAGTTTTCCCTCGGACGGAATTAATGGTTCATCGCAAACGTCGTCTTCAAACATCGCAACCGTGCCGAGCCCGGCATCAAAAGTTGGCACCTCGAGTGCAGCTGCCAAATGCAAGCCCATCGAAATACCAATTGAAGTTTCGAGAGCACTCGAAACAGTAACCGGCAAGTTTGCTTCCTTCGCAATGCTCACCGCGTTGCTTATGCCGCCGAGTGGCTGCGCTTTCAAAACTAAAACATCTCCAGCATTCGCCTGAGCTACGGCAAGAGGGTCAGAAACTTTTCGCACCGATTCGTCGGCAGCAACCTTGATTCCGATGCGAGAAAGTTTGAGTCTTACCTCGGCCAATTCGGCAATAGTTTTCACCGGCTGCTCAAAATATTCAAGATCGATACCGGCGATTGCAATTTCTTTCGCAATTTCAATTGCGTTTTGCACGGAGTATCCGCCGTTGGCGTCGATTCGGATTTTGGCGGCAGGAAAAAACTCGTGCAGGCGGAGCACGCGGAAAAGATCGTCAACAATGGTCTGGCCAGGTTCGGCAACTTTGAGTTTGACGGTGTCGAATTTTCCGAACGGCTTTAGTGCCTCAACAAAATGTTTCGACTGAATTGCGCCCAAGGTGGCATTGATGGGAATTGAATCCACGAGCGGTTTTGGCGCTTCACTGAAACCAAACTCGATTGCTCCGGCCAGCCAGACGGCTGCTTCTTCGTCTTGGTATTCCAGGAACGGCGACCACTCGGTCCAGCCGTGGCTACCCTCAAAAAGCATCGCCTCGCGGTGCAGCACTCCGCGGAATTTGTGCTTGAGCGGGATGGAAACCACGCGGGCTGTGGCCAGCAGGTCGCTGATCGAGGGTTTTGCCGCGCTAATCACGTTGTTAGTCTAGGTTCATGTCCAATCCGGTATCTGAGCTGTTTGACCCTGCCATTTGGCAGTCGGTGCCAGGGTTCGAGACTCTCGAGGACATCACCTATCACCGCCACAAGTCCCTCGGCATGGTTCGGGTTGCCTTCAACCGACCAGAAGTGCGCAATGCCTTCCGTCCGCAGACAGTCGATGAATTGCATCAGGCGCTAGAGCACGCTCGCGTGGATGCGAAGGTTGGTGTGGTTCTTCTCACCGGTAATGGACCATCTCCAAAAGATGGCGGTTGGGCTTTTTCCAGCGGCGGAGATCAGCGCGTTCGCGGCAAGGATGGCTATCAGTACGGCGACGGTCAAAGCACCGGACGCCTTCACATCCTTGAAGTGCAGCGACTAATTCGCTTCATGCCAAAAGTTGTGATTGCACTGGTGCCAGGTTGGGCAGCTGGTGGCGGTCACTCGCTTAATGTGATTGCGGATCTATCGATTGCCAGCGCAGAGCACGCAAAGTTTAAGCAGACCGACGCCGATGTTGCATCATTCGATGCCGGTTACGGAAGTGCATACCTTGCCCGCCAGGTTGGTCAAAAATTCGCTCGCGAAATATTTTTCCTCGGTGCAGAGTATTCGGCGCAACGCGCTTATGAAATGGGTGTAGTCAACGCGGTTGTTCCGCACTCTGAACTTGAAAAAACCGGCGTGGCCTGGGGCGAAGAAATTTTGCGCAAGTCACCGCAGTCGGTGCGCATGTTGAAGTATGCGTTCAACATGATCGATGACGGATTAGTTGGTCAGCAGTTATTTGCCGGTGAAGCCACTCGTTTGGCATACGGAACTGCAGAGGCAGCCGAAGGCCGAGATTCGTTCTTAGAAAAACGCGAACCGGACTGGTCTCCGTTTCCGTGGCACTTCTAAAACTCGTTGCCGCTAACGACACCTTTGGTGCGTTGGTCGCCGTCACCGGAGCTCTCGCCGGTAAACACGCACTTTTTATTACTCCGCCAGAAACCAATGGGCTCATGCCCGAGGTTCACGGTCTTCCAGATTCGGTAGGCGATGACGTTGCCTTCGTAGTGCAAAGCAGTGGGTCCACCGGAACCCCAAAGAATGTGGAGCTCAGCGCAGCGGCCGCCATTGCCAGCGCGGAAGCCAGCCAGCAACGGCTAGGCGGCCCGGGGCAGTGGCTGCTTGCTCTCCCTGTGAACTACATCGCGGGTTTAAACGTTTTGATTCGTTCTGCTCTGGCCGAGACGCAACCGGTGATGATGAATCCTGCCGTGCCTTTCACTGCGGATGCATTCGTGGCTTCGACTTCGTTTTTGCGTGGGGATAAAAAGTTCACTGCTCTAGTGCCAACTCAACTTTCTCGCTTGGCCGATGCAGCCGAGCACGATCATTCGGCGCTCAGTGCACTGAAAGATTACGAGGCGATTTTGGTTGGCGGGCAGGCAACCCCACCTGCACTACTCGAAAAGCTGCGTGACCAAGGTGTGAACCTAGTCACCACTTACGGTGCCACCGAAACTTTTGGCGGAGTGGTTTACGACGGCATTCCCCTCGATGGAGTGAGTGTTTCTCTAAGGGAGGATTCACTAATTGAAATTGCAAGCCCAACTTTGGCAAATGGTTACGCTCCAAAATATGTGAGCAACGATATCGGCAATTTGGTTGATGGCGAATTACAAGTTATTGGTCGCGTAGATCGCGTGATAATTTCCGGTGGAATCAAGGTGTCACTCGATCGAGTCGAACTCATCGCACGCTCGATCCCCGGTGTAGTTGAACTAGTTGCCGCTCCAATTGTTGACCAAGAGTGGGGACAGCGAGTGGGAATTATTTATCTCGGCAGTCCTGAGGTTGCCGACGAAATTGCAATCCAACTAGCAGATCTACTCGGACCAGCGGCTAAGCCATTACGCATAATGCGCGTAGACCTCGTGCCAAAATTGTCTAACGGTAAATACGACTTGCGCGCAGCTGCCTCAATCTTTGCCAAGGAGAGCCATGACTAAACGAGCCAGACAAAAGCAGATTTCGCTTTGGGTCGAGGGTGCCCGGTTGCGCACACTTCCTCTTGCCGTTGCCCCGATTGCGGTTGGTTCGGGAGCGGCTGCTGCCATCCAAATGTTCCAACCGGCACTCGCAGTTCTGGCTTTGGCAGTAGCCCTGTTTCTGCAGATCGGCGTGAACTACGCCAACGACTACTCCGACGGCATCCGCGGCACCGATGCCAAGCGAGTTGGCCCACTGCGTCTCACCGGTAGCAAATCGGTAAAGCCAAAAGCGGTTAAGAATGCGGCCTTCATCTTTTTTGCACTTGCCGGAATTGCCGGACTAAGCATCGTGCTGCTCACTGGCATCTGGTGGTTACTTGCAATTGGAGCTGCCGCAATCATCGCGGCCTGGTTCTACACCGGTGGCAAGAGTCCATATGGCTACGCGGCGCTTGGTGAGGTTAGCGTTTTCATTTTCTTCGGGCTGGTAGCCACCATCGGCACCGAATACATTCAGACCCGTGACTTCAGCGCCAACACTTTGCTCGGTGGAATTGCCATGGGTGCGATTTCGTCGGCGGTGTTGATGGTAAATAACATTCGCGATATTGATCTCGACCGTCATGTTGGCAAAAAGACGTTGGCAGTGCGAGTTGGTAAAACCTGGTCGAAGGTTATTTACCTGATTTTGCTTTGGGCGCCGATTGTGATTTTGGTGCCGTTCCCATTTTTATATCCAGCAACGGTTTTCGCTTATGCGAGCGTGTTGCTAATTGCACCGGCAACTTTGATTGTGCTGACCGCCAAAACTCCGAAGGAGTTGATTTTGGTTTTGAAGCTAACCAGCTTTGCCGGCCTGATTTATGGAGCGCTTTTAGGCTACGGTCTAGCCTCGGTTTCAATCTAAGAGTTCATCCTCAGTTTTTGAATCTTTGTCGCGTTCTGCGTGACGCTTTTCGTAGATCGATTTCGATACCGCGTCGCGTTGTTTATTGAAAAAAATGAGTGAAAAGGCAAGAGCCAGAATCGCCGCAATAAATGTGGCGTAGAACGGGTCAAACTGCAGCGCCAAAAGGATTGCCAAAAACACCACAAAGGTGCCTACGCGTAGCAGTGTGTATGCGAGCCAAGGATTCTTCACGCTTTCAGTCTATGTTTCCGCTGGTTAGAGTTAATCCATGAGGTTCGCGCTTTTTGGAATTGTGGTTGACGTAATTTTCACCGTCTTCGTCACCGTGTTTGCTGCCAGCGCCGACCCAAAAGCAGTTCGAAACCTTCCAAAGTGGGTCTGGATTCTGTTCTGCATTTTCCTATCGCCAATCGGCGGCATTTTGTATTTAGCGGTTGGGCGTCCATTGCCCGGCAAAGGTGATCGTGGCACCACCAGGACGGTTGCACCAGACGACGATCCAGATTTCCTTCGCAATCTTTCAAAGTTCTTGCGCGATGAGGGTAAAGACAAAAAATGAGCTCACCCGCTCAAGAGTTTTCCGCGCATCTGCTAGCCACACTCGTGGCTGGCGGCGTTGAGCACTTTTATCTCGCTCCTGGATCCAGATCTCAGTCCCTAGCCATCGCCGCCGACCAGTTGGCTCGCGCCGGCAAAGTGAAATTGCATGTGCGCATCGACGAACGAGTCATGGCATTCACTGCACTGGGAACTGCTCTGGTCAGCCAAAAACCGGTTGCCGTGATCACAACTTCGGGTACTGCAGTTGCCAACCTGCATCCGGCAGTGCTTGAGGCGCATCACGCCGGAGTGCCTTTGCTCTTGCTCACGGCAGATCGCCCAGAGGAATTGCGCGGGGTTGGCGCCAATCAAACCACAGACCAAATCGGGCTCTTCGGCCCAGCCGTGCAACACGTTTTCGACGTCGATGCACCGAACGCCGACGAAGACCAGCCGGCCCGAGCCAACCAGATTGCGGTGGCAGCTCTGGAACTCATCGCGAATCAGCCGGGACCGATCCAACTCAACCTTGCCTACCGTGAGCCGCTGTCGGGCCTCACTCCAGACGCAGCGCAGCTATCAGTGTCAGCCCCAGAGGTGGAGCTCAGTAACCAGGCCGAATTTGCGGTACTTAGCGCCCAGCCGAACACCGTGGTCATTGCCGGAGCGGGAGCGGGCGAGGCTGCAGTGGAATTAGCCGAATCCTTTGGCTGGCCAATATTTGCCGAGCCATCTTCCGGTGCTCGCTATGGTGCGAACGCGATTGCTAACTACCGTCGACTACTCGAAAACGGTCACGAGCTTGCGAAAGAAATCGAACGCGTAATTGTTTTTGGAAAACCAACATTGAGCAGAAAAATTACCGCACTGTTTTTCAACGAGTCAATCGAGACAATCGTCGTGCGCAGCAAGTCGCACGGAATTTTTGACATTGCCAATCGCGCAAGTCAAATCGTTGACGAAATCTCGGTGGATGATGAAGTGGATTTTGATTGGTTAACTTCTTGGCGAAACGTCGACAAAGAATTTGAAATCAAAATTGACAGCGAACTAACTCGCGCAAATATAATTCGCGAAATTTACGAAGCCACCACCGATAGCGATTGTCTTGTATTCGGCGCCAGCAGAATGATTCGCGTAGCCGACGAATTCGCTCCGATCAAACCGTTAGCTGTTTTTTCTAACCGTGGGCTCGCTGGAATCGATGGCACCATTTCGACCGCCACCGGAATAGCTCTCGCCTACGAAATCGATGGTGGATTTACTCGCGCACTCATGGGTGACTTAACTGCGCTTCACGATGTTGGTGGCTTGGCAATCGATGCTGCCGATGGAGAGCTCAACTTGCAAATAGTCGTAGTGAACGATGGCGGCGGAAGTATTTTTGAAGGCCTAGAAGTCTCCAAAGCCAAGGAATCTTTTGATCGAGTATTTAGAACCAAACAGAATGTGGATTTTTGGCATTTGGCCGAAGCCTACGGCTGGCAGTACAGCAGGGTAGAGCGCTTGGACCAATTGGGCCCCGCAATGCAGCAAACCGGCCGAGTGCTAGTCGAGATTGCCTTAACTTAGGGCTTCGCGGATTGGCTTGAACTTGAGCTCGGTCTCGGCCAGCTCGGCCTCCGGCTCCGAACCAGCAACAATGCCGCAACCCGCATAGGCGGTGAGCTGTCCGTCGGTGAGCTGGGCTCCGCGCAGAGCAATGGCAAATTCGCCATCGCCGTCGGCGCCAATCCAACCCACCGGCCCCGCATAGCGACCACGATCAAAGGGTTCGAGTTCACCGATTAGTTTGCGAGCCACGAGAGTTGGGGTGCCTGCTACTGCTGCGGTTGGATGCAGTACTGCCGCAATGTCGAGCACCGAAGCTTCGTCGTGCAATGTTGCGTGCACATCGCTGGCTAGATGCCAAAGATTCGGCAGAGGCAAACTGAAAGGAACTTCGTCTGCATCTACTTTGGTGCAGAACTTTTTAAGTTCTTCAACCATCGATGCAACTGCAAATTTGTGTTCCGCAATATTTTTGCTGGAAGTTTGTAGCGCATTTGAAATTGCTTGATCGATGCCAGGGTCGGTGCCGCGGCCGGCAGTGCCCGCTAACACTCGAGCCGAAACTTGTTTGTGTGACACGCGAACCAACAACTCCGGAGATGCACCGAATAATCCATCCACCGAATAAGTCCAACAGGTTGGATAATTTGCAGATAATTTTTTAAGCGCGCTTCGGTTGTCAAAGTTGTCGGTGACTTTCGAAACTACATCTCTTGCTAAAACAATTTTTTCGACTTTGTCACTCGCGATTGCAGAAAGCGCTGCAAGAATTGAATTTTTGAATCCATCCGAGGTTTGCAAGCCGTCAACCAGATTGATTGAACTTTCATCTCGATATGACACCGGCTCGTTCCAGAATTCGTCGATGTCCTCGCCAACCACCGAGGTAACCCAACGCACGCCATCGCGCACACCGAGTAGCACCTTCGGCACTACCAGCACACTCTCGGCCGATGAGTCGTCGGCAAAGCTGAAGGCACCGAAGGCCACGAGTCCGCTGCCGGTTTGGCGCACCTGATCGTCCACCACAGTTTTGGCAACCAGTGCCCGCCAAGCCTCGGCTAGCTCTTGCATACGGCGCGGGCCACGAGAGCTTAGCCGTACTGCCTCGCCGTAGCCAACCAGACCCTGGCCATTACGTATGAAGGCGGATGCCCCTTCGGGCAGGTGCTCGGCCATGGCAAATTCGCTGTCGCTGGTTAGTAGCACGGAACGCAGCTGGAATTGCGCGATCTGGTCCATGGCTGCCTTACTGAGCATTGTCTGTGAAGTGCCGCAAAGGGATTGGTTCCACTGCGGTCAAAAGTTAAACTCGAAACAGAAGCCATACTATTCCCACGGAGGGGCCATGAATCTGAGAGTAAAAGCCGCAGCGCTTAGCCTCGTGACCTTGGCCACCCTAGCCGGAGGCGTGGCAGCTTTCGCGGACGACGAAGACCACCCGCTACCAGGTGCAACCGCACCAGCTGCTGGCACTCTCCCAAAGCCGCATCACCCACACCCTGAAGAAAACGAACTTCACGATCGCTACGGGAATGATATCGGTCAGGTTAACTTGCCACCGCTAGTGGTTAAAGAAGACACCAAGACTTCGAGCTCGGGCGTTGGTGGCGCAAAGCCATTCACCGGCACATCGACCAAATCCAGTACAACCACCAGCACCACGGAGAAGTTGGTCAACGCGGACAACACCAACCCGGTTGCCAACCTTCCGGTGGACCCAACCACCATTAACCCAAACGAAGGCACTCCAGCTGAAACCTTCTTCAATGCCGCAACCTTTGGGCTTGGCGCAATGGGTCTGGGCGTAGTTGCTCTCGGTGGAGTCGCCGTTACCCGCGCAATCAGGATTCGCAAAGACCCTAAGGCTGATTTCCTCTATCAGTAGCCCAAATTCACGCGGGTAGACTTACTCGGTGAGCAAAGCAGACCTAACCAAAAAACCGGCCGAGGTCGCTGCCATGTTTGACGAGGTTGCCCCAACCTACGACCTCACCAATGACTTACTTTCGCTAGGACAAACTCGTCGCTGGCGCAAAAAAGTGAAGCAGGCGGTCAATCCGCAATCAGGGCAAAGCATTCTTGATCTTGCTGCCGGCACTGGTTCTTCATCGGCGGAATTTGTTGCTCCTGGTGTGCGAGTGGTGGCCAGTGACTTCTCCGAGGGCATGCTCGAGGTTGGCAGAAAGCGTCACCCGGAACTCGAGTTTGTGTTTGCCGATGCAACCAAGTTGCCATTCAAAAATGAAGAGTTTCACGCCACGACCATCTCTTTTGGGCTGCGCAACGTAGTTGATGTTCCGCTAGCGCTCAGTGAGATGTATCGCGTAACCAAGCCTGGCGGCCGCACTGTTATTTGTGAATTCTCGAAAGTGCAAAATCGATTGATTCGCCCAATCTACGAGTTTTACCTAAATCGCCTGCTTCCAGCAGTATCGAGTTGGTCGAGCAAAACCCCCGAGGCGTATAAGTACCTTTCGGAATCAATTAATGCCTGGCCGAACCAAGACCTTCTCGCAGTAAAACTTGCCGAGGCGGGCTACGACAACATTTCTTACAAAAACATATTTTTCGGTGCGGTGGCAATTCACACCGGTTTCAAACTAGAGGCTAAAAAATGAGCGCAAAACTTCCGAGTCAATTGCGCCGCTTTGGCGATAAAGCTTTGCTCGATCAAATCGAGAAGAGTCTCGAACTAGTCGAGGCGCAATTACAGCAGGCCACCGAAAACTCGC
>Ga0228703_1002250_pt1 | contig 10935 bp, 8 predicted proteins | sample McNCre217_Aug_MG_3_FD_178020 | JGI IMG/M metagenome (GOLD analysis project Ga0228703, IMG submission 178020) | Freshwater microbial communities from McNutts Creek, Athens, Georgia, United States - 29-17_Aug_MG | ecosystem: Environmental > Aquatic > Freshwater > Creek | place: USA: Georgia... | reverse complement strand
AACATAGAAAACTCAGATTTGAAACTGAGGGAAGTTTAACCGCGCATCCAGATGATGCAGCGCTCGGCATCCAAACCGGGTACTTGGAGCTGTTCCACGTGAAACACTTTGACGTTTTCGGGCAACACGGCCAGCTCTTGGTCTGGGTGTTTGCCTTTCATGGCCATCCAAATGCCGTGGTCCGCCAAAGCAGATTGCGACCAAGTGGTGAAGTCGAGCAGCGAGGCAAAGGCGCGAGAGCACACCACATCAAATGGGGCGGTCAGGCTCTCGACCCGGGCGTGCACACCTTTGAGGTTGGGCAGGCGCAACGTGGCAGCCACTTGTTGGATGAAGGCGGCTTTTTTGGCAACCGTGTCCACGCACGACACCGCCACCTCGGGGCAAGTGATGGCAATCACAATGCCGGGCAAGCCAGCGCCCGACCCCACATCGAGCAAGGCGTACTTGGCACCCGCCGGAAGCGGCTGCGCCACAGGGATCAACTTGGCCAACTCGCGACGCAAAGGCGCGATCACCGCCAAGCTGTCGAGCAGATGGTGGGTCAACATTTCTTGGGCATCACGGACGGCGGTCAGGTTGTAAACCTTGGTCCATTTGGCAATCATGTCCATGTAGGCCAACAACTGGGCTTGCTGTGCATCGGTCAAGTCCAAGCCCAAATGGGCCAAGCCTTTTTGCAACTCGGGCAACAAAGGATGCATCAGACGGCCTCGCCGGTATTGGCAATTTGCGCCTCTTGCACAAAGCCACGCACACGCGAACGCTTGAGATGAATCAGTAACAAAGAAATGGCGGCGGGCGTGATGCCCGACATGCGCGAGGCCTGACCCAAAGTTTCGGGGCGCTGGCGGCTGAGGCGCTGACGCACCTCAAACGACAAAGCGGTGACTTGGTTGTAGTCCAGGTCTTCGGGCAGCTTGAGGTTTTCGTAGTGAGCAGCGCGTTCAACTTCGTCGCGCTGACGGTCGATGTAGCCGGAGTATTTGGCGGCGATTTCGATTTGCTCGATGATGGCACGGGTGGTTTCACGTGAAACATCGTCACCCTCTAGGCCAACCAGCAATTCTTGGTTTTGGTGCTTGGCGCCGTCCATGGACATGAGGCCTTGGTAGCTCACGTCGGGGCGACGGAGCAAATCGGCCAAGTTGTATTCGCGGTCAATGCCCTTGCCCAAAACACGCTCGGCCTCGGCGGCGGGCAAGTTGCGGGGGTTGACCCAGACCGACTTGAGGCGTTCTGTTTCACGTGAAACAGCATCGCGTTTATGGCTAAAGGCGTCCCAGCGGGCATCGTCAACCAAGCCCATTTGACGGCCAATTTCTGTCAGACGCATATCGGCGTTGTCTTCGCGTAGCTGCAATCGGAACTCGGCTCGGCTGGTGAACATGCGGTAGGGCTCGGTCACGCCCTTGGTGGTGAGGTCGTCAACCAACACGCCCAAGTAGGCTTGGTCGCGGCCCGGTGTCCAAGCGCCGCCAAAGTCGTTGGCCAATCCAGCCAAACTGCGGCACTGCAAAGCGGCGTTGATGCCTGCAAACAAACCTTGGGCTGCGGCTTCTTCGTAACCTGTGGTGCCGTTGATTTGGCCAGCAAAAAACAAGCCGCCAATGGCTCTGGTTTCAAACGTGCGCTTGAGTTCGCGCGGGTCAAAGTAGTCGTACTCAATGGCATAGCCGGGGCGAATGATGTGGGCGTTTTCCAAGCCCTTCATCGAACGGACCAAGTCGTACTGAATGTCAAACGGCAAGCTGGTGCTGATGCCGTTGGGGTAGTACTCGTGGGTGGTGAGGCCTTCGGGCTCTAAGAAAATTTGGTGGCTGTCTTTGTCGGCAAAGCGGTTGATTTTGTCTTCCACGCTGGGGCAATAACGCGGGCCGACACCTTCGATCTTGCCGGTGAACATGGGGCTACGGTCAAAGCCTGAGCGGATGATGTCGTGGGTGCGCTGGTTGGTGTGGGTAATCCAGCACGGCATGTGTTGAGGGTGCATGGATGAACGACCCATGAAGCTGAATACCGGCACCTCGCCCAACACACCCGCCGAAGGTGCCCCGGTGTCAGTTTGGTTGGCGACGCCATCGCCCGGTTGTTCCGTGCATTGGCTGAAGTCAATCGTGCGTCCATCGATGCGCGGAGGCGTACCTGTTTTCAAACGGCCTTGCGGCAGTTTCAACTCTTTGAGACGAGCCGACAAACTGACGGCGGGTGGATCGCCCGCGCGACCGCCAGCGTAGTTGTTGAGGCCTACGTGGATCTTGCCGTCTAAGAAGGTGCCCGCCGTCAACACCACGGTGCGACTGCGGAACTGAATGCCGGCTTGCGTACGCGCACCCACTACGCGATCGCCCTCCACCATCAAGTCATCCACTGCCTGTTGAAAGAGCCACAAATTGGGTTGGTTTTCCAACATGCGACGAATGGCAGCTTTGTACAAAATGCGGTCGGCCTGTGCACGGGTGGCGCGAACTGCGGGGCCTTTGGAGCTGTTAAGGATGCGGAATTGAATACCCGACTCGTCAGTAGCCAAGGCCATTGCGCCGCCCAAAGCGTCCACCTCTTTGACCAAGTGACCTTTGCCAATCCCACCGATGGAGGGGTTGCAGCTCATTTGGCCCAAGGTTTCAATGTTGTGGCTTAAGAGTAAAGTTTTAGACCCCATGCGTGCGGCTGCCAATGCGGCTTCGGTGCCGGCATGGCCACCGCCAACGACGATGACATCAAACTCTTGGGGATACAACATAAACAACCTTTGGGTGTGCCTGCGGCACAGAGTCACAGGGGCTGTTTGCCGCCCTGCTTAGCAGGGGGCGATTTTACAAGCCTCGCCAAAGCAGAAGTACATTGAGGTTTATCGGTCAAAATTAGCACAGAACAAACGCAAGGTGAACTGTATGAACAAACGACTGTTGCCACTTTTGGTCGCGTTGAGCGCGGGCGGTGCTTGGGCCGGTGGCGAAGAAACATTCCAACAGGTGTGCTCCACCTGCCACGCACAAGGAGACAAGGGCTCTCCCAAAATTGGCGATGTGCGTGCGTGGAACAAGCTTATCAAAGAAGGCCAAGCCAATATCACGGCCGATGGTTACGCCGGTGTACGCGCAATGCCTGCTCGCGGCAGCAAGCCAGAGCTGAGTGTGGCCGAGTTCGCTTCCGCTGTGGTGTTCATGGCCAATCAGGCGGGGGCTAACTGGAAAGAGCCAGACGACGCCATGTTGAAAAAGATCAACGCACGCATCGACAAGCGCAGCGTGGTTAAAAAATAAACTGCTCGCTTTCAGGGTTTCCAGCGTTTCAGTAAAAGCGCGTTGGTCATCACGCTGACCGAGCTGAGGGCCATCGCCGCTCCTGCCACGACGGGGCTTAAGTAGCCCATCGCCGCCAAGGGAATGCCTGCGGCGTTGTAGGCAAACGCCCAAAATAAATTTTGACGAATCTTGGCCACCGTGCGTGCAGAGATATCCAGAGCACCAGCCACCAACGCCACGTCACCACGCATCAAAGTGATACCTGCTGCTTGCATGGCCACATCCGTGCCGCCGCGCTTTCCTTCAGCATTCAGGTTGGCCATGGCCAAGCCCACATCGGCGGCGGCGAGAGCGGGCGCATCGTTGATGCCGTCCCCCACAAAGGCAACCACGTGCGATGTGCCGCTGGCGTTGTGTTGCAAGCGTTTGACCAAGGCTGCTTTATCGCCAGGCAAGACTTCGGCATGTACTTCTTCAGGACTCAATCCCAAACGTGCTGCCATTGCTTGTGCCGCCCCTGCGTTGTCACCAGAGATCATCGCCAAGCGCAAGCCACGCGCCCTTAATGTGGCCAGCGCCGTTTTCACGCCGGGTTTGGGCTCGTCACCAAATGCCAACACGGCGACTGGCTGCACGCCATTGCTTATGCGTTCCGCCAACACTGACACAGTTGCGCCTTGCGATTGCCAACGTGCAGCCTGCGTTTGCCATTCGCCTGCAGGCGCGGCCAATGCCGCCATCCATTTGACGCTACCCAACAACAGGTGGCGGCCCTGCACCACCCCTTCACTACCAAACCCAGCAACGGCTTTGGCTTCTTCAGGTGCAATCACCTCTAAGCCTTGCGCTTTGGCCACTTGCACCACGGCGTGCGCTAAGGGATGTTCGCTGCCGCTTTGCAAATTGGCAGCAAGAGCGAGCCAGTTTTTTGCATCCGAAGTGAGGGGCGTCAATGACAACAACTGCGGCTGCCCCAAGGTGAGCGTGCCCGTTTTGTCAAAGGCCACTGTGTCCACTTTGTGTGCGATCTCCAACGCTTGCGCATCTTTGATGAGAATGCCGTGTTTCGCTGCAACCCCCGTCCCCGCCATGATGGCCGCAGGCGTCGCCAAACCCAAAGCACACGGGCATGCAATGACCAATACCGCCACGCAATGGATGAGCGACACCTCCAAGCTATGCCCCGTGAGCCACCACGCCAACAGCGTCGCCAACGCCAGCACCAACACCACAGGCACAAACACGGCAGACACTTGATCCACCAAGCGTTGAATGGGCGCTTTGGCCGCTTGTGCATCTTCAACCAGACGGATGATGTTGGCCAACACGGTGGCCGTTCCAGTAGCACTAACACGAACAACGACACGCCCTTCTCCGTTGATGCTACCCCCCGTCACACGGGCGTCTACTGTCTTGTGCACGGGCAAGGGTTCGCCAGTGAGCATGGCTTCATCCACCTGTGTGTCGCCTTCAAGTACCACGCCATCGGCAGCAAAACGCTCACCGGGCAACACCACCAAACGGTCATCCACCAACAATTCTTCGATCGGGATTTCCACTTCGCCATCCAAAGTGATGACGCGCGCGCGCGCAGGCCGCAAGGCATGCAAGGCGCGAATGGCATCGGTCGTTTGGCGCTTGGCTCGGGCTTCTAGCCATTTGCCCAACAGCACCAAGGTGATAACCACCGCCGAGCCTTCAAAGTAAAGGTGGGGCATCGTGTCTGCAGGCGCCGTGAGCCACAACCAAACCGACAAAGCCCACCCTGCACTGGTGCCCAACGCAACCAACAAATCCATATTGCCGCTGGCGGCCAGCAATGCATGCCAGCCGGCTTTATAAAAGCGCGCACCCAATACAAACTGCACAGGCGTTGCCAACAAGAACTGCCACAGCGCAGGCAGCATCCAATGCCGGCCCAGCGCATCGCCCAACATAGGCAACACCAACGGCGCACTGAGCAACAAGCCAGCAGCAACGGGCATAAAGCCCGCCCACGGGCCTTCTGGCGCAAGTTCCAGGTGTTGGGGTGCCAAGGGTTCATAACCCGCATCTCGCACGGCTCGACGCAGACGCGCTTGTTGCGTTTGTTGGGTCTCTTCTGCTTGGGAGTCAGCCCACGTAACGCGGGCTGATTCAGTGGCCAAGTTCACGCTGACCGATTCAACGCCAGGGAGTTTGGCAATCGCGCGTTCTACACGGGCCACGCACGACGCACAGGTCATTCCACCAATACCAATATCGCAGGACAATTCAGACATGAGGTAAGGTTACACCTTTATAAGGAGTCAGTGATGGATAACACATTTCAAGTTCAGGGTATGACATGCGGCCATTGCGAGATGGCGGTCAAAAAAGCCATTGTGCGCTTAGACCCAGAAGCCAAGGTGGAAATTGACCGCACCACCGGCAAGGTGGATGTGCACAGCAATAAGACACGTGAAGACATTGCGCACGCCATTGCAGACGAAGGCTACCTAGTCGCATGAGTTCGATCTCTCACGCGCGCGGTGTTGAGCGCTTAGTGCAAGGTCAAGACACCAAAGACGGCGCAGGTGTTCGCTTGACGCGTGTGTTAAGCCACGACTTGCAAGACCGCCTCGACCCGTTTTTGATGCTCGATGCCTTTGGCAGCGACAACCCTAGTGACTACATTGCGGGCTTTCCCAGCCACCCTCACCGAGGCTTTGAGACCGTGACCTACATGATTGCAGGTCGCATGCGCCACAAAGACAGCGGTGGCCACGAAGGGCTCTTGCAAAACGGCGGTGTGCAGTGGATGACGGCCGGGCGTGGATTGGTCCACAGCGAAATGCCAGAGCAAGAAGAAGGTGTGATGGAAGGTTTTCAGCTGTGGCTGAACTTACCTGCGAAAAACAAATTGTGCGAACCTTGGTACCGCGATATTCAAAGCTCTGACATCCCCGAAGTCACAACCGAGCAAGGTGTCTTGGTACGCGTGATTGCAGGTCACACGCACGGCACCGATGGGGCTATGCAACGCGAACATACCGAACCTGTGTATTTGGACTTGCATTTCCCAGCCAATGACAACACGGTGTTTGAACAGCCGTTGCCCGACATGCACAACGCGTTTGTGTATGTGTACCGTGGTGGTTTAGAGGTCGTACACGGCGAACATGCCACGGTAGTGCCTATCAAGCGCATGGCTGTGTTGACGAACGACGGTGATGGTGTGGTGCTCCGTGCCCAAGCCAACACGCGTGCAATTGTGATTGCAGGAAGACCGTTGAATGAACCCATTGCACAGTACGGGCCATTTGTGATGAACACGCGTGAAGAGTTGGTGCAAGCCGTAGATGACTTCCGTGCTGGTTTGATGGGCTAAGCACGCGCAACAAAACTTTACGAAACTTGTGCAAGCCGCCACATGGGCGTTACACGAGCGGTTCACAGTACGAACCTGACAGAGGCACTTTGCCTTTGCTTTCAAGGAACTACGATGACCCGTTTGAATACCACCCGTTTTGCACTGTCCGTTTTATTGGCTGGTTCTGCCCTAGCTGCTGTGCTCCCTGCGCAAGCTCAACCCATGATGGGTGAGATGGGTGTGCACCACAACGAAGGCCGCATGCATGAGCGCATGACCAAACACTGGGAACAACGCCAAGCGGAATTGAAAACCAAGTTGCAGCTCACTCCAGCACAAGAGCCGGCTTGGAATGCGTTTGTGCAAGGGATGAAAATGCCAGCGAAGCCACTTGCTCAGCCGTTGGACCGCGACGCCTTGGCAAAGCTGAGCACCCCCGAGCGCTTAGAAAAAATGAATGCAGCACATGAAGCCAATTTGGCTGCTATGCAAACGCACATCAAACAACGCACCGAAGCCACACGCACGTTTTATAGCCAGCTGAGTGCGGAACAACAAAAAGTATTTGATGCACAAACCCTTCCAGAGCAAGGCCACTGGAAAGGCAAGCGCGATTAAACGTCGATGTTGCCAGCGCGTAAAGCGTTGTCTTCGATGAAGTTGCGGCGAGGTTCCACCTCGTCGCCCATCAACATGGTGAACACGCGGTCGGCTTCGATGGCATCGTCAATTTGCACACGCAACAAACGGCGCACATTGGGGTCCATGGTGGTTTCCCAGAGTTGCTCGGGGTTCATCTCACCCAAACCCTTGTAACGCTGACGGGCTGTGCTGTTTTCCGCTTGGGTGATGAGCCACTTCATGGCTTGGCGGAAATCAGAGACCTTTTCTTCTTTGGCCTTCTCACCTTCGCCACGGTGAACTTTTGAGCCCTCGCTCAACAAGCCACGGAAGGTTTGTGCAGCCTCTGCCAAAGCAGCATAGTCAGCGCCATGCACAAAGTCTTGGGTGATGACGCTGCTCTTGACGTTGCCATGGTGGCGACGGCTGATGCGCAAAATAGGCTTATCGGTACGGACATCGAACTCGCCCGACGCTTCTGAACCACTGCCCAATTCACGCAGTTTTTCTTGCATCGCGGCCGCTGATTTTTCAGCATCAGCCACGGTGTCAAGGTTGACAGACACACCATCGGCCATGGCACGCAAAGCTTCGGCATCCATGAAACCGCTCAAACGAGCAATGACGGATTCAGCCACTTGGTGCTTGCGAGCCAATTCGCTCAAAGTATCACCACTCAACTTTTGAGAATTGCCACCACCTGTGGTGATGCTGGCATCTTTCAACGCAATGCGCAGCAAGAAACCATCCAAAGCCGCTGCATCTTTCAAGTACAGCTCTTCTTTGCCAGCTTTGACTTTGTACAAAGGTGGTTGAGCAATATAGATGTGACCACGCTCGACCAACTCCGGCATTTGACGATAGAAGAAGGTCAACAACAGCGTACGAATGTGTGCACCGTCCACGTCCGCGTCGGTCATGATGATGATGCGGTGGTAGCGCAATTTGTCGACGTTGAAGTCATCAGTGGCAGATTTGCCAGACTCCGCACTGGCTTTGCCAATGCCTGTGCCTAAGGCCGTAATAAGCGTCAAGATTTCATTGCTAGTGAGCAACTTTTCATAACGTGCTTTTTCTACGTTCAAAATCTTGCCGCGTAGCGGCAAGATGGCTTGGAATTTACGGTCGCGGCCTTGCTTGGCTGAACCACCCGCAGAGTCACCCTCCACGATGTAGATCTCGCACAGCGATGGGTCTTTTTCTTGACAGTCCGCCAATTTGCCAGGCAGGCCCATGCCATCCAACACACCTTTGCGGCGAGTCATTTCACGGGCTTTGCGAGCGGCTTCACGGGCTTTGGCTGCTTCGACGATCTTGCCTGTGATGATCTTGGCATCGTTCGGACGCTCTTCCAAAAACTCGGTGAGCGTTTTAGCCACGATGTCTTCGACAGGAGCGCGCACCTCGCTAGAAACCAACTTGTCTTTGGTTTGGCTGGAAAACTTGGGCTCAGGTACTTTCACGCTCAACACACAGCACAAACCTTCGCGCATGTCATCACCTGTGACTTCGACTTTTTGCTTTTTCGCAATGTCGTTTTGCTCGATGTACTTGCTGATGACACGGGTCATTGCTGCACGCAAACCAGTCAAGTGAGTACCACCATCACGCTGAGGAATGTTGTTGGTGAAGCACAAAACGCTTTCGTTGTAACCATCATTCCACTGCATGGCCACTTCCACACCAATGCTGGTGCCAGGAATGCCACCATAGCTATCCGCTGGGCGTTCACCCTCAGCGTAGAAAGCATTGGGGTGCAACACTTTCTTGCCTGAGTTGATAAAGTCCACAAAACCTTTGACACCACCTGCGCCAGAGAAGTCATCTTCTTTGCCGCTGCGCTCGTCTTTGAGACGAATACGCACACCGTTGTTCAAGAAGCTCAATTCACGCAAACGCTTAGCCAAGATTTCGTAGTGAAAATCGTTGTTTTGCTGGAAGATTTCCGTGTCGGGTAAGAAGTGAACTTCTGTACCACGCTTTTCGGTATCGCCCGTGATGCGCATGGGAGAAACTTCAACGCCATTCACTGTTTCGAGCAATCGGTTTTGAACAAAACCTTTTGAAAACTCCAAGGTGTGAACTTTGCCATCGCGACGAACAATGAGACGCAATGATTTAGACAAAGCGTTCACGCAAGACACGCCCACACCGTGCAAGCCACCAGACACTTTGTAGCTGTTTTGGTTGAATTTGCCGCCGGCGTGCAATTCGGTCAACGCGATTTCAGCCGCACTGCGCTTAGGCTCGTGCTTATCGTCCATCTTCACACCAGTTGGAATACCACGGCCGTTATCAGTGACGCTGATGGAATTGTCACTGTGGATAGTGACAACAATGTCATCGCAATGACCTGCTAAGGCTTCGTCAATCGAGTTGTCGACAACCTCAAACACCAAGTGGTGCAAACCTGTGCCATCGGAGGTATCACCGATATACATGCCTGGACGCTTGCGAACCGCCTCAAGGCCTTCCAAGATTTGGATAGAGCCTTCACCATAGCCTTCACCAGTTGGCGGTGTAGCTGCGTTATCAGGAGTTTGCGTAGGTTCGGTCATAACAAGTCTTCATACGTGAGGCACAAGTGCCGCACGGGTTCAATCATAAAAAAAGAAAAACAAGCAATGCGTTAGATACGCATTGGCATCACCACATACTTGAAGGTGGTGTTTTCAGGAATAGTGATGAGGGCCGAACTGTTTGAATCAGCCAGGTCTACCTGCACCATGTCTTGGTCCATGTTGGTTAAAGCGTCAATCAAATACGTTACGTTGAAACCAATTTCAATGGCATCGCCGTTGTAATCAATTTCAAGTTCGTCCACCGCTTCTTCTTGCTCAGCATTGCTTGATGCCACGCGCAATACACCAGGTTCCAAATTCAACCGCACACCTTTGAACTTTTCGCTAGTCAGAATAGCTGTGCGTTGCAAAGTTGCCAACAAGGCGGTACGGCCCATGGTGATGGTGTTTTTGTGGTTCTTTGGAATCACACGGTTGTAGTCAGGGAATTTGCCTTCGACCAGCTTGGTCACAAATTCCATTCCATCAAAAGTGAACTTGGCTTGATTGCCTGCAAATTGCATTTCAATCGCGCCTTCTTTGTCGCTCAACAAACGCTGCATTTCGAGCACGGTTTTGCGAGGCAAGATCACTTCTTGACGAGGCACTTCAACATCCAATGTGGCAGAAGCAAAAGCTAAGCGGTGGCCGTCTGTTGCAACCAAGCTGAGCTGTTTACCTTCGGCCACAAACAAAATACCGTTCAAGTAGTAACGAATGTCATGTACAGCCATAGCAAATGACACTTGGTGCAGCAACTCTTTCAACGTCTTTTGTGGCACGCTGAACGAAGGACCAAAGTTAGCGGCTTCTTGCACCAATGGGAAATCTTCAGCAGGCAAACTTTGCAAGGTGAAGCGGCTCTTGCCGCCTTTAAGAATCAATTTGTTTTGGCTAGATTCCAAACTCACAGTTTGATCTGAGGGCATGGTGCGCAAGATGTCAATCAACTTGCGCGCACCTACGGTGGTAGTGAAGTTGCCAGCATCACCATCGAGTTCAGCGGTGGTGCGAATTTGAATTTCTAAATCGCTTGTGGTCAGTTGCAATGCACTGCCTGTTTTGCGAATCAATACGTTTGCCAAGATTGGCAATGTGTGACGACGTTCAACAATGCCTGCAACAGATTGCAGAACTGACAAAACCTTGTCTTGTGTTGCTTTCAGTACGATCA
>Ga0228703_1002247_pt1 | contig 10950 bp, 9 predicted proteins | sample McNCre217_Aug_MG_3_FD_178020 | JGI IMG/M metagenome (GOLD analysis project Ga0228703, IMG submission 178020) | Freshwater microbial communities from McNutts Creek, Athens, Georgia, United States - 29-17_Aug_MG | ecosystem: Environmental > Aquatic > Freshwater > Creek | place: USA: Georgia... | reverse complement strand
CAGTGCTGCACGTCGTGCGTTACGCCCGCCAAGGCCTGGACACGCTGCTGGCCCAGATCAACGCCACCGGCTATGCGCTCACCCTGGGCGTGCATTCGCGCATCGAAGAAACCATCGCCCATGTGACGAACAACACCCACGCGGGCAACACCTACGTCAACCGCAACATGGTCGGCGCCGTGGTGGGGGTGCAGCCCTTTGGTGGCGAAGGCCTCTCAGGCACCGGCCCCAAGGCAGGCGGCCCGCTGGTCCTGCTGCGTTTGCTCGCCCGCTGCCCGGATGACGCGGCCCTGCGCAGCGTGCAGGCCAGTGGCGCCACTGCCATGCCACAAGTCACGCCCGCGCTGCAGGCCCTGCACGACTGGGCCGCCGCCCAAGGCCGGCTGCCGCTGGCGCACCAGTGCGCACGCTTGGCCGCTTGCAACCCGGCCGGGCTCGAAGCGCTGCTGCCCGGCCCGACGGGCGAGCGCAACGTCTACCGCGTGCAGGCCCGTGCGCAAGTGCTGTGCCGCGTGGGAACGCAAGCCAGCGCCGAGGCCGACCTGCTCGCGCAAATTGCCGCCGTGCTGGCCGTAGGCGGGCAGGCGCTGCTGTCCACCACACATGCTGCGCTGTGCGTCCGTTTGCCCGCCGCCGTGCAAGCCCGGCTGGTGGTGAGCGAGGCCCTGCAAGCCGAGGTTGCGCTGATCAGCGCCCCAGCCCAGGAAGTGCTGGCCCTGGCCGCGCAACTGGCCACGCAAGGCGGCCCCATCGTCACGCTGACCGCACTGCAAGCTGGCGATGCGCAGGTGCCACTGGAGCGCCTGGTGGGCGAGCGCAGCATCAGCACCAACACGGCCGCAGCGGGCGGCAATGCCAGCCTGATGATGCTGGCAGCCTGAGAGCCTGCCCGGGTTGTGGGAGGCCGCCCCTGCGGCCGAAGGCTGTTCGCGCGCAGGGGCGGCCTCCCACAAAAGTCGGGCACTCAGCCCAGATGTTTGCCCACAATGCCCGCGAGTTCGAACATCGTGACCTGCTCTTTGCCAAACACTTCGCGCAGCTTGGCATCGGCATTGATGGCGCGTTTGTTGGCGGCATCCTGCAGGCCGTTGGCCTTGATGTAGTCCCAGATTTTCTTGACCACTTCGGTGCGGGCGTAGGTCCCGTCGCCGATCACGGCGGCCAGGGCTGCGCTGGGTTTGAGCGTGCCGACAGCGGCCTTGCGCGGGGCTTTGGGGGCTGCTGCCTTTTTCGCGGCAGGCGCTTTTTTGGCGGCAGGGGCTTTGGCGGTTTTGGCTGCGGTTTTGGTGGCGGCCTTGCCGAACGGGGTCTTTTTGGCAGCCGCCTTGCGCGCCGGGTATTTGCCTTCGCGCTGCTCGAACTCGAAGCCGACCTTGCCCTCTTCCGGGTTCCAGGCCAGCATGGCCTTGAAGCTGCGGCGGGTGCGGTTGCTCACGAACTTGTCGAGCAGGTCGGTCTTGCCGGTGGCCAGCAGTTTGCTGAACTGTTCGCGCTCGATCGGTTGCTGCAGGATGATCTGGCCGCTCTTGAAGTCGCAGCTCGGCGTGGGCTGCTCATGGGTGGGCACCGCCTTGCTGCACACGTAGTTGCTGCCGTGCTCGAACACCGGGCTGCCGCACTTGGGGCAGTTGCCCAGGCTGTGCTGGGCCGAGAAGTCCACGATCTCGCCGGTGTCCTCGTTCTTGCCGTCGTCGCCAAAGTCGAACTCCAGCTTCCACTGGGCTTCTTCTTCATTGAACTTGAGCGCCAGCTCGGCCACAAAAGGCCAGCCCGCCTTGGAGCGGAAGCCTTCGAGCGGGCCGATGGTCTTGTCGCGCAGGAACTGGTCGGCCTCCTGCGTTTCAAAGGTGCGGCCGCCCGGTGACTTGGTGAAGGAGAAACCACAACCTTCGCTGGCGCCGTCGGCGCCGCAGCAGGCAAAACGGCGGTAATTCTCTTTGACCACGCCACCGCACTTGGGGCAGGGCGCCGACAGGGTGGCGTAGTCGCCCGGCACCGTGTCGCGGTCGTATTCCTTGGCTTTCTTGACGATGCGCTCGGTCATGGCCGCGATCTCGGCCATGAACTGGCCCCGGCTCAATTGGCCCTGCTCCATTTGCGAGAGCTTGTATTCCCATTCGCCAGTCAGCTCGGGTTTGGAGAGTTCTTCCACCTCCAGGCCGCGCAGCAGGGTCATCAGCTGGAAGGCCTTGGCGGTGGGGATCAGCTCGCGGCCTTCGCGCAGCATGTACTTTTCATTGAGCAGGCCCTCGATGATGGCCGCGCGCGTGGCCGGTGTGCCCAGGCCTTTTTCCTGCATGGCTTCACGCAGTTCATCGTCATCCACCAGCTTGCCGGCGCCTTCCATGGCGCCCAGCAGCGTGGCTTCGGAGTAGCGGGCCGGCGGGCGGGTTTTCAGGCCCTTGGCCTCTGCCGTTTCGGTACGCACCATCTCGCCAGGTTTAACCGCCACCAGGGTCTTGGCGTTTTCGTCGCCTTCCTTCTCGGCTTCCTTGCCCCAGATGGCCTGCCAGCCAGGGTTGACCAGCACCTTGCCCACGCTCTTGAAATGATGCCCCTGCACCTGGCTGATGCGGGTGGTCACCATGAACTGCGCGCTCGGGAAGAACACCGACATGAAACGCTTGACCACCAGGTCGTAGAGTTTGAATTCGGCTTCACTCAAACCACTGGGCGCCTGCAGCGTGGGGATGATGGCGAAGTGGTCTGACACCTTGCTGTTGTCGAACACGCGCGGGATCTTGCGGATGTAGTTGTTGTTGAGCGCCGTCAGGGCGTGCGGCTGCAGATGCTGGAAACCCTTGTCGGCCAGCATCTCAAAGGTCTGCTTGACCACCGGCACATAGTCTTCGGGCAGGTGGCGCGAGTCGGTACGCGGGTAGGTCAGGGCCTTGTGCTTTTCATACAAACTTTGCGCCAGCGCCAGCGTGGTTTTGGCCGAAAAGCCAAAGCGGCCGTTGGCCTCGCGCTGCAGGCTGGTCAGATCAAACAAGCCGGGCGAGGCTTCGGTCTTGGGCGTGGATTCTTCGGTGACCGTAGCGGCCTTGCCGCGCACAGCGTCGGCGATCTCGATGGCGCGGCGCGCGTCCCAGACGCGGTCGGCCTTCTTTTCCTTGTCCTCGGCGTCCTGCTTCCAGTTCGGGTCGAACCACTTGCCACCGTACTCGCCCGCTTCAGCCAGGAAGCTGGCGTGCACTTCCCAGTAGTCGCGGCTGACGAACTTGCGGATTTGCTCTTCGCGCTCGACCACCACCGCCAGCGTGGGCGTCTGCACCCGCCCCACAGTGGTCAGGAAGAAACCGCCGTCGCGCGAGTTGAACGCCGTCATGGCGCGTGTGCCGTTGATGCCCACCAGCCAGTCGGCCTCGGAGCGGCTGCGCGCGGCGTCGGCCAGGCCCTGCATCTGCTGCTCGCTGCGCAGGTGGTCAAAGCCGTCGCGGATGGCCTGCGGCGTCATGGACTGCAGCCACAGGCGTTTGACCGGCTTGCCCAGGGGCTTGGCACCGCCCGCGTACTGTTCGATCAGGCGGAAGATGAGTTCCCCCTCGCGGCCCGCGTCACACGCATTGACGAGTTGCGTCACATCCTTGCGCTTGGCCTGCTTGACCACGGCCGACAGGCGGCTCTTGGTCTTGTCCACCGGCTTGAGGTCAAAGTGCGGCGGGATCACCGGCAGGTTGGCAAAGCTCCATTTGCCGCGCTTGACGTCGTACTGCTCGGGCGCCTGGATCTCGACCAGATGGCCCACCGCGCTGGTGACGACGTAGCTGTCGCTCTCGAAATGGTCGTCGTGCTTTTCAAACTTGCCCGCCACGGGCGTGAGGGCGCGCACGATGTCTTGTGCGACCGAAGGCTTTTCTGCAATGACCAGTGTTTTCATCTTGTTGGCAATCCTGCTCTATACAATCCGCTTCTCGCGTGCGCGCATGTGTACGCGCGCTCGCACATGTGCGCACACGCGCACATGCATGAATTCAACATAACAAATTTTCTGACCGTGGCCAAAACTTCCGCATCCAGCACCGCCCCCGCCAAAAAGGCGCCCGCGTCCAACCGACGCATCCAGGTGCGCCGCTCGGGCGTGCACGGCAAGGGCGTGTTCGCCCTGCAGAACCTGGCCGAAGGCGAGAAGATCATCGAGTACGTGGGCGAGGTCATCACCTGGGACGAAGCCCAGGACCGGCACCCGCATGACCCGAAGGACCCCAACCACACCTTCTACTTCCATGTGGACGAAGACCGGGTGATCGACGCGCTGTACGGCGGCAATTCCTCGCGCTGGATCAACCACAGCTGTGACCCCAACTGCGAGGCCGACGAGGAAGAAGGCCGCATCTTCATCAAGGCGCTGCGCAACATCAAAGCCGGTGAAGAGCTCAATTACGACTACGGCCTGATCATCGACGAGCCCTACACCAAGAAGCTCAAGGCCGAGTACCCCTGCTGGTGCGGCGCCAAGAACTGCCGTGGCACTTTGCTGTCGCCCAAGGACCGGGAAGACACCCCCAAGATTCCGAGTCAGAAGAAAAAGAAGAAAGCCAAGAAGAAGACCGGCAAGAAAAAGGACTGAGCTTCTCCGACATGGAACGCTGGCCTGCCGAATCCATCTGGGAGTTGGTCTCTCCCCTGCTGCCCGGTTTCACCGTCGAGGTCTTGCCGGAGGTTGATTCGAGCAACACCGAGCTGATGCGCCGCGCCCGTGCCGGCCAGACCGAGCCCACGCTGCTTGTGGCCGAGCGGCAAAGCGCTGGCCGGGGCCGCCTGGGCCGGCCCTGGCAAAGTGCGGTGGGCGATTCGCTGACCTTTTCACTGGGCCTGCCTTACGCGCCGCGCGACTGGTCCGGTCTGTCGCTGGCCGTGGGTTTGGCGGTGGCCGAGAGCCTGCACCCTGACATTGGCCTGAAGTGGCCCAACGACCTGTGGTGGCACGACCGCAAGCTCGCCGGCATCCTGATCGAGGCGGCCACTGTGGGCGGGCGCAGCCAGGTCGTCGTCGGCATCGGCATCAACATCCGGCCCCGGCCCGCAGAGGGCCTGTCCACCCCCCCCGCGGCGCTGACCGAGCTGTGGCCCGAGGCCAGCGCCGGCGCGGCCCTGCTGCGCCTGATGCCCGCGCTGGTGCGCACCCTGCTCGATTTCGAGCCACAGGGTTTCGCGCCCCTGCAGGCGCGCTTTGAAACACACGACGTGCTGCGCGGACGCGAGGTGGGCACCAGCGATGGCCGTCAGGGTCAGGCGCTGGGCGTGGGGCCGACGGGTGCGCTACGATTGCTGCAGGCCAGTGGCGAATGCCTGATCGACAGTTCTGAAGTCAGCGTGCGTCCCCGGCAGTGAATTTGCGCCTGCGGGCGCCCACCCGAGGAGATCCCCATGAGCATGAAACTCTTTTACGCCCCCGGCGCCTGTTCCTTTGTGCCGCATGTGCTGCTGGAAATGAGCGGCACCAACTTCGAGCCCACCCTGGTCAAGCTGCACAAGGGCGAGCAGTACAACGAAGACTACAAGCTGCTCAACCCGCGCAGCCAAGTGCCGGTGCTGGTGCATGACGCCAATGTGCTCACCCAGATCGTGGCCATCACGCTGTACCTGGACATGCTGTTCCCGGGCCAGCATTTCCTGCCCAGCGCCCACCAGGCGCGTGCGCAGGCGCTGTCGGTCTTTGCCTGGATGAACAACACGGTGCACCCGACCTTCACCCACATCTTCATGCCGGGCAAGTTCACCGATCAGCCCGAGGCGCAAGCGGCCATCAAGCAGCACGCCATTGGTCAATACAAGTCCATGCTGGCCGATCTGCAGGTGCTGGTCGAGAAGAAAAACGCCGCAGGCCAGCGCTGGCTGGCGGGTGAACACTTCAGCCCCCTGGATGCCTACGCCCTGACGCTGACCCGCTGGGGCACGATCGCCGGCATCGCCCCCGGGGCACACCCCACACTCTGGAAGTTTGTCGGGCAAGTGGCGGCCGAGCCCGCCGTGGCCCGCGTGATCGAACGCGAGCGCCTGCAACTCGACATGAGCCAGCCGGCCTGAACTAGGTCGGCAGACCGAAGCGCACCGTGAAGCAGGCGCCCGGCCAGGCCTGCTGCCCCGGGTGGGCGGTGTCCACGGTCACCGTGGCACCGTGGCGCTGCGCAATCTCGCGCACGATGGGCAGGCCCAGACCGGAACCGTCCACATTGGTGCCCAGCGCCCGGTAAAAAGGCTGGAACACCAGGTCACGCTCGGCAGGGGGAATGCCCGGTCCGTTGTCTTCGACCTGCATCACCAGCACCTTGCTGTAGGGGTCCACCAGCACCCGCAGTGTCACCACCCCCGGGCGCTCGGGTGTACTGGGCGTGTAGTGGATGGCGTTTTCCACCAAGTTGCGCACCATCTCCTTGAGCAAGGTGGGGTTGCCCTGCACCACGACCCCCGGCACATCGGCCTCGGCGCCGTCATAGCCCAGGTCGATGCCCTTGTCGGACGCACGCGCAAAGCAGTCCAGCAACACCTCGCTGGCCATGGTGACCATATTGCACTGCTGTTGCGGCAGACTGCCCCCTCCACCTTCGGCACGGGCCAGTGCCAGCAGCTGGTTGACGGTGTGCGTGGCTTGCACACTGGCGCGGCCAATTTGCTGCAGCGAGCGCTTGAGCTCGTCCTCGCTGGCGCCACTGCGCTGCGCCAGATCGGCCTGCATGCGCAAGCCGGCGAGCGGCGTCTTGAGCTGGTGGGCAGCGTCGGCCAAAAAGCGTTTTTGCGTGGAAATCGAGTCTTTCAGGCGGTCCAGCAGGTCATTGACCGAAGACACCAGCGGCGCCACCTCCATGGGCACGGCCTTGTCGTCCAGCGGGCTGAGGTCATCGCTCTTGCGCGCACGGATGCGCTCTTCAAGCTGCGACAGCGGTGCAATGCCACGCACCAGCGCCAGCCAGACCAGCAGCACCGCCAGCGGCAGGATGGCGAACTGCGGCAGCATCACGCCCTTGATGATTTCAGCGGCCAGCACCGAGCGCTTTTCCCGCGTTTCGGCCACTTGCACCAGGGCCGGGCGGTAGCCGTTCGTGTCCAGGCGGATCCAGGTGTAGGCCACGCGCACTTCCATGCCGCGCATCTCGTCGTCACGGATGCGCACCTCGTAGCTGTTGCCTTTGTCCTCATCCGTCGGCGGGTCAGGCAGGTCGCGCTCGCCGCTGAGGAATTCTCCGCGCGTGCCTTTGACCTGGTAGTACACCAGGTCGGTTTCGTCGGCGCGCAGGATTTCGCTGGCCGGCTGCGGCAGATTGAACTGCGCACGCTGGTCCGGCCCACCCACACGCACCTGCTGCGCCAGGGCCTGCACGTTGTAGACGAGCGCCCGGTCAAAGGGTTTGTTGGCCAGGTTTTGCGCCACCAGCCAGGTCAGCGCCAGACTGATCGGCCACAGCAACAGCAGTGGCGTGAGCATCCAGTCCAGGATCTCGCCGAACAAGGAGCGCTGTTCGCGCCTGAAAATGCCGGCGTTCCAGCCCCGGGACTTCATGGTTCAGTACAGGGCCGCCCGCAGACCCGGTCAGCCCGGGATCTTTTCGAGGCAGTAACCCAGACCGCGCACGGTGGCGATGCGGATCGGGCCTTTTTCGATCTTCTTGCGCAGGCGGTGGATGTAGACCTCGATGGCGTTGTTGCTGACTTCTTCGCCCCACTCGCACAGGCGCTCGACCAGCTGGTCTTTGCTGACCAGCCGCCCTGCACGTTGCAGCAGCACTTCGAGCAGACCCAACTCGCGCGCCGACAGCTCCACCATCTTGCCGTCGATCGTGGCCACACGGCCGGCCTGGTCGTAGAGCAGCGGGCCGTGCTTGATCTGCGACGTGGCGCCACCCATGCCCCGGCGCGTGAGGGCGCGCACGCGGGCCTCCAGCTCTTGCAGGCTGAAGGGCTTGGCCATGTAATCGTCAGCCCCGTAATCCAGGCCCTTGACCCGCTCTTCCACACTGTCTGCGGCGGTGAGGATCAGGACCGGCAAGGTCGAGCCGCGCGCGCGCAAGCGTTTGAGCACCTCCAGACCGTGCATCTTGGGCAGGCCCAGGTCCAGTATCAGCAGGTCAAATTCGTTGTTGGTCATCAGGGCCGCGTCGGCTTCGGAGCCACTGGCCACATGGTCCACGGCAGCGCCCGCACTGCGCAGGCTGCGCAACAAACCGTCCGCGAGCACCTGGTCGTCTTCGGCAATCAGAATTCGCATGCGAGTCTCCTGGAATCTGGTCGGGCCCTATGAGGTCATATGCCCTTGCAACGGGAAGGTTTTGTCAGATTCTAGTGTCGAACCCGCACGCTTCGGACTTCGCACATGCCACGAAGCCATGCTGGTTTTCACCCATGCACCCCGGGTATGGGCGGGCCGGTGTCCGTCAGTGCGCGTAAGCCTCCAGGCCCAGCGCAACCACCGTGGCCACATCCTGGCCCACCGCCTCGCGAAATTCCTGCTCTGCCTGCAGTACCGCGTCACGAAAGGCCTGCAGCCAAGCCAGGCCGATTTCGGTGAACACCACGCGCCGGGCCCGTGCGTCCAGCGGGTCCTCTTCGCGCGTGACCAGCCCCCAGGCTTCGCACTGGTCCACCAGCTTGCCCATGGCCTGTTTGGTCATGCCCGCAGCCTCGGCCAGCGCGGTCAGGCGCGAGCCCTGCAAGGCCAGGTGCCGTGTGATGTGGATGTGCGCGGCACTGATTTGCTCGCGCGCCGCCAGATTGGCCAGCGCCAGGGGAACGCCCTCGTTGCTGGCCATCAGTTGCAACACCCGGGCATCAAAACGGCGCATGGCATGGCCCAGCCAGCGGCCCAGGTGGCTTTGGCGCCAGCGCTCATCGTGCAGGGTTTCGGGACTGGGAACGGTATTCGGTGTCACCCACAGATGGTAAACCAAGATGACTAAATATACCGTTTACAACAATGTACTGTGCGTTTACAGTGCTGTTCATGCATCCAGCATTTGTGCGAGGAAACACAAATCGGATCACTCAACCCATTGATTTTCAAGGAGATTCCCATGAGCGACGTGAACAGCGAAAAAGCCAAAGCCCTGCAAGCCGCCCTCGCGCAGATCGAGAAACAGTTTGGCAAAGGCACCATCATGCGCCTGGGCGAAGGCGAGCAGATCGAAGACATGCAGGTGGTGTCCACCGGTTCGCTGGGCCTGGACATCGCCCTGGGTGTGGGCGGCCTGCCACGCGGCCGCGTGATCGAGATCTACGGCCCGGAATCGTCCGGCAAGACCACGCTGACCCTGCAGGTCATCTCCGAAATGCAGAAACTCGGCGGCACCTGCGCCTTTGTGGACGCCGAACATGCGCTGGACGTGCAGTACGCCCAGAACCTGGGTGTGAACCTGCAGGACCTGCTGATTTCCCAGCCCGACACCGGCGAGCAGGCACTCGAAATCGTGGACAGCCTGGTGCGCTCGGGCGCGGTGGACCTGGTGGTGATTGACTCGGTCGCGGCGCTCACGCCCAAGGCCGAAATCGAAGGCGAAATGGGCGACAGCCTGCCCGGCCTGCAGGCCCGCCTGATGAGCCAGGCCCTGCGCAAACTGACCGCCACCATCAAGAAAACCAACTGCACCGTCATCTTCATCAACCAGATCCGCATGAAGATCGGCGTCATGTTCGGCAGCCCCGAAACCACCACCGGCGGCAACGCGCTCAAGTTCTACGCCTCGGTGCGCCTGGACATCCGCCGCACCGGCACCATCAAGAAGGGCGATGAGGCCATCGGCAACGAGACCAAGGTCAAAGTGGTCAAAAACAAGGTTTCGCCCCCGTTCAAGACCGCCGAGTTCGACATCCTGTTCGGCGAGGGCATTTCGCGCGAAGGCGAAATCATCGACATGGGCGTGACCGCCAAGATCATCGAAAAGTCGGGTGCCTGGTACGCCTACAACGGCGAAAAAATCGGCCAGGGCCGCGACAACGCCCGCGAATTCCTGCGCGAAAACGCCGATCTGGCGATTGAAATCGAGAACAAGGTGCGCGACTCGCTGGGCATTGCCCTGCGCCCCACCGGTGAAGAAGTCGAAGAAGCCTGATGAACCGTCCGGCCTTTGAGCCCAGCCTCAAGGGCCGCGCCCTGCGGCTCTTGAGCCAGCGCGAGCATTCACGCCTGGAGCTCGAACGCAAACTGGCCGCACACGAGACCGAGCCCGGTCAGCTGGCCAAAGCCCTGGACGAGCTGCAGGCCCGGGGTTTCATCAGCGAAGAGCGGGTGGTCGAGTCGGTCATCCACCGCCGCGCTGCCAAGCTGGGCACCGCCCGCGTCAGGCAGGAACTTCAGTCCAAAGGCCTCTCGCCCGAAGCCATGACGGATGCCCTGGAGCAGCTGCGCGCGACCGAGCTGGAGCGCGCCCGCGAGGTCTGGGCGCGCAAATTCGGCGAACCGGCCACCGAACCCAAGGAACGCGCCCGTCAGGTGCGCTTTCTGATCAGCCGGGGCTTTGCCGCCGAGGTGGTGCGCAAGGTGGTGGGCTGACCCGCCCAACCCCTCACAAGCCCAGCATCAGCTGGATGTTCTGCACCGCCGCCCCGCTGGCGCCTTTGCCCAGGTTGTCCAGGCGGGCGAACAGCACGGCGTGGCGGGCTTCCTCGTTGGCGTAGACGCGGATTTCCAGCTTGTTGGTGTCGTTGAGCGCCAGCGCGTCGAGCTTGGCGTCGTCGGTAGGCGCTTCCACGCTGACCCAGCCACCGGCGGCTTGACTGGGCGCGTAGTGGGCACGCAAGGCCTCGTGCAGATCATCCGCCTTCGGCTTGCCGGGCAGCTGGTCCAGGTGCAGGGGCAGCTGCACCAGCATGCCCTGGCGGAAGTTAGCTACTGCCGGCACAAACAGCGGACGGGCCGCCAGACCGGTGTAGCGCATGATTTCGGGGATGTGCTTGTGCTTGAGGCCCAGGGCATAGGCCTCGTACAGCGGCGCTTTGCCCGCTTCGTAATCCTCGATC
>Ga0228703_1002244_pt1 | contig 10952 bp, 12 predicted proteins | sample McNCre217_Aug_MG_3_FD_178020 | JGI IMG/M metagenome (GOLD analysis project Ga0228703, IMG submission 178020) | Freshwater microbial communities from McNutts Creek, Athens, Georgia, United States - 29-17_Aug_MG | ecosystem: Environmental > Aquatic > Freshwater > Creek | place: USA: Georgia... | reverse complement strand
ACGACGTTGAGTTTCATGGCTCAGAGTGTCACAGGATTGGCGACGCGTTGTTGCAACACGCGCTCAAAGTGTGTGGGGTCGTGGGGTTGCAACATGCTCGCTTCGCGCGGCAGGTAGAAGTCCCACAAGCGGGATGTCCAAAAACGCAAGGCACCTGCACGCAACATGGGGTTGAGCAGTTGGCGCTCGGCAGCGGTGAACGGACGCACCGCTTGGTACGCATCGATGAACGCTTGGGCTTTGGCTGCATCGTGTGCGCCATCGGCGTGTGTGATGCACCAGTCGTTCAAACACACGGCCACGTCAAACAACCAAGTGTCGACGCCGGCAAAGTAAAAGTCGAAGAAGCCTGTCAGCTCGGGCGCATCGGGTGTGCCATCAAACATCACGTTGTCGCGGAACAGATCTGCGTGAATGGGGCCACGTGGCAGCGCGGTGTATGCCGACGAGGCCGCGATGTGGTTTTGATACGCCAGCTCGGTTTGAATGAGTGTGCTTTGCGCTTCGTTCAAATGCGGCAGCACCACAGGCACAGTTTCGTTCCACCAAGGCAGGCCGCGCAAGTTGGGCTGCTGGCGGTTGTAGTCACGCCCCGCGGTGTGCATGCGGGCCAGCATGTCGCCCACCGCGGCGCAATGCGCAGGCGTGGGGGAGAGTTCGCTTTTGCCACGCAAGCGGTTGACCACCGCAGCGGGCTTGCCCTCGACGGTGAGCAAGATGTCGCCGTCTTGGTTAGACATGGGGTCGGGCACAGGAATACCACCTTGCGCCAAGTGTTTCATCAGGTACAGATAAAACGGCAGTTGCGCGTGTGTGAGGCGCTCAAACAGCGTGAGCACGTACTGACCATCGCTGCTGGTGAGGAAGTAATTGGTGTTCTCAATACCGCCTTGGATGCCTTTGAGTTCAACCAACTCGCCAAGCTTGAGTTGGGTCAGCAGTTCTTGCGCGGAGGACTCTGAAACTTCGGTGAAAACTGCCATGACTGCCAAGGTATTAAAAGTTGTCAGCATTGTAGTTGGCTTGTTTTGCTGGGCTCGCTTGTGGGTTGAGGGATGAGCGGGTTCCTCATGCTGGGGTACCAGAAATCGTCACCCGCTCATCCCTCAACCCACAAGACTGCGGCCCGCTGGTTTGTTGCTCCACTGTAGGCTTACCAAAACCTATGCCGCAGTCTGGGCGTGGCTGGTGGGCGTCGCCATGATTTCTGGTACTCCAGCATGAAGTAGCGACGCCCACCAGTCGCGCACAGCGAGCCCAGCAAGAAAGCACAAAAGTCACGCAACAACCCACGGCACAATCAACAGTTATGAGTGAATCCAAAACATTGCTGCTGGTCGACGGCTCCAGCTACCTCTACCGCGCCTTCCATGCCATGCCCGATTTGCGCGCCGTTCCCGGCGACCCAACGAGCGCAGCCACAGGTGCCATTCGCGGCATGATCAACATGATGCAAGCCCTGCGCAAAGAGGTACCCACCGACTACGCCGCTTGCGTGTTTGATGCCAAAGGCCCCACCTTCCGCGACGAGATGTACCCCGAGTACAAGGCCAACCGCTCGCCCATGCCCGACGACTTGCGCTCGCAAATTGAACCCATCCACGCCATGGTGCGCATGCTCGGCTGGACCGTGCTCGATGTGCCTGGCGTCGAAGCCGACGACGTGATTGCCACCTTGGCCGTCACTGCCGCCAAACAAGGCGTGACGGTGGTGGTGTCGAGTGGCGACAAAGATTTGAGCCAACTCGTCAACGAGCACATCACCATCATGGACACCATGAACGGCAAAAAGCGCGACGTGGCTGGTGTGACCGCCGAGTTTGGTGTGCCTCCACATTTGATGATCGACTACCAAACCTTGGTGGGCGACACGGTAGACAACGTGCCCGGCGTGGCCAAGGTCGGCCCCAAGACCGCGGCTAAGTGGCTGATGGAATACGGCTCGCTCGACAACTTGCTGCAAAACGCCAGCGCCATCAAAGGCGTGGCGGGTGAGAACTTGCGTCAAGCTATTGAGTGGTTGCCCACAGGCCGCCAGCTCGTCACCATGAAAACCGATTGCGATTTGTCGGCCTACGTGGCGGGCTTGCCTGCGTTGGATGCGCTGCACTTGCACGAGCCTAACAAGGTTGAGTTGAAAAACTTTTACGAAACCTATGGCTTCAAAGGTTTGGCCCGCGCGATCAGCGAGGGCACGGATGCAGGCACCAGTGGCGCTGCTCCCACTGCCAAAGCGAAGTTTGAACCCAACCTCGGTTTGTTTGACGAGCCAGAGCCAACCATCTCTACCGTCACCGATAAGCATTACGACTGCGTGCTCACGTGGGAGGCGTTTGACGCATGGCACGCCAAGCTGCAAGCCGCCGAGCTAGTGGCGTTTGACACCGAAACTTCGTCGCTCAACGAAATGCGTGCCGAGGTGGTGGGCCTGAGTTTTTCAGTCACGCCCGGTGAGGCTTGCTACATCCCGCTCGCGCACAGCTACGCCGATGCCCCAGACCAACTGCCGCTGAACGAGGTGCTAGCCAAACTCAAACCGTGGTTTGAAAACCCCAACGCCAAAAAGTTGGGCCAACACATCAAGTACGACCGCCACGTCATGGCCAACCACGGCATCGAGGTGAAGGGCTACGCGCACGACACCATGCTGCAAAGCTACGTGCTTGAAGTGCACAAGCCCCACGGCCTCGCCAGCTTGGCCGAGCGCCACGTGGGCCGCAAGGGATTGAGCTACGAAGACCTGTGCGGCAAAGGCGCGCACCAAATTCCGTTCTCGCAAGTCGACGTGGCGCGTGCCACCGAATACTCGTGCGAAGACTCCGACATGACGCTCGACGTGCACCACGTGTTGTGGCCGCGCTTGCAAGCCGACGAAAAATTGCAATCCATCTATCAGCTAGAGATGGACAGCAGCGAAGCGCTGTACCGCATCGAACGCAACGGTGTGTTGATCGACGCGCCCACCCTCGCCGCACAAAGCCACGCGCTGGGCCAACGCATCTTGCAGTTAGAAAACGACGCGTACGAGATTGCAGGCCAACCGTTTAATTTGGCGTCGCCCAAACAGTTGGGCGAAATTTTCTTTGACAAACTCGGCTTGCCTGTCATCAAAAAAACTGCCACCGGCGCACGCAGCACCGACGAAGAGGTGTTGGAGAAATTGGCTGAAGACTACCCACTGCCCGCCAAGATTTTGGAGCACCGTAGTCTCAGCAAACTCAAAGGCACCTACACCGACAAGCTGGCACAAATGGCTGTGCCCCGCACAGGCCGCGTGCACACGCACTACGCGCAAGCCGTGGCGGTGACAGGCCGTTTGTCGAGCAACGATCCCAACTTGCAGAACATCCCGATTCGCACCGCCGAAGGCCGCAAAGTGCGCGAAGCATTTGTGGCCCCCGAAGGCTGCGTGATTGCCAGCGCCGACTACAGCCAAATTGAGCTGCGCATCATGGCGCACATCAGTGGTGACGAAGCGTTGGTGAAAGCGTTTCACGAAGGGCTCGACGTGCACCGCGCCACCGCCGCCGAAGTGTTTGGCGTGAGCGTGGATGCCGTGAGCACCGAGCAACGCCGCTATGCCAAGGTCATTAACTTTGGCCTCATCTACGGCATGAGCGCGTTTGGTTTGGCCAAAGCACTGGGCATCGACAACGGCGCAGCCAAGAACTACATCACCCGCTACTTCGAACGCTTTGCGGGCGTGAAGCGCTACATGGACGACACCCGCGAACAAGCCAAAGCCCAAGGCTATGTCGAAACTGTGTTTGGCCGCCGCTTGTATCTGCCTGAAATCAACAGCCCCAACGGCCCACGCCGCGCAGGCGCAGAGCGCGCCGCCATCAATGCGCCCATGCAAGGCACAGCCGCCGACCTCATCAAGATGAGCATGGTGGCCGTGCAAAAAGCCATTGACCAACAACAGCGCCAAACCAAAGTCATCATGCAAGTGCACGACGAACTGGTGTTTGAAGTGCCCGCGTCAGAAGTGGAATGGGTCAAGACAGAAGTGCCACGCTTGATGGCCGAGGTGGCACAACTGAAAGTGCCGTTGTTGGCTGAGGTGGGTGTGGGGGCTAATTGGGATGAGGCGCATTGAGTTGCGTACCGGCTAAACCGCAATCGCCTCAATCCCCTTTTTCTCAATCAGTTGAAGCAGCTTAGCCGCAGCACCGCCAGGGTGTTTGCCAGAGCTTTCAGATTCCCACTTTTGCACGGTGGAGGGGGTGACATTCAGAAAGCCTGCAAACACAGCTTGGCTCATCTTGGCCTTGCGTGTGCGAATCAATGCCACTTTTTTGGCGGTGTATACAGGCGGTGTGGTGCACAAGACTTTCACTTGGCTTAGCTCTTGTGCTGACAGCACATTGTGTTTGCTCAGCGCAAGCGCGGTCTCCAGAAGTTCGCTGGCAATGCGGTCTGATTTTTTAGCATTCGTCATGGCAAATCTCCTTCAATACGCCCTCTACAACCAAGGCATCAATTTTTTGTGGGCTGCTTTTTTGCAGTGCAGCGCCGATGATTTTTGCGGCATCCACTTGGGTATCAGAAAAGTCACTACCTGGGTCGCTCTTTTGTCTGCCCACCAAAAAGAAGATGCCATGTGCACTTTCTTTGGCAACCAATGTTCGAGTGGCACCACGTTTTCCTTGGCCAAAGACAGCAATTCTCTTTTTACATAGCCCCGAGCCAAGCTCCACCTCATACATTCCCTGCATGATTTCGTTGGCTGCTTTGCAAAGTTGCACATCCGTTAACAAACCCTTGGCCCAACGTGAAAAGGTTTTGGTTTTGAAAACACGCTTCTTGTAACGCGACTTTACTATAGCACTTTGTGCAATAGATGGGATATTTTTACGAATAAGAGCTTTGAGAGGCATCTGTTTTTCCAATCAAAATCGGCGATGTCTGTATCAAGATGTGAGTGCAAAAGATTTTTGCGCTCCCGCTCTGTTTTGTTTGGAAGTGGCAGTTGAAGAATGTCACTCAGTGTGATGAGTTTTGAGGTGATGCAATTTGCGCCAAACCCTCTTTGAACGAAGTCACTTGAAATTCAGGAAACCGCTGTTTGAACTTGCTCGAATCAAACAAGTTGTCTTGCCCGTAGCGTGGCAACAGCTCTTTGATTTCGCGCACGGGCTTTAAAAATAAGCCCGCTGCAGCAATGGTCAGCTTGCCTAGGATGGCGTGCTTGGGCGCTTGACCAAAGGCTTCGCAAGCCATGGCTACAAACTCTTGGTACGTAGGGCGGTCATCGCAGCAGGGCAGGTGCCAAGTTTGGCCGTAGGCATCAGGCGTGTTGCCCAAGAGCGCCAGTGCACGGCTGGCATCGGGCGTCCAGATGAGGGTGCGGCGTGTGTCATCACGCACAGGCACGCGAGGTTTCTTGCCTGCTTTTAGTTTGTCAATCACCAACGCATTGGTGAAGCTTTGTGTTTTGCCCGGCCCATAAAACTCAGGCGCACGACCAATGAGCACGGGGATGTCGCCGCGCGCCATTTCGTCCAACACCATGCTGGCCATGGCGGCACGCACATGGCCTTTGCGGCCGTTGGGTGTGAAGGGTGTGTCTTCGGTTTGCCGTGCGGCGGTTTGCGGGTACATGTAGGTGTTGTCAAAGTAGACAAATTTGGCACCCGCGGCACGGCTGGCATCAAGCGCGTTTTTCAGCATCGTGGGGAACTGCGCTTCCCACATGGCTGAGTCAGGGGGTAGCCCTGCGGTGAAGTAAACCACGCTGCTGCCTTTGACTGCCTCGGCAGTTTGTTGTGCCTCCATGAGGTTGGCTGACATGAGTTGGTCGGTGTCGTTGACCTTGCGTGGTGTGCGGCTGACCAAGCGCAAATCGTGCGTGTAGTGGCGGTGAAGTTCGCGGGCAAGTTCAACCGCAATTTGGCCGTTGGCACCTAGGATGGTTTGCATTGAAATTTCTCTGTGTTTGTTCGAAGCTGAGGCAGCTTAACCTTGAAGTAAAGTTGAAGGTCAAGTGGCAAAGCAGATAAGGAAAGGCCGCGCATGAAAATTGGTGAACTTGCAGAGCAAACGGGGTTGGCACCTTCACGCATTCGGTTTTATGAACGCATTGGGTTGCTTAAGCCAGCGCTGCGACAGGCGAATGGCTATCGCAGTTATCCGGTCGATGCGGTGATGGCACTCAAGCTCATTGCCACAGGGCAACAAGCCGGCTTTAGCTTGGATGAGTTGCGTGCCTTGTTGCCGAAAAACTTAGCCGAGTGGGAGCACGACACCTCGCTAGACACGTTGCAGCGCAAGATTGCAGACATCGAATTGATGCAAGAACGCTTGTCGGAAAGTAAATTGCAATTGCAAACGCTGGTGGCTCAAATCAAAGCCAAGCCGCAAGACATGGACTGCGCAACAAATGCCAAGCGCGTACTGGCTGGTTTATCGATCGTGTAGTTGTTGCAGTTGCTTCACCACTTGCTTGGCCGTGGCTTTGGCTGAAAGAGGGTTTTGCCCTGTGATCAAACGACCGTCCACCACTACGTTGGGTGCGAAGGGTAACCATTTTTTTTCGTACAAAGCGCCGCGTTGCTTCATCTGATCTTCTGCGTTGTAGGGCACTTGCGTCGCAACGCCAGCCAGTACTTCTTCACGCCAAGAAAAGCCAGTGAGTCGACGCCCATTCACCAGCAGCGAGCCGTCAGTCAGCCGAGTGTTTAGCAAACCACAGTAGCCGTGACACACCGAGGAGACGATGCCGCCTTTTTCGTAAATGTCACGCGTGATCTCTTGAAGCAGTACAGCATTAGGAAAGTCCCACATCACTGCATGGCCCCCTGTGAAATAAATGGCATCGAAGTCCCGTGGGTCGATGTCCGTGGGATGCGAGGTGTGTGAGAGCAAGTCCATGCGTGCAGGTGTTTTGAGCCAATGCTTCGCCGATGTGTCTAGGTTGGGCCATGACAGTGAACGCGGTTCAAGCGGCACCGCACCGCCGTGAGGGCTGACCAATCGTTGCTCAAACCCGTGAGCCTCGAAAACCTGCCAAGCATGGGTCAACTCCGATAGCCAAAGCCCCGTGGACATTCGTGGGTCGGTGTAATGCGCAATGTTGGTTACAACGTGCAGGATGCGATGGATCATGGCATAGGCTTTCTCATAAAGTGTGAACCATAACCTTGAAGTCCACTTCAAAGTCAAGTGTGTGCACAGCCTAGTTCTTAGAATTGCTTCACCTATCGCTATCTCAATTGCCATGCTCACCCTCGACCAGCTTTTGGCGTTCTTACTAGCCGCCAGCCTCATCACCATTTCCCCCGGCCCCGACAACCTCATGGTGTTGAGCCTCGGCATGTCGCGTGGGCGCAAGCAGGGCATGGCGTTTGGTCTGGGTTGTGCGTTGGGTTGCCTAAGCCACACGCTGCTCGCTGCAATTGGGGTGAGCTCGTTGTTACTCGCATCGCCCATCGCGTTCACCGCGTTGCGTGTGGGCGGTGGTTTGTATTTGTTTTGGCTCGGCGTGCAAGCTTTGCGCAGCCGTGGTGGGGCGCATGTACCCAGTGACGCACCTGACCAAACAGCCATGCAGTTGTTGTGGCGCGGCGTTTTGGCCAACGCTATCAATCCCAAAGTGATGTTGTTTTTCTTGGCCTTCTTGCCGCAGTTTGTGCAGGCAGAGCGCGGCGATGTGCCTTGGCAGTTAGCCGCGCTGGGTGTGGTGTTCACGGTGCAAGCGGCAATGTTGTTTAGTTCGCTCGGCTATTTTGCAGGCACGGTGGGGCAGTGGTTTGCGCGTTGGCCTGCGGTGGCTTTGTGGTTTGACCGACTGGCAGGCATTATTTTTTGCGGACTGGGTTTGCGCTTGATGGTGGTGTTTTAGTCGCGTGACTGGGTGCGCGGCTGTGCTCGTTGTTTTCATCCACCAGCAAGCACATGAGCTTCATGAAAGTCTTTTGTTGTGCGGGTGACAGCGGCGATAAGATTTTTTCTTGTGCCTTCAACATCGGCGGGATGATGCCTCGCAAGGCATCCTCTCCGGCTGGGGTGATGTAGAGCAATCGAGCGCGTCGGTCTTGCTCGCTGGCGCGACGTTCAATCAGCAAGCGCCCTTCGAGTCGGTCAATGACGCCGCCTGTGGTCGATGTGTCGAGCGCCACATTCTTCGACAAGGTTTTTTGGTCGATGCCCGGCGCTTGACTGACGGCTTGCAAGGCTGCGAATTGGATGGGCGTGAGGCCCGTGCCTTCGACTTCGGCCATGAAGATGCCGACAGAAATTTGATGCATGCGTCGCATCAAATAGCCCGGCTGTTCGTTTAGATGAACAGAGGGCAATAGTTTCTTTCTCGATGTTCCCATTGGGTTTGAGGGTTTTGCCTAGTCTGAGGTTTTCATCCTATCACTATACTGATATTCAGTGTGCTGACTAATTTGAGTGGGCTCACAATCAACAACACAGAGCATCGATATGAACGAACTCGGACGACTGGAAGATTTACCTCAAAGCTACCGCGACGACCTCAAGGCTCTCAACTTGGTGCCGTTGTGGCCAAGTTTGCGAGCCGTGTTGCCACCGAAAGTGCCGACACGTCTGACGCAACCCACGTGTTGGGCGTATGAAACCTTGCGCCCCTTGTTGCTTCAGTCGGGCGATCTAACGCCCATTGAAAAAGCGGAACGTCGTGTGTTGGTGTTGGCCAACCCCGGGCATGGTTTGGAAAACATGAAAGCCAGTGCGGCCATGTATCTGGGCATGCAGTTGTTGCTGCCTGGTGAGTGGGCGCCTAGCCATCGCCATACGCCCAATGCTGTGCGGATGATTGTTGAAGGCGAGGGGGCTTACACCACCGTCGACGGCGAGAAGTGCCCGATGAGCCGTGGGGACTTGATCCTCACGCCAACAGGCTTGTGGCATGAGCATGGCCACGATGGCACTGAGCCTGTGATTTGGCTGGATGTGTTGGACTTGCCCTTGGTGTACTACATGGAGGCGAGCTATCACATCAACGGTGAACGTCAAACCGTCAAGCCTTACCGCGGCGATGTGCAAAACATGCGCTCGGGTGTGGCCCCTACGCGCATGTTCAATCGCAGCGACAAGTCATACCCCATGTTGCGTTACCCATGGGCGGACACCAAAGCGGCTTTGCAAGCGCTGGCAAAAGACGACCCCGCTCAAGCGTGTGTGCAAGTGACCTATGTCAACCCTGAGACGGGGGGCGATGCTGAAAACATTTTGGGCTTCTACGCTTTGATGCTGCGACCCGGTCAAACCTTGCGCTTGCCTGCACGCTCGCCTGCGCAAGTGTTCCATGTGATCGAAGGGCGCGTCGAGGCTCAGATCGTCGATCGCACCTTCACGATGGTGGAGGCAGACACATGCTGCGCACCCGGTTACGAATCGGTGACTTTGAAAAACTTGCACCGTGACCAACCTTCTTTCGTGTTCATTGCAGACGAATCACCCTTGCACCGCAAGCTGGGCGTTTACGAAGATCGCGGTTAACTTCTAACTCATTTCATCCCATGACTTCTTATCTCTTCTCTCCTCCTGCTGTTCAATCTTTGCCCGTGCGCGGCAAGTCCGAGCAATTCCCCATCAACCGTTTGTTCTTTGTGGGACGCAACTACCACGCGCATGCGGTTGAAATGGGTAAGCCCGTGGATAAAACGGTGGAGCGTCCGTTTTATTTCACCAAGGCACCGCAGACCTTGGTGCACTCGGGGGCCACGATTGCCTACCCCTCAGAAACAAAAAATTACCACTTCGAAATGGAGATGGTGGTGGCGATTGGCAAAGCTGGTTTTCGCGTGAGCCAAGACAAGGCCCACGAATTAATTTACGGCTATGCCGCAGGCTTAGACATGACTCGCCGCGATCTGCAGTTGGTGGCGCGCGACAAAGGCCGTCCATGGGACTTGGGCAAAGATGTGGAGAACTCTTCTGTGTGCACAGAGATCGTGCCCATGGAGGGGCAGATCATTGACCACGGCCCCATCGCCTTGCAAGTCAACGGTGAAACCAAGCAATCGTCGGATGTCGATAAGCTGATTTGGAATGTGCGTGAAATCATTGCGGATTTGTCTTTGTTCTATCACCTCCAACCCGGCGACTTGATCTATACCGGCACCCCTGAGGGTGTTGGTGCTGTGTTGCCTGGCGATCACATCACGGGCCAAGTGGCGGGTGTGGGCGAAGTGGTGTTGTACGTGGGGCAATCCGACTGAAGGGATTGAGCACCATGAAGCTTTACAACTTTTTCCGCAGCGGCACGTCGCAACGCTTGCGAATCGCACTCAACCTCAAAGGCGTAGCCACCGAATACGTGGCGGTGGATTTGCGGGTGGAAGAGCATTTGAAAGAAACGTTCAAGTCCATCAACCCCCAAGGATTCGTGCCTGCATTGGACACCGGTGACGATGTCTTGATTCAATCGCCCGCCATCATTGAGTGGCTGGAAGAAACCTACCCCACGCCCGCGTTGCTGCCCACTGATCCCAAGGCTCGCGCGCATGTGCGCGCCTTAGCTGCCCTTGTGGGCTGCGATATCCATCCTGTGAACAACCGTCGCATTTTGGAGTACTTGCGCAAACAGTTGGGCGCCAACGAAGACGCCATCAACGCGTGGTGCGGCACTTGGATCACAGATGGCTTCAATGCCTACGAAGCATTGCTGGCTGCTGATCCTGCACGCGGGAGTTTCAGCTACGGCAATACGCCCACGCTGGCTGATGTGTATCTGATTCCACAGATCGAAAGCGCCCGACGCTTCAAGGTGGATTTGTCGCAGTGGCCACACATCATGGCTGTTGAAAAAGCCTGCATGGCTTTGCCTGCTTTTCAAAACGCAGCACCCAACCAGCAACCTGATGCAGCTTGATTTTTAAAACTTATCACAGACGGAGACAGACATGACATCTTTGACCTTCACGCGTCGCGCGGTACTCGCTGCAGCCACTTTGCTGGCATGCACAGGCGCAGCCAATGCG
>Ga0228703_1002243_pt1 | contig 10953 bp, 12 predicted proteins | sample McNCre217_Aug_MG_3_FD_178020 | JGI IMG/M metagenome (GOLD analysis project Ga0228703, IMG submission 178020) | Freshwater microbial communities from McNutts Creek, Athens, Georgia, United States - 29-17_Aug_MG | ecosystem: Environmental > Aquatic > Freshwater > Creek | place: USA: Georgia... | reverse complement strand
GGCGATCTGGAGCCTGCCTTCCAGCGCTTTTGGCAAGACACCCGCGACCGCTACCGCCTGGTGCAAGGCGACCCCGAGCGGCCCGTGCTGCCGCCCGATGCGCTGTTTTTGAGTGCTGAGCAGTTCTACACCCTGACCAACAGCCACGCGCAGCTGGCTTTGCGCCCGGGGACCGATGATGTTGAAAACAACGCATTGGCCCAGCGCCTGCCCGAGCTGACGGTGGTGCGCGGGGCCGAAGACCCGCTGGCCCGGCTGCAAGCGCACATCCACAGCGGCAAGACCCGTGTGCTGATCCTGGCCGAAAGCGATGGACGACGCGAGAGCCTGATGGACTTCGTGCGCTCCAGCGGGCTGACGCCGCCCGTGTTCGACAGCCTGCAAGAGTTTTTGACCAGCGACGAAAAAGTCGGCATGGCCACGGCGGCACTCGTCAGCGGTTTCCATTGGTTTGAGCACGACATTGATCTGGTCACCGAAACCGAACTCTTTGCCGCGGGCCCCACCACGCGCCGCCGCAAAAAGCAGGAACAGGTCAGCGATGTTGAAGCGCTGATCAAAGACCTGAGCGAGCTGAATGTGGGCGACCCGGTGGTGCACAGCCAGCACGGCATTGGCCGCTACCGGGGCCTGGTCAACATGGACATGGGCCAGAAAAACGAGGACGGCACGCCTGCCCAGCAGGAGTTCCTGCATTTGGAATACGCCGACAAAGCCACCCTCTATGTGCCCGTGAGCCAGCTGCAGCTGATTGGCCGCTACACGGGTGTGAGCGCCGACGAAGCGCCGCTGCACAAGCTGGGCTCGGGCCAGTGGGAAAAAGCCAAACGCAAAGCCGCCGAACAGGTGCGCGACTCGGCCGCCGAGTTGCTCAACATCTACGCCCGCCGCGCCGCACGCGAGGGCCACGCCTTCCGCTACAGCCCGCAGGACTACGAGACCTTTGCCAACGACTTCGGCTTTGAAGAAACCGCCGACCAGAAAGCGGCCATCCACTGCGTCATCCAAGACATGATCAGCCCCCGCCCCATGGACCGCCTGGTCTGTGGCGACGTGGGTTTTGGCAAGACCGAAGTGGCCTTGCGCGCCGCCTTTGTGGCCGTGACGGGCGGCAAGCAGGTCGCCCTGCTGGCGCCCACCACGCTGCTGGCCGAGCAGCATTACCAGACGCTCAAAGACCGCTTTGCCAAATGGCCCGTCAAGGTGGCCGAGGTTTCGCGCTTCCGCTCGGGCAAGGAAGTCACCGCGGCCATGAAAGGCATCGAAGACGGCACGGTGGACATCGTGGTCGGCACGCACAAACTGCTGTCCGAGAAGACCCACTTCAAGAACCTGGGCCTGTTGATCATTGACGAAGAACACCGCTTTGGCGTGCGCCACAAAGAGGCCATGAAAGCCCTGCGTGCCGAAGTCGATGTGCTCACGCTCACCGCTACGCCCATCCCCCGCACCATGGGCATGGCGCTGGAAGGTCTGCGCGACTTGAGCGTGATCGCCACCGCGCCGCAGCGCCGCCTGGCCATCAAGACCTTTGTGCGCAACGAAGGCACGGGCGTGATCCGTGAGGCGGTGCTGCGCGAACTCAAGCGCGGCGGCCAATGCTACTTTTTGCACAACGAAGTCGAGACGATTGAAAACCGCCGTCAGAAGCTCGAAGAAATCCTGCCCGAAGCCCGCATCGCCGTGGCCCACGGCCAAATGCCCGAGCGCGAGCTGGAGCGTGTGATGCGCGACTTTGTGGCCCAGCGCTACAACATCTTGCTGTGCTCGACCATCATCGAGACAGGCATCGACGTGCCCACGGCCAACACCATCGTCATCAGCCGTGCCGACAAGTTCGGTCTGGCCCAGCTGCACCAGCTGCGCGGGCGCGTGGGCCGCTCGCACCACCAAGCCTATGCCTATTTGATGGTGCCCGAGATCGAAGGCCTCACCAAGCAAGCCGCCCAGCGGCTCGATGCGATCCAGCAAATGGAAGAACTGGGCAGTGGCTTTTACCTGGCCATGCACGACCTGGAGATCCGCGGCGCGGGCGAAGTGCTGGGCGAAAACCAGAGCGGCAACATGCTCGAAGTGGGTTTTCAGCTCTACAACGAGATGCTGTCCGAAGCGGTGCGCAGCCTCAAAGCAGGCAAAGAACCCGACCTGCTCAGCCCCCTGTCGGTCACGACCGACATCAACCTGCACGCCCCCGCCCTGCTGCCCAACGACTACTGCGGCGACGTGCACCTGCGCTTGTCTTTCTACAAAAAACTGGCCACCGCCAAAACCAGCGACCAGATCGACGCCCTGCTCGAAGAGCTGGTGGACCGCTTTGGCAAACTGCCGCCGCAAGCACAAACGCTGGTGGACGTTCACCGCCTGCGCGTGCTGACCCAGCCCTATGGCGTCATCAAGGTCGATGCAGCGCCGGGCGTCATCCAGATCACCTTCAAGCCCAACCCGCCCGTGGACCCCATGGCCATCATCGGCCTGATCCAGAAGAACAAACACATCAAGCTGGCGGGCAACGACAAACTGCGCATCGAGCGCGAACTGCCTGACCCCAAGGCGCGTGCGCAGATGGTGCGGGATGTGCTCAGGAGTTTGGGACAGCCGAAGGTGGAGACTGCGGCCGCTTGAGGTTCAGCACGTCTAGTTAGCGGCCAAGGGCAACTCATTGAGCTCTGCCCTCGCCTCGCGCCAAGTGGGGTAGTGCGTGTCCAGCAGCACCACAAAGCGCTCGCTGTGGGTGGGCTCCAGCAGGTGGGCCAACTCGTGCACGATCACGTATTCCAGCAAATCTTTGGGCTTTTTGACCAGTTCGGTGTTGAGCCGGATATTGCGCAGCACAGTGTTGCAGCTGCCCCATTGGGTCTTCATGCGCTGAAAAAGGGTGGGTTACCAAAAGACTATTGTATCACCAATTGATCCGGCAATGCAATTGCATTACCATTGCATTCTCCTAGTCCAGAGACTGCCATATGCCTACCCTGATCGCCGCCGAATCCACCCTGACCGACCGCTACCAAACCACAGTGCCCGATGCCGTGCGCAAGGCGCTGCACCTGGGCAAGCGCGACAAGCTGCGTTACACCGTGCAGCCCGATGGCCATGTGCTGCTGACCCGCGCTGACGATGCCGTCACCGACCCGGCGCTGGATGCATTTTTAGGTTTTTTGGCCAGCGACATGACCCAGCACCCCGAACGCCTGCAAGGGCTGGCCCCTGCGCTGGTGCAGCGCGTGCAGGCGTTGACGGCGGGCGTGGCCGTTGATCTGGATGCACCTCTGTCGGCAGACGATGAATGAGCGAGGCCACCCAAGGCCTGGTGGTGAATGGCTGGACCGTCTTTGCGCACCCACTGTTTGTGATGCAGTTGCAGGCTTTGACGGCACAGGTCGAGGCGCTCAAGGCCAAAGACCCACAGGGCTACACCCGAAAAAACACCACCAAGCGACTGGCCGCCATCAGGCAGCTGGCGTTTGAAGTGATTCCACAAGGCCCCACCCGCCCAGAATACCGTCAGGGCAACACCCTAGGCGATGCCCACCGGCATTGGTTTCGGGCCAAGTTTTTCCAGCAGTACCGGCTGTTTTTCCGCTTCCATGCGGCCAGCCGCATCATCGTGCTGGCCTGGGTGAATGACGAGGACACCCGCCGCGCCTACGAAAGCGCTGACGACGCTTATCGGGTATTTCGCAAAATGCTGGACAACGGCCACCCACCAGGCGATTGGGATGAACTGCTGACACAAGCCCGAGGCGAGTCCAAAACGTGATGCCCCAACCCTGATAATCCTGACCCATGACCACCGCCACCGCCTCCCCCACCGAATTCGCCCCCGGCCTCGCCATTCAGGGCTTCACCGCTCCCCTTTCCCTGTCCCAGTTCAAGCTGATCGCGTTTGACATGGACTCCACGCTCATCAGCATCGAGTGCATCGACGAGATTGCCGATGCCGTGGGCCGCAAGTCCGAGGTGGCCGCCATCACCGAAGCGGCCATGCGCGGCGAAATCACCGACTTCAAAGACAGCCTGCGCCGCCGCCTGGCCCTGCTCAAGGGCGTGACGCTGGACGACATGGAGCGCGTGTACACCGAGCGCATGAAAATCAACCCCGGTGCGGCCGAGTTGATCGCGGCTTGCCAAAAGGCGGGCATGAAAGTGTTGCTGGTCTCCGGCGGTTTCACCTTCTTTGCCGACCGTGTCAAAGCGCGCCTGAACATCGACTTTGCCCGCTCCAACCGTCTGGAGGTGGTCAACGGTGAACTCACAGGAGGCTTGGTGATGCAAAGCTGGGGCGATATCTGCGATGGCGCAGAAAAACGCCGCACCTTGCTCGAAGTCGCATCACTGCTGGGTATTGAGCCGCACGAGTGCATCGCCATGGGCGACGGCGCGAACGACCTGCCCATGATGGGCGTGTGTTCGGACGCGGGTGGTTTGTCCGTGGCCTACCACGCCAAACCCAAGGTGCGTGAGCAGGCCATGGTGGCTATTCAAGAAGGCGGGCTCGATCGCTTACTGGAAATCGTCAATCCCTGAAAGAAGTTGAAGATCGGCTGACAAAGTCCGATCTTCAAGCGTGCTCAGTGGACCGAGCCACCTGTCAAGTCCGGGCTCAAGCCGGTGAACAGGCCTGCTGCATCCACGGGATCGAATTGGTATTCGGCCCCGCAAAAATCGCAGCCCACATCCACCTGACCGCGTTCGGCGATGATGCTTTCGACCTCGTCGGTGCCCAGGCTGCGGATCATGTTGCCCACACGCTCGCGGCTGCAGCGGCAAGCAAAGCGGGGGCCGGTTTCGCCGATAAAGGGCTCAAAACGGGCCAGCGGTTCTTCCCAATACAAGCGGTGCAAGATGGTCTCGGCGTCCAGCGTGAGCAATTCTTCGCGCTTGAGGCTCTTGGTCAAAATCGCGATGCGGCTGAAGTCCTCGCTTTGGCCCAAGGCCGCTTCGCGCTCCACCGAATCGGCCCGTCCAGCCAAATTGCCCTCGCCTTCGATCGGCAAGCGCTGGATCAGCAAACCGGCTGCGACCTTGTCATCGGCCGCCAACACCAGCACCGTGTCCAGCTGCTCGGACTGCAGCATGTAATGCTCCAGCACTTCGCTGATGTTCTCCAGCTTCTCGCCTTGGTCGCCAAACAGCGGCACCACGCCCTGATAGGGCTGCTGGCCGGGCAAGCGGTCTTGCGGGTCCAGCGTGATGGCGCAGCGGCCTTGGTTGTTCACGTTGACCATCTGGCTCAACGTAGCGTCCTCGGCCACATCGCCCACTTGGGTGCAGGTGGCGCGCAAGCTGAAATCAGGCTGCACCTCGACCACCCCCAGCTTGACCGGGCCGTCTCCAAAAATCTGCAAGACCAAGGCCCCGTTGAACTTGATGTTGCCTTGCATCAGCACACCGGCAGCGGCCATCTCGCCCAAGAGCTGGCGCACAGGAGCGGGGTAAGCCCCGGTTTCGGAGTTGGCAGCGCGACGCGCCAGGATGTCTTGCCAGGCATCGGTCAGGCGCACGAGCATGCCGCGCACCGGCAGGCCTTCAAAAATGAATTTATGGAGTTCGGACAAAATCAATTCACCGGCCTGTCGGCCAATCCTCAAAAGTAAAGGGGAAAACTCAGCCGATTTTTTTCAAACCGGCTTTGAAACGCTGCGCGTTTTCCACGTAATGGCGTGCGCTTTGGCGCAGGCCTTCGATCTGCTCAGGGCTCAATTCGCGCACCACCTTGGCGGGGGTGCCCATGATCATGGAGCCATCCGGAAACTCTTTGCCTTCGGTGACCAACGAACCAGCCCCGACCAGGCAGTTTTTGCCGATCTTGGCGCCATTGAGCACCACTGCACCGATGCCGATCAAGGACTCGTCGCCGATGGTGCAACCGTGCAGCATGACCATGTGGCCCACCGTGACGTGCTTGCCGACCTTGATCGGCTTGCCGTGGTCGGCGTGCATCACGCTGCCGTCCTGGATGTTGCTGCCTTCGCCAATCTCGATGGTTTCAGTGTCACCGCGGATGGTGGTGCCAAACCAGACGCTGGCGTCTTTGGCGATCTTGACCGCGCCCATGACCTGCGCCGATTCGGCGACCCAGGCGGAATCGGCCACTTCGGGCGTGTGTGCATCAAGCTGGTAAATGGCCATGTGTGTCTCCAAGATGGTGATCGGATAGGCGAAACCTACAATTGTAGGCAGGCTCAAGGCCCACGCCTGAGCGCCCGTCTGTCATTTGCCGGTCTGCCCCGGGTTTTGTGACGGTCAACCCATTTTGCCGATCTCTTCTTGCCAAGCATGTCCTCTTTGCGAACCGCTGTCCTGGGCCCCTGGGCCGAAGCTGACCCTGTGAAAAAAGCCCAAGCCACTTTGGCCCTGGACCTGAGCATGACTGTGCATGCGCATGAAGCCCTGCAAGCGCCCTGCCTGAGCCCGGGTCGCCCCGCCAAACCCGAGTTGCTGCCGCACACCCACATCAAGGCCAAATCGCTCACCACGCCTGAGGGCCGGGCCATCTTGCTGCACTCGATCACCCACATCGAGCTCAACGCCATCGACCTGGCGCTGGACGTGGTCTGGCGCTTTGCGGACATGCCCGATGCGTTTTATACCGACTGGGTGCGCATTGCCCAAGAGGAAGCCAAGCACTTCACCTTGCTGCGCAACCATTTGGTGGGCATGGGCTACGACTACGGCGACTTTCCGGCGCACAACTCCCTGTGGGACATGGCAGAGCGCACCAAGGGCGATTTGCTGGCCCGCATCGGCATCGTGCCGCGCACCATGGAAGCCAGAGGGCTGGACGCATCGCCAGGCGTTAAAAACAAGCTGGTCAGTGCCGGCGACCATGCAGCGGGCAAGATCCTGGACATCATCCTCGAGGAGGAAATCGGCCATGTGGCCGCAGGCAACCGCTGGTACCGCTATTTGTGCACGCAAAGAGGTTTGGACCCGGTGCAAACTTATGCCGACTTGGTCGCGCAATACGATGCGCCCAAGCTGCGACCGCCTTTCAACATGCCAGCGCGGCGCTTGGCGGGGTTTGAAGAAGCCGAACTGGCGGCTTTGAGCTGAGCTTCATGCCAGTAAGTCGACACCTTCAGGTTCGACGTTTTTTCGCTTCGGCAAAAGCCCCATGTCGGAGCTGAAGCCTCCGAACTACTCATGCGCCCCTCTACACATGAGGGTGACCGCTTCAGCGACAATCTGAGCAGTTCTTTGTGTTTTCAGCGCCTGCTGAAATTTTTCTTTTCAACTTGAATCGACACCTGCCATGAGCGTTTACGACACCCTGAAATCCCTGAACATCGAACTGCCCCCCGTGGCTGTGCCCGCTGCGGCCTATGTGCCCTTTGTGCAGTCCGGCAACATGGTCTTCCTGTCGGGCCACATTGCCAAGAAAGACGGCAAGGTCTGGGCAGGCCAGTTGGGCAAAGACATCGGCACCGCCGAAGGCCAGCAAGCGGCCCGTGCCGTGGCGATTGACCTGATGGGTACCTTGCATGCAGCCGTGGGCGACCTGAACAAAGTCAAGCGCATCGTCAAAGTGATGAGCCTGGTCAACTCGACCGGCGACTTCACCGAGCAGCATTTGGTCACCAACGGCTGCAGCGAATTGTTGGGCCAGGTCTTTGGCCCGCAAGTCGGTGCACACGCCCGCAGCGCCTTTGGTGTGGCACAGATTCCGCTGGGCGCTTGTGTCGAGATCGAATTGATCGCCGAAATCGGCTGAATTTCAGCACTGGCAAAAATTCAAACAAGGCAAATGATGTCCAAGTGGCTTGTCGCCCTCGCATTGCTGCTCGGTTTGTCGGGCTGCGGCCTGACGTCGACACAAGCCGTGTACGAAGAAATCCGCGCCCAGGAACGGGCCAAGGCGGTGGGCACCAGCGTGCCACCGGGCACGGGCTTGCCGCGCTACGACCAGTACCAAAAAGAGCGCTCCAACCTGTCCCCCGAGAACCGCTGACACCCTATGCAAAACGTTGACCTGAAACACGCCTACCGGCTGCTCAACCACGGCCCCACCGTGCTGGTGGGCAGTGCTCACAACGGCCGCAGCAATGTGATGGCAGCCGCCTGGGCCATGCCGCTGGACTTTGACACGCCCAAGATCGCCGTCGTCATCGACAAAAGCACCCTCACCCGCGAGCTGGTCGATGCCTCGGGCGTGCTCAGCCTGTGCGTGCCTTGCGTGGCCATGAAAGACCTGGTCATGGCCGCTGGCGGCATGAGCGGCAAAAACCACACCGACAAACTGACGCGATGCCACATCACGACCCAACCGGCTCCCCAGACCGGCGTGCCGCTGGTGGAGGGCTCCATTGCGCAGATGGAGTGCCGTGTGCTGCCAGCCACCGCGCATGTGGCAGGACCGCACGACCTGATCCTGGCCGAGGTGATTGGGGCCTGGGCCGATGAGCGCGTGTTCAGCGATGGCCGCTGGCACTTTGAAGACGCCCCCGCCGAACTGCGCAGCCTGCACCATGTGGCAGGCGGACACTTTTATGCCATTGGCGAGCCTGTGCGTGCCCTGCCAGTGGTCAATGCCTGAATTTCAACCGGAGACCTTCATGACCCTTTCCATGTCCACCGCCACCCTGCCCGTGTGCACCCGCGTGCTCACCAACCTGAGCCACATCCTGGCCAAAGCCGAGCAGTTTGTCGAAGCCAAAAAGATCGACCCCACGGCGCTCACCGCCTACCGCCTGGCCCCTGACATGTTCCCCTTCACCCGCCAGGTGCTGATCGCCTGCGATGCGGTGAAAAACGGTGTGGCCCGCTTGAGCGGTGTCGAAGCGCCCAAGTTCGATGACACCGAGACCACGCTGACCCAGCTGCAAGAGCGCATCCAGAAAACCCTGGCCTACATCGCCACCGTGCCCGCCGCAGCGCTGGACGGCACCGAAGACAAAGAGATCACCTTCCCCGCAGGCCCGGGCAAAACCCGCACCCTGAAGGGCCAGGACTACCTGACAGGCTGGATGCTGCCCAATATGTACTTCCACATCACCACGGCCTACGCCATCTTGCGCCACAACGGCGTGGACGTGGGCAAGATCGATTACCTGTTGGGCGCGCAGGGCTGAGCTGCGCTGCACGTGATTGAAGGGGCCGCTTTTGAGCGGCCCCGTTCACTTCAGCGGCAGCTGAAGTTGCTGGCGTATTCAGGGTTGCCTGTGCCCTTGTAGTGGGCGTATTGCGGGTACGCACACAGCGGGCGTGTGCGGCCCGGGTACACCGCCGTGCCGCTGGCAGGCACGCTTAGCGGGGCCTGGCCTTTTTCGACCCAGTCCACCAGACTGCCCAGACCGTCGATGCTGTCGGTGGCTGCGCCACCTGCGCAGTGGCCCATGCCGGGCACCAAGAACAGACGTGCAAACTCGTTGGTCTTCGGGCCGTTTTGCGCCGTCAGGCGCTGGTAGTAATCCACCATTTCATCGGGCGAGAAGATCGGATCGGCCATGCCGTGGATGAACATCAGCTTGCCGCCTTTGGCCTGAAAACCCGCCAGCTTCACATCGCTGTCGGTGTTGAACATCCAGGCATGCGCATCCATGCGCTGCGGGTCGCGGTCAAAGTCGAATTTGTAGATGCTCAGGCTGCGGTCTGGCGGTGTGACGAAGTAACCCTGCAGCGCGTCTTCCATCAAGAAGACATGGCGCGAATTGGCTTTGCCCGTGGTCGAGTTGCCCAGCTTCCACATGCGCCAGTCGTTGCTGGGGTGGCCCATGCCGGGGTCCCAAGGCCACGAGAAATACAGGGGCTGCCCAGCCGAGTTCTTGGCACCCGTGAACATCTTCTTCAAAGCGCCCACCTGTGCAGGGGCCAGGCAGCTGTCGTCCTTGGTGCCTTTGCATTGCAAGGCCGCCACATCGAATTGACAGGCGGCCGGGTTGGACACCAGGCCATCGCCCACACCGTCGAGCGCGTCGCATTGATTCAGAATGCTTTTTCGGATCAGGGCCAGATCGCCATCGCTCAAGGCCTGGCTCAGCACCGGCTGGCCGTCGGCCCCCTTGGGCGCATCAGCTTGCAGGGCTTGGGTGTCCCAGGCTGCGGCAATGGTTGCGCCCTTCGATACGCGCATGGCCGGGGCCATGGCAATCACGCCATCGAAATAGCTGGGGAAACGCTGGGTGAACATCATGGCCTGACGCCCGCCGCCCGAGCAGCCAATGAAATAAGACTTGTCGGCTGGCTTGCTGTAGAACTAGCGAATCAAGTCCTTGGCCGTCACGGCCACCTTGTCGTGCGCGTTGTAGGCATTGTCGGTGCGGGCGATCGGATCAAAACCAAAATCGGCCGTGGGGCCTTGGTGCCCCGCATCGGTGGTGACCACGGCAAAGCCCCGGTTGAGCGCATAGCCTGGCGCAGCTTGCGGCCCCACAGCTGGGCGCACCACGCCATCGTTGCCGCCTCCACCCTGGTACAAGAAGCGGCCATTCCATGCGGTGGGCAGTCGCAACTCAAAACCAATGTGGTACGGCTTGCCGTCTTGCCCCATGCGCTCGGCCATGCGACCGGTGACCTTGCAATGCGCGACCAGTAAAGGGCCAGTGGTGACGCCTGGCGGGCGAACCGCTTCGCCGGGCACGACTTCAGTCTTGAGCGTCATGCCCGGTGTCGCCACCGATGCAAAGCTGGCGCAATCCGAGGTCTGCGCCGATGTCGCGCCGCTACTGAGCAACAGGGCTCCCATGGCCCACAGAGATTTGAAATGCACTTGGGTCATGGTGTCCTCACTCATTTGCAAGAGAAGTTGCTGGCGTCCTCCACCGAGCCACTGCCCTTGTAGGTGGCCACGGTGGGATAGGCGCACAGCGGCCGGGTGCGTTTGGCCGACCAGTCGGCGGGCAGTTCGGTGTTCACGCCACCGGCGTTGCCTGCGCCGCGCACGCTGGCCACCACGGCCTGAGGTGCGACGCCCTGCTCCACCCACTTGACCAAGGGACCGAGCAGATCAAACTG
>Ga0228703_1002239_pt1 | contig 10979 bp, 11 predicted proteins | sample McNCre217_Aug_MG_3_FD_178020 | JGI IMG/M metagenome (GOLD analysis project Ga0228703, IMG submission 178020) | Freshwater microbial communities from McNutts Creek, Athens, Georgia, United States - 29-17_Aug_MG | ecosystem: Environmental > Aquatic > Freshwater > Creek | place: USA: Georgia... | reverse complement strand
GGCCTGTAGGGCGGCGTCGACCTCGGCAGCACTGCGGCCTTCTTCCAGCAGCGCAAACGCCTCGCCATAGAACGGGCGGGCGCAGCGGTTGACGATGAAACCGGGGCGATCAGGGCATTGGATCACGGTCTTGCCCGCCGCTTCGGTCAGGCTGCGGGCGGTGGCAAGGGCAGCTTCCGATGTGCCCGCATGTGGCGCAAGTTCAACCAGTTTCATCGCGGTAGGCGGGTTGAAGAAATGCAGCGCAAGGATCCGGTCAGGGTGCTGCGCGGTGGCGGCGATGGTGGCCACCGGAATTGAAGAGGTGTTGGTGGCCAGCAGGGTCGTCGGCGGCACGATCGCCTCTAGCTGGGTGAACAGGTCTTGTTTGGCCCAAGGCTTTTCAACGATGGCTTCGATGATCAGGGCGCAGGGGGCGAAGGCGGTAAGGCTTTCGACCACGCGCAGGTTGGTCAGCGTGGCGTCGCGCGCATCAGCCGTCAATTTGCCTGCCGCCACGCGGGCGGCCAATGCCTCGGCCATGCGGGCGCGGGCGCTGTCGCGCGCCGGTGTAAAGGCATCAGTTGCAATCACCGAAAACCCCGCCGCGGCGTAGGTTTGGGCGATGCCAAGGCCCATGGTGCCAAGGCCGACGACTCCGATAATGGGCTGCATCAGGTGCCTTTGAAGTTGGGTTTGCGTTTTTCGCGGAAGGCGCGGATGCCTTCGGTTTTGTCAGCGGAATCTTGCAACGCCTCAAAGCCTTGCCGTTCCAACGTGAAGGCAAGGGAGGCTTCGCTGCCGGCCACCAAAGCCGCCTTGGCGGCTTGTAATGCCAGCGGCGCGCGGGTGGCGATCTTGGCGGTCAACGCCTCTGCCTCTGGCAGCGCATCGGCGGTTGCCAGATAGGCCGATAGGCCCCAGTCATGCGCGGTCGCTGCGTCGATGACTTCGCCGGTCAGCACCAGACGGCTGGCACGGGCGCGGCCAATCAGCGCCATCAGCCGTTGGCTGCCGCCCGCGCCGGGGATCAGGCCAAGGTTGGTTTCGGGCAGGCCAAGTTTGGCCGTTTGCCCCAAAACAATCAGATCGGCCATCAGCGCCAGTTCAAGCCCGCCGCCCAAAGCAAAGCCGTCAACCGCCGCGATCAGCGGTTTGGCAAAGCTGCGAATCGTCGCCCAATAGCCCTTGCGCGGATCGACGGCGGCTTCGGCGGTGGTCTTGGTTTCGATTTCGGAAATGTCGGCGCCAGCGGCAAAGTTGCCCATCGCGCCGCAAAGCAGCACGGCGCGGCAAGCAGGGTCGGCGGCAAGGCGCGTCAGCACATCTGCCAGCGCCGCCAAGGTGGCAGTATTTAGCGCGTTGCGCACATCGGGGCGGTTCAGGGTGATCTTCACCCATAGCCCCTGCGGTTCGATCAGCAGGTTTTCCATAGCTGCACTCTGCACCCCTGCGACAAAATTTCAAGATAGAAATTTCAAGCTTGAAATTGTTTTGCGGTGGTGCAACTCTGCCGTCAACGCGCAAAATCGGAGGATTACCATGAAGGTTCTATGCTTGGGCGGTGGCCCTGCGGGTTTGTATTTTGCGATCTCGATGAAATTGCGTGATCCGTCGCATCATGTGGTGGTGATGGAGCGTAACAAGGCCAATGACACGTTCGGCTGGGGCGTGGTGCTTTCTGACGACGCGCTGGGGCGGATGCAAAAGAACGATCCGGTGTCTACGGCGGCCATTCGCGGCAACTTTGCCTATTGGGACGATATTGCCGTGGTGCATAACGGCGTGCGCACGGTGTCGGGTGGGCATGGCTTTGCCGGTATTGGTCGCAAGGCGATGCTGGTGTTGCTGCAAGCGCGCGCGCGGGAACTGGGCGTCGAGATGCAGTTTGAAACCGAGTTCAAATCGGCCGAGGACTACCGCCGCGAATATGACATCGTTGTGGCGACGGACGGCATCAATTCATTGGTGCGCAAGGAATATGCAGAAGTTTTCCGGCCCGACATCGACTTGCGCAAGTGCAAGTTTGTCTGGCTTGGCACCCATGCCAAATTTGACGACGCCTTCACCTTCATCTTTGAAAAGACCAAGCATGGCTGGGTCTGGGCGCATGTCTATCAGTTTGACGATAACACCGCGACCTTCATCGTTGAAACCCTGCCCGAGACTTGGGATCGGTGGGGCTTTGAGACGATGAGCAAGGAAGAAACCGTTGAAACCTGCCGCAAGATTTTTGAACGCCACCTTGGCGGTCATGATCTGATGTCGAACGCGGCGCATTTGCGCGGCTCGGCGGTGTGGATGCAGTTCCCGCGGGTGATCTGCGAAACCTGGTATCATGAAAACGTGGTGCTGATGGGTGATGCGGCTGCGACGGGGCATTTCTCAATCGGCTCTGGGTCGCGTTTGGCGTTTGATAGCGCGATTGCGCTGGCGGAATATCTGCATTCCGAACCGGATATGAAATCGGCGTTTGAACGCTATCAGGCCGAACGGCGGGTCGAGGTGTTGCGGTTGCAATCGGCGGCGCGCAACAGCTTGGAATGGTTCGAGGAGGTTGAACGCTATCTTGACCTGCCGCCGCAACAGTTCGCCTATTCGCTTCTGACGCGGTCGCAGCGGATCAGCCATGAAAACCTGCGGCTGCGCGATCCGAAATGGCTGCGCGATGCCGAAGATTGGTTTCAGGCGCAATATGGTGGGCAAGCCGGACGGGCACCGATGTTTGCGCCGTTCCAATTGCGCGGCCTAAGCCTTGAAAACCGCATCGTGGTGTCGCCGATGGCGCAGTATAAAGCGGTGGAAGGTGTGCCGGGGGATTGGCATTTCGTGCATTATGCCGAACGCGCCAAGGGCGGTGCCGGGTTGGTCTATACCGAGATGACCTGTGTGTCGGCCAATGGCCGCATCACGCCCGGTTGCCCCGGCCTGTATACACCGAAGCATGAAGCGGGCTGGAAGCGGATCGTTGATTTCATCCACGCAGAAACCAAGACCAAGGTGTGCTGCCAGATCGGCCATGCCGGGCGCAAAGGGTCTACGCAGGTTGGCTGGGCCGACGCGGATGCGCCTTTGGTGTCTGGCAACTGGCCCCTGCTGAGCGCCAGTGCGATTGCGTGGCAGGACGGCAATCAGGTGCCCAAAGCGATGGATCGCGCCGATATGGATGCGGTGCTGCGCCAGTTCATCAAGGCCACCGAAATGGCCGAGGTCGCTGGCTTTGACATGATCGAACTGCATGCGGCGCACGGCTATTTGATTTCGTCCTTCATCTCGCCCTTGTCCAATGTGCGCGAGGATGAATACGGCGGCAGCCTTGAAAACCGCATGCGCTTCCCGTTGGAAGTGTTCCGCGAGATGCGGCGCTATTGGCCGGGGCACAAGCCGATGTCGGTGCGGATTTCGGCAACCGATTGGGTTGACGGTGGGGTGACGCCGGCTGAGGCGGTGGAAATCGCGCAGATGTTTGCGGCCGAAGGTGCTGATATCATTGACGTATCCGCAGGGCAAACCAGCACCGAGGCGCGCCCCGTTTATGGCCGGATGTTCCAGACCCCATTCAGCGACCGCATCAAGAACGAAGCGGGGCTTGCCACGATGGCGGTGGGCAACATCACCGAAGCCGATCAGGTCAACCAGATCTTGCTGGCGGGTCGGGCCGATCTGGTCTGCCTTGCGCGGGTACATTTGGCAGACCCCTATTGGACATTGCATCAATCGGTTGCCTTGGCCGATGCTGGCACGGCATGGCCGCTGCCCTATCTTGCGGGCCGCGATCAGGCGCGGCGGCTGGTGCAAAAGCAGCAGGAGACGATACGGGTATGACCGGGCCGGAAATGATGCTGGCAGGCAAGCGGGTGCTGATCACCGGCGGCGGGTCGGGGGCGGGTGAAAACCTTGCGCTTGGCTTTGCTTCCACCGGTGCCGAGGTGGTGATCACCGGGCGGCGTCTTGCGGCCCTGCAGGCGGTGGCGGCGCAAGCCAGCAACATTCGGGTGGTACAGGCCGATGTGACCGATGAAGCATCGGTTGCAGCGATGTTTGCAGCCGCCGGGCCTTGTGATGTGGTGATCGCCAATGCGGGGGCTGCGGATTCCGCACCGATGGCCAGAACCTCGCTGGCGCAGTGGAATGCCATGTTGGCAGTCAATCTGACGGGGGTGTTCTTGACCCTGCGCGACGGGTTGAACCAGATGCAGGGCTGGGGGCGGCTGATTTCGGTCGCCTCAACCGCCGGGCTGAAGGGCTATGCCAAAGTGGCCCCCTACGCCGCGGCCAAACATGGCGTGATCGGATTGACCCGCAGTCTGGCGCTAGAGATCGCGAAAAAGCCGATCACGGTGAACGCGATTTGCCCGGGCTTTCTGGACACGCCGATGACCGATCATTCGATTGAAGTGATCGCAGAAAAGACCGGAAAAACCTTGGAGCAAGCCAAGGCCGCGCTGAAGGCGATGAACCCGCAAGGCCGTTTGATTGCGCCTGCGGAAGTGACGGCAACCGCGCTGTGGCTGTGTGGGCCGGGGTCGCAGGGCATCAACGGACAGGCGATTTCGATTGCCGGGGGCGAGATATGACCGAACTGTCGAAGCGCCGCTTGAAGATGTGGATCAGGATGCTGGGTGTCACGCGCAGCGCCGAAGGGTCTTTGCGCGAATTCCTGCGGGTTAATCATGACACCACGCTGCCGCGCTTTGACGTGCTGGCAGCGCTGTATCGCCGCCGCGACGGTGTGACGATGACCGAACTGTCGCGGATGCTTCTGGTGTCGAATGGCAATGCCACGGCGGTGGTTGACCGGTTGGAAAAAGACGGGCTGGTGGCGCGCAGACCTTCGGAAACCGACCGTCGCACCGTGTTTGTGGCGCTGACGCCTGATGGTTTGGCACAGTTTGAAGGCTTGGCCTGCGAACATGAGGCCGAGGTGAACAAGCTGTTCGCCGGCCTGTCGGAAGCTGATCTAGAGGCTTTGACCGAGATTTTGAAAAGGATGAGCAAGCAATGAAAATGGCAGGCCTCGTGCCCAAGCATTTCCTGTGGGACGTTGCGGATCGCATCGCTGTGGTGCGGTTGAACCGGCCAGACCGCAAAAACCCGTTGACCTTCGACAGCTATGCCGAGCTGCGCGACACCTTCCGCGCACTGGTCTATGCCGAGGATGTGGATGTGGTGGTGTTCGCCTCGAACGGGGGGAACTTCTGTTCGGGCGGCGACGTGCATGACATCATCGGGCCACTGATCGGGTTGCCGATGAAAGAGCTGCTGGCGTTCACCCGGATGACCGGCGATCTGGTCAAGGCGATGATTGCCTGCGGCAAGCCGATTATCGCGGCGGTGGATGGCGTGGCGGTGGGCGCGGGGGCGATCATTGCCATGGCGTCGGATCTGCGGCTGGCTACGCCCGAGGCGAAATGCGCGTTCTTGTTCACCCGCGTCGGGCTTGCAGGCTGTGACATGGGCGCTTGTGCCATGCTGCCTCGTATCGTGGGGCAGGGGCGCGCGGCGGAACTGCTGTATACCGGCCGGGTGATGACCGCGCCTGAAGGCGAACGCTGGGGATTTTGGAACGCGCTGCATCCGGCCGAGGCGTTGGAGGCCGAAGCGATGGCTTTGGCGCGGCGTCTGGCGGCTGGCCCGACCTTTGCGCATGGCATCACCAAGACCCAGTTGAATCAGGAATGGAACATGGGGCTGGAACAGGCGATTGAGGCCGAAGCGCAGGCGCAGGCGATCTGCATGCAGACCCGCGATTTCGAACGGGCCTATCAGGCGTTTGTGGCCAAGGAAAAGCCGGTGTTTGCAGGCGATTAAGGCGGCTTTGGCGGCAGCGCGGGGCTCTGCCCCGCACCCCGGGATATTTGCTCCAATGTGAAAGTGGCAAAATGGCGGACAAGAGTTTTCTGGATTGGCCGTTCTTTGAGGACCGTCATCGCGCGCTGGCCGCAGGGCTGGAACCGTGGGCAGCGTCGCATTTGCCGGTGGACCACGGCGACGTTGACGCGGCCTGTCGCGGCCTTGTGGCACGTTTGGGGGCGGGCGGTTGGCTGCAGCATTCTGGCGCGGCGGAAGGCGAGCGGTTGGATGTGCGCAGCCTGTGCCTGATCCGCGAGACCTTGGCGCGTCATGACGGGCTTGCGGATTTTTCTTTTGCTATGCAGGGGCTTGGCATGGGAGCGGTTTCGCTGTTCGGCAGTGAAAGCCAGCGGGAATGGCTGGCGCGCACCCGGGCGGGCACCGCGATTTCGGGCTTTGCGCTGACCGAGCCTGCCTCTGGGTCGGATGTGGCGGCGACTGCGACCACGGCGGTGCGTGACGCGCGCGGCTGGGTTCTGAGCGGCGAAAAGACCTATATTTCCAACGGCGGCATTGCTGATGTGTATGTGATCATCGTGCGCACGGGTGAGGCGCCGGGGGCAAAGGGCCTGTCGGCATTCTTGTTGCCTGCCGCTACCGTGGGCCTGAGCGTGGTTGAACGCATCGAAGTGATTGCGCCGCACCCATTGGCGCATTTGCGCCTGACGGATGTGGTGTTGCCCGAGGCCGCGCTGATCGGCAAGGCGGGCGACGGTTTCAAGATTGCGATGTCGGTGCTGGATGTGTTCCGGTCGACCGTTGGGGCGGCGGCGCTGGGCTTTGCGCGGCGGGCATTGGACGAGGCTTTGGCGCGGGTGAAAACCCGGCGGATTCAGGGGGCGGCGCTGGCCGAGTTGCAGATGGTGCAGGGCCATCTCGCCGATATGGCCTTGCAGATTGATGCGGCGGCGCTGCTGATTTATCGCGCCGCCTGGACCAAGGATATGGGCGCGGCGCGGGTCAGCCGCGAGGCGGCGATGGCCAAGCTTTATGCCACCGAAGCCGCGCAGAAAGTGATTGATATGGCCGTGCAACTGCATGGCGGCGACGGCGTGCGACATGGCTTTGCGGTCGAGGCATTGTACCGCGAAATCAGGGCGTTGCGGATCTATGAAGGCGCGTCGGATGTGCAGCGCGTGGTGATAGCGCGGAGCATTCTGGGATGAGCTATACCCGTCTGATCCAGATTGAATTCAACCACTGCGACCCTGCGGGTATCGTGTTTTATCCGCGCTATTTCGAGATGACGAATTCGGTTGTCGAGAATTTCTTTGCCGATGTGGTGGGGCGGTCTTTTGCGCAGATGCATGTTGCCGCACAAAATGGCGTGCCGACGGTGGCGATAGAGGCTGACTTCATGGCACCCTCGCGTCTGGGCGACAAGGTGCTGTTTTCGCTGAAAATCGTGAAGCTTGGGCGCAGCTCTGTCACGGTGCAGATCGAAGGTCATGGCGGGGCAGAGTTGCGGATGCGCGCGACGCTGACCTTGGTGTGGATCGACAACATGAAGGCCGCCGCATGGCCTGACGACATGCGGGCAAAGCTGGTTGCGTATATGGAGGGGGCGGTATGAGCCACGAGATCTTGCATCCGAAGACCTGGGCGGCAGCGCGCGGTTATGCCAATGGTGTGGCGGCACAGGGCCGGATGGTTTTTACTGGCGGACTGATTGGCTGGAACGCCGAGCAGCAGTTCACCTCTGACGATTTTGTCGATCAGGTGGCGCAGGCGCTGCGCAGCATTGTCGAGGTGCTGGCCTGCGCCGGGGCCAAGCCCGAACATCTGGTGCGTCTGACCTGGTATGTGACCGACAAGCAGGAATATCTGGCCAACCTCAAGGGGTTGGGGGCGATTTATAAGGAAATCATCGGGCGGCATTATCCGGCGATGGCATTGGTGCAGGTGGTGGCGCTGGTCGAGGACCGCGCCAAGGTCGAGATCGAGGCAACCGCAGTTATACCGGAGGCGAAGTGATGTTGGGACCATCGGGGCATGTTGACAGTTTCACCCGCGACCGGTTGCCGCCGTTGGATCAGCAACCGGAATTCCTGCTGGAGGGGTTTGAGTACCCGGAATACCTGAACGCGGCCGTCGAATTGACCGACCGGATGGTGGAAAAGGGCTTTGGCGATCATACCGCGCTGATCGGCAATGGTCGGCAGCGCACCTATAAGGAACTGACCGACTGGTCGAACCGGATCGCGCATGCCTTGGTGGAAGATTACGGCGTAAAGCCCGGAAATCGTGTGCTGATCCGGTCTGCCAACAACCCCGCGATGGTGGCGTGCTGGCTGGCTGCAACCAAGGCGGGGGCGGTGGTGGTGAACACCATGCCGATGCTGCGCGCGGGCGAGTTGGGGCAGATTGTTGACAAGGCGGAAATCACGCTGGCGCTGTGCGACACCCGGTTGATGGAAGAATTGGTGGCCTGCGCCAAACATTCGCATTTTCTGAAAACCGTGGTCGGCTTTGACGGCACCGCCAACCATGATGCCGAACTTGACCGCGTGGCGCTTTCGAAATCGGTGCGCTTTACCGCGCCGCCGGTGGGGCGCGATGATGTGGCGCTGATCGGCTTCACCTCTGGCACCACCGGAGAGCCGAAGGGCGCGATGGCGTTTCATCGTGATCTTTTGATCATCGCGGATGGCTATGCGCGCGAAGTGCTGGGCGTGACGCCCGACGACATCTTTGTTGGCAGCCCGCCTTTGGCCTTTACCTTTGGTCTGGGCGGTCTTGCGATTTTTCCGCTGCGCTTTGGTGCCGCTGCGGCCTTGCTGGAACAGGCGACGCCGCCGAATATGATCGAGATCATTCAACAGTATAAGGCGACGGTGTGTTTCACTGCGCCCACTGCCTATAGGGTGATGTTGAAGGCGATGGCCGAAGGTGCGGATTTGTCGTCGCTGCGGGCGGCGGTTTCGGCGGGGGAAACCTTGCCTGCGCCGGTTTATGAAGAATGGATCGCCAAGACCGGCAAGCCAATGCTGGACGGCATTGGCGCCACCGAAATGCTGCATATCTTCCTGACCAACCGGTTTGAAGACCATCGCCCCGGCTGCACGGGTCGGCCAGTGACGGGCTATCAGGCGCGGATTGTTGGAGAAAACATGCAAGAATTGCCGCGCGGCGAGGTCGGGCGGTTGGCGGTGCGCGGGCCGACGGGGTGCCGCTATTTGGCCGATGCGCGGCAGACGAAATATGTGCGCGATGGCTGGAACCTGACCGGCGACAGTTTTTGGCAAGACGACGATGGCCGTTTCCACTTTGCTGCGCGGTCGGATGATATGATCATCTCTGCCGGCTATAATATTGCCGGGCCAGAGGTCGAGGCGGCGCTGCTGTCACACCCCGATGTGCTGGAATGTGCGGTGATCGGGCGCGTCGATGAAGAGCGCGGTCAGATTGTCGAAGCGCATGTGGTGCTGGCAGAGGGGCGCGAACCGGATGCGTTGATGGTCAAGCTGCTGCAAGACCACGTCAAACGGGTGATCGCGCCGTATAAATACCCGCGTTCGGTGGTGTTTGTGCGGTCGCTGCCGAAAACCCAGACCGGCAAGATCCAGCGGTTTCGGCTGCGTGACCCGGCGTAAGGCGGGGTTAATGCATCGCTGCCCCCACCGACAGTGGCGCGGGGCGGCGGATCGGCCAACCGGGCCGTGGCGTTGGCGCGGCAGGCAGCGGCAGGCAGCGCACCGTTTGAACCACGGTTTGCCGAAAGAAACTGGCGTCATAGCGCAGATGTTCAGGCAGCAAATTGCGGTCAAACTGGATCATCACATCGCTGCACACCTCGACCCGGCTATGGCGGCCCTGTGCGCCCATATCCGGGTCGCGCAGAAATGCCGCACAAAGCGCCGCTTCGCGGTGCTGCAGCCGCGCGATTTCGGCGCGGATTTCAGACAGTTCATCAGCCGGAATTTGGGTTGTCATCGGGGCATCCTTTGGCTTGGTCTTTCGCCAGATTGCCGCAAAATTAGTTAATGCGTGGTTTCCGACGCGGCGCGTCGTGATGATTTCTGCGGAATTTTTGCGGCCATTCCGTTTTCCCTGCAGCCGCAGTGCCGGGCTGGCGATGAAATATGCCGAAAATCCGGCAAGATCCTGCTTTGCCCGGTGTTTAGCCCTTGAGTGCATCATTCATATTCTAAATTATGAATGAGATCGGGCGTTGCTCTGGCCTTTTAGATGTGGCAAGAGAAGACAGACCCAAAACTAGACTGACGAGTTCAGACATGAGCGATTTCTCTACCCTTCGCGTGATGATGGTCGATACGCAAGTGCGCCCCTCGGATGTCACGAAATTCCCGATCATCGAAGCGATGCTTTCGGTGCCGCGCGAGGCCTATGTGCCGGACGCCAAGCGGGCTGTTGCCTATATTGGCGAAAACATCGCCTTGGGCGCGGGCCGCGTGTTGATGGAGGCCCGCACTTTGGCCAAGACGCTGGATGCGCTTGATATTCTGCCCACGGATCGGGTTTTGGATATCGGCTGCGGCTTGGGCTATTCTGCTGCCGTGTTGGCACGGATGGCGGGCAGCGTCACCGCGCTTGAGGTGGATGCCGACATGGCGGCCACTGCTGCGGCGACATTGTCGGCACACGGAGTTACCAACGCCAAGGTTTCGGCCGCCGCTTTGGAAAAAGGCGCGACGGAGGCCGGGCCGTTCGACGTTATTGTGATTGAAGGTGGCGTGGCCGAGGTTTCGGAGACGCTGCTGGCGCAATTGGCAGAGGGCGGTCGGATTTCGGCGGTGTTCATGGACGGGCCTTTGGGCGTGGTGAAAGTGGGCCACAAGGCCGACGGCCGCGTGTCTTGGCGCTTTGCGTTCAACGCAACCGCGCCGATCCTGCCGGGCTTTGCCAAGGCTGCGACCTTCGCGCTGTAACGCTGGCGCGCTGCAAAAAACGAGATGCCGGGATCGCCCGGCATCCGGCAAGACAAGTGCGATAAGCGCGGGATGTAAGAGGGCAGTATGCGGAAGATTTTTACGACTTTTGCGGTGACGGCAGCGATTGGAGCGGCCTTGCCCGCTTGGTCGGAAACTTTGGCAGATGCGCTGACTTCGGCTTACAAAGAGTCGCATTTGTTGGATCAGAACCAAGCGGTTCTGCGCGCGGCGGATGAAGATGCGGCGATTGCCGTC
>Ga0228703_1002235_pt1 | contig 10991 bp, 13 predicted proteins | sample McNCre217_Aug_MG_3_FD_178020 | JGI IMG/M metagenome (GOLD analysis project Ga0228703, IMG submission 178020) | Freshwater microbial communities from McNutts Creek, Athens, Georgia, United States - 29-17_Aug_MG | ecosystem: Environmental > Aquatic > Freshwater > Creek | place: USA: Georgia... | reverse complement strand
CCGGCCCGCGCGCGACCACCACCAGTCCTGAGGTGGACATGTCCAGGCGGTGGACCGTGAGGGCATCGGGCCAAATGCGTTGCGCACGGCTGATCAGGCAGTCTTGTTTGTCATCGCCACGGCCTGGTACGCTCAGAAGCCCCGAGGGTTTGTTGAGCACGGCCAAATGCGCATCGGAATAGACCACATCAAGGTTCATACCCCAAAGATAACGCCAAAATGGGCCATGGAAGGTCGCGAAAACCTTTGAATTTTGAAGGTGGGTCAGATCAAGCGACAATCTAGGGTTTTCTGACTCATCCATTCACCGCTATGTCTGATTTTGAAGTTCGTTTTGCCACCCAAAAAGAAGCCGCTGCAGTGGCGCAATTGCATTGGTCTGCCAGCCGTGCAGCGTATGCAGGCCAAGTACCCGAGGCACACTGGGACGCCACACCCATGGCCAAGCGGGTTGCTTATTGGAAGGAGGCGATCGAGTATGGCGAACCGCAAGTGATGGTCGCGCTGGAAGGCGGGTGCATTGTGGGCTTTGTTGGATTTGACCGCTCACGCGATCCTAAATCCAAAAACACCATGGGTGAAATTTGGGCCATTTATGCAGACCCCGATCGTTTGGGTGAGGGCGTTGGTTTGGCGCTTTGGGATGCGGCCCGCGAAGGCCTGTTGGACGAAGATTGCACCGACGTGAGCATCTGGGTGCCTTTGCTGAATGAGCGCACCGTGCGTTTCCATGAGTTGGCTGGCTTCAAGCGCGAGATGAACACAGCGCGCACCGTTCCAATTGGTGGCGTGAAGGTTGAAGAAGTTCGAATGAAGCGTTCTTTGGCCTGAACCCATCATTGAGTTGAGATTCGACAAAACGGCAAGCACATGAGAATTCTCTTGGCGCCCATGGAAGGGTTGTTGGACCACAGCCTTCGCGATACGCTGACGCGGGTGGGGGGTATCGACCTGTGTGTGTCTGAATTCATTCGAGTCACAGATGCTGTATTGCCCAAGCGAGCTTTTTACCGTGTCGTGCCCGAACTGCTGAATGACGGAAAAACTGTGGCGGGTGTGCCGGTGAAAGCACAACTGTTAGGCTCCAACCCAGAAGTTTTGGCAGAAAACGCCGCGCGTTTGGCCCAGCTTCGTCCTGCTGGCATTGATCTGAATTTTGGTTGTCCTGCCAAAACAGTCAATCGACATCGGGGTGGGGCTGTGCTGTTGGACGAGCCTGAACTGATTGGCCAAATTGTGGCCGCGGTGCGCCGCGCAGTGCCTGCCAATGTGCCAGTGTCTGCCAAGATGCGCTTGGGTTTCAATGATGACACTCGCGCAGAGGATTGTGCGCAGGCCATTGAAAGTGCTGGGGCGGATGAGTTGGTGGTGCACGCACGAACCAAAGCCCATGGCTACAGGCCTCCTGCATATTGGGAACGCATTGCAGATGTGCGTCAGTGCGTCAAATTGCCCATGGTGGCCAATGGCGAAATTTGGACTGTGGCCGACGCTGTGCGTTGCCGAGAAGTGACGGGTTGCCAAGATTTGATGATTGGCCGCGGCATGATCAACAACCCTGGCTTGGCGTTGGAAATCAAGTACCACGATGCACAGGCGCAGGGACTTTCATTGGCCAACTTGCCCCAAACGTTTTCGTGGAAACAGTTGTGGCCTTTGCTCGGTGTTTTTTGGCACCGAATGAGTTTGCATGTGGCGTCTCGCCATCGTGCGGGTCGTTTAAAGCAGTGGCTCAATTATTTGCGCCGGCACTATCCTGAAGCGCAACAAGCTTTTGACACACTTCGATGGGTTCATGATCCCAAAGTGATTCAAGCTTGGTTGCAGCATTTGCCTGAGACCCAGGCTTCATCAAGTTCGATGACAAGTCAAAGCACAATTGCCATCGCAAGCACGTGTGAGCCGGTTGATGAACTCAAGACGCTTGTTGTGCTTTGACTTCAGACAACATTTCTTGTAAGTGCTTCAACAACTGTGTACTGGCCTTCAGTGCGGCAGCTTGTTCATCGGGCAGTTGAATGCGTTTGCACAGTGTTTCGGTTTGGGTGATTTCGGCCACCATGTGATCATGGCAAAACACAGGTGCGAAGCCTTTGAGTTGATGCCAAATTTTTTGAAGATTTGTAAAGTTCTGCGTTTCAATGGCAGATGCGATGCGTGGCACTTCCGTCTCCAGTGTGCTTTCCAATGTGCCCAGCATTCGTTGTGCATTGCTGGCGTCCCCCAGATACTCAATGGCCTTGGTCATGGACAAAAAAACAGTGGAGCTCATAGGGGGCCGTGCAACAAAGCTTCCAAACCACCTTCAGGTTCAAAGCGCTTGTTTCGAAATTGCAAACGGGTTGGACCAGGCATGGCCCTTTGGGGCACTGGATGGCGGGGATCGCCTGGATAGCAAATCACGCGCATGCCATCTTGGTCAAATGGCTCGGGCATGATGGCGGTAGGCTTGCGCTGAGCGGCTTCTTTCATGACATGCGCCACCGATTTGAACAAGCACAAATGAGAGAGGCTCATGATTTGTGGCGGCGCCAATACAATCTCGCCATGCCAATATTGAATCAGTGCATTGCGCGGCGTGGCCCATAAAATTTCGGTGGTTTCATGGTTGTCGTGAACCGCTGTTTGCGCCATCGGCGCACGTGCTAAGAAGAAGCGTGTGTCAAAGCGTTTGGACATCAGGGAAGGCATGCGTGGTGTGATCCAACGTGACCAGGCCTGCAGGTCTGTTGCTTGAATTTTCAGTCCGCACTCTTCTTGCGCTTCACGCAGTGCAGCCACAAATAAACTGGCTGCATGAGCGGGTGTTAATTCGGGCTCTCCCAATTGCGCGTGAAGGCTGGCTGCATCTGTTTGCAAAGCGGCCAAGGCTGTGGGTGAGCCGTCTGCCTCGTCACGTTTTCCCCCTGGAAATACAAAAGCGCCGCCCAAGTCTTTCGAGTCTGTGTGCCTTTTCAGCAACAAGACCTCCATCCCTGCGTCACCTTCGCGCAGCAAGATCACGGTGGCTGCGTCGCGGGGCGGCGTGTCATCGATGTGGGAGGTGATTTTCATGGGGATCCTATTATGCGGTCCATTGTCTTCGTTCGGACAACTGTCAATCTGGTAACACTTGCCATGGAAGCCATGGTTTAAAGTGACATTGTCACAAGGCTATCAGATTGAGGAATCCAAATGAGCATTGATTTTCATGGACGTGTCGCCATTGTCACAGGCGCTGGCGGTGGATTGGGCAAACAACATGCGCTGGCTTTGGCCAAACGGGGCGCCAAGGTGGTGGTGAACGATCTGGGCGCTAACGTCCACGGCGAAGGGGGCTCGGTCAGTGCTGCGCAGGCTGTGGTGGACGAAATTATCAAGGCCGGAGGTGAGGCCATTGCCAATGGTGCTTCAGTGACCGACTATGAAGCGGTACAGGGGATGGTCAAGCAGGCCATGGACCAGTGGGGACGTGTCGATATATTGGTCAACAACGCTGGTATCCTGCGTGACAAAAGCTTTTCCAAAATGGACATTGCCGATTTTCGTTTGGTGATGGAAGTGCATGTGATGGGCGCTGTGCATTGCACCAAAGCAGTGTGGCCCATCATGCAAGCGCAAAACTATGGCCGCATCATCATGACCACCTCGTCTAGCGGTTTGTACGGCAACTTTGGCCAGTCCAATTACGGCGCTGCCAAGATGGCCTTGGCCGGCATGATGCAAACCTTGTCCATTGAAGGTGAGAAGTACAACATTCGCGTCAACTCCCTGGCGCCCACTGCGGCCACGCGCATGACAGAAGGTTTGATGCCAGAAGCCGTGCTCAAAGCATTGGAACCACAAGCCGTTGTGCCTGCCATGCTGGTGATGGCTTGCGACGATGCACCCAATCGCACCATTCTGTGCGCGGGTGCTGGCAGCTTTGAAGTGGCAAACATCACGCTCACACAAGGCGTGCATTTGGGCATGTCAGACGATACGCCAGAACAATTGTTGGCGGCCATGTCGCAGGTGACCGACCGGACGGGTGAATTGGTACCCGGTTCGGGTTCCGGTCAGGGTTCTTTGGAAGTGGGCAAGGCCATGGCGGCCCATCAAAGCTAAATGGTCAGTACCACGGGTGTGTGGTCACTGGGACGCTCATTTTTGCGCGGCACTTTGTCGATCACACACGCAGTGGCTTGTGCTTTCAAAGCATCCGTCACCAAGATGTGATCGATTCGCAGTCCTCTGTTTCTGCGGAAACCAAAGTCACGGTAGTCCCACCAGCTGTAGCTTTTTTCGGGTTGCGCAAACAATCTGAAGCTGTCGTGCAAACCCAAGCCAATCAGCCCATTCAAATGCGCACGCTCTTCGGGTGTGCAATGAATGGTGCCAGCCAAGGCCACAGGATCCCACACATCTAAATCGTCAAAGGTGATGTTGTAGTCGCCCATGAGTGCCAGCTTGGGGTGCCGGGTCATCTCTTGCTGGACCCATGTTTTGAGGGCCTCTAGCCAACGCATTTTGTAAACAAATTTGTCGCTGTCAGGTGCTTGACCATTTGGAAAATAACCGCCAATGACGCGCACATCGCCAAAAGTGCCTGCAATGATGCGCGACATGTCATCTTCAAAGCCTGGAATGTTTTTGACCACATCCACCGCAGGTGTTCGAGAAATGAGTGCCACGCCGTTGTAGGTTTTTTGACCAAACCACTGTGCATGATAGCCCGCATCGGTAAAGGCTTGATGCGGAAACTTGTCGTCCGTCATCTTCAACTCTTGCAAAGCCAACACATCAATGGCTTGGTCTGCGCCCAAGGCCTCTTGTGCTTTGAGCCAATCAATCACCTGCGGTAATCGCACGGTGAGTGAATTGACATTCCAGGTCGCAATTTTCATCTTGTTTAAATGTGGAGCAGGGCCAATGCGCCAATGGCCACACCCACTGCGCCCATGCCGTACATGGCCACTTCCAGCCATTTTTTGCGCGTCATGAGTGCAATGGCGGCCATGGCAATGGCGACTTGCAGTGCGGTCGTGGCTTGAGCCCAGCGGTGGTGCAAATGCATTTCGTTTTCAGACTTGTCGTCCCAAGCTTTGGCTTCGGCTTCGAGTTTTTCTGCACCGAGTTTGATCTCTGCTTTTTCAGATTTGTAGCGTTTGATCTCGTCTTGGTAAAAATCTTTTTTGGCGGGTGGGGCCAGTTCAATCGCTAACTCGCTCAAGTTTTGTTTAGAACTCTTGGCTTGGTAGTAGTTCCATTGATTAGACGCTTCGGTCTTTTTGATCGCCGCATTGTTCTTGAACAAGCCTGCATTGGCTTGCGTAGCGCCGCCCATGTAAGAGAAGATGGCGCCGACCGTGGCAATGATGGCGGTGAACATGGCAATCGAGTTGGTGTGACTGCCGCCATGCTCTGCATGACCTTGCGTGGCATGTTCAATTTCGTGATCGTGGGGACCGTGTACGTGAAAGCCGTGACCTGACATGGGTGCTTACTCCAAAAGTTCAGAGGGTTTGACGATAGGTGACAAAGCTGTATTTCAAGCCTGTCGAGGAAACATGTGATTCGCGAGATATTTCGTGCCAAGTCGACCCGAGGGTGGGCGCAAAGGCATCGCCTTCAAAGGAGGCATCAATCTCGGTGACCACCGCTTCTTCGGCGATGGCTGCTGCTTGTGCATAAATTTCTGCCCCGCCCATGACCCACAAGTCTTTGCCCTCTGGACAATGCGCCAAGGCCAAGCTCAAACCCTCTTCTAAGGAATGAACCACCATAGCGCCTTCAGCGTGCCAATTGTGTTGGCGTGTAATGACCAAGTTGGCGCGACCAGGCAGCGGTCTGAATTTGGCAGGGATGGATTCCCAAGTTTTGCGTCCCATCAACACGGGGCAACCGAGGGTGGTGCGTTTGAAATGTGCCAAATCTTCTGGCAAGTGCCAAGGCATTTGGTTGTTGAGGCCAATGACACCGTTGGCCGCGCGCGCATAAATCAGCTTGAGCTTCATCAAACGGCCACGGGTGCTTTGATGGCTTCGTGACACTGATAGTCGAGCACCTCAAAGTCTTCGTATTGGTAGTCAAAAATTGAAGCCGGTTTGCGCTTGATGTGCAAGGTGGGGTAAGGGAATGGCGTGCGGCTCAGTTGCAAAGCCACTTGGTCTTTGTGATTGCTGTAAATGTGGCAATCGCCACCTGTCCAAATGAAATCGCCAACGTCCAAATCACATTGCTGCGCCACCATGTGCGTGAGCAACGCGTAACTGGCAATGTTGAAGGGCACGCCCAAGAAGATGTCGGCGCTGCGTTGATACAACTGACAGCTCAGTTTGCCTTTGCCACCGGGTGTTTGCGCGGGGGCTACATAAAACTGAAAGAAGGCATGGCAAGGCATGAGCGCCATCTTGGACAACTCAGCCACGTTCCATGCACTCACAATGATGCGGCGTGAATCGGGGTTGGCTTTGAGGGTGCGAATCACCTCTTCGATTTGGTCAATGTGGCCACCATCGGGGGTGGGCCAGCTGCGCCATTGCACGCCGTACACGGGACCTAGATCGCCGTCTTCCCGTGCCCATTCATCCCAAATGGTGACACCGCGCTCTCGCAGCCAGTTGTTGTTGCTAGAACCTGTGAGAAACCACAAGAGCTCTTGGATGATGGATCGCAAGTGTACTTTTTTGGTGGTGACCAGGGGAAAGCCTTCGTTCAAATCAAAACGCATTTGGTGGCCAAACACACTGGTGGTCCCGGTGCCAGTGCGATCCGCCTTGAAAACGCCATGCTCGTTCACATGGCGCATGAAGTCTTCGTATTGAGAGCGGATAGGGCGTGAGGTCATGGCTGGGTCAATTGAGATGAAGGGTGCTTTGAGTTCATTCTTGGCGTGAGTCTAAATTTTAATCACTCTGCCAGGGTTCATGATGTTCTGTGGGTCCAAGGCTTGCTTGATGGCTTTCATCATGGCCAAAGCGGTTGGATCCTTGTAGTGCGTCAATTTGTCAGCTTTCAGACTGCCCACGCCGTGTTCGGCGCTGATGGAGCCTTCAAAGGCCTTGACCTGATCGAAGACCCAGGTGTTGACAGTGTCCTCGTAGTCACGCAAAAACGCTGCGCCATCCGTCCCATTGGGGGCTTGCACGTTGTAGTGCAGATTACCGTCGCCCAAATGGCCAAAGTTGACAAGTCGAATGCCTGGAATTTTGGTTTGCAGTAACGCGTCGGTTTCGGCCACAAACTGAGGAATGCGCGACACGGGCACACTGATGTCGTGTTTGATGTTCAAGCCCTCGTCGGCTTGTGCCAGTGGAATGGTTTCGCGAATTTGCCAAAGCACTTGGGCTTGGGTCAAACTTTCAGCCACTACCGCATCGGTGACCCAGCCTTTGTCCATGGCCGTTTCCATCAAGCCTTCAAAGCCATGGCGGGCGTGTTCTTCAGACTCGTGGTCGGAGTTTTCCAGCAGCACACAGTAAGGTGTGTCCTTGTACAAAGGCACGCGCAATTGCGGGTGGTGTTTGTCCACCAAGCTCAATGCAAATTGGCCCATCACTTCAAAACCGGTCAGGCCAGCGCCAAGGCGTTCATGGGCCAAGCCCAACAAGTCCACAGCAGCTTGCATGCTGGGCACGGCCGCCCACGTGGTCAATTGCGCTGCGGGTTTGGGATAGAGCTTCATGCAGGCCGCGGTGATGATGCCCAAGGTGCCTTCACTGCCGATCATCAGATTGCGCAAGTCGTAGCCGGTGTTGTCTTTGCGAAGGCCCGACAGGCCGTGCCAAATTTCACCTCGCGCCGTCACCACTTCAAGGCCCAAACAAAGCTCGCGGGTGTTGCCAAAGCGAACCACTTGGGTGCCGCCTGCGTTGGTGCCTAAATTGCCGCCCAAGGTGCAGCTGCCCTCGGCTGCCAAGCTGAGGGGGAAAAGAAAACCGGCGCGGTCAACGTGCTCTTGCACATTTTGCAAAATGCAACCCGCTTCTGCGATGACGGTCAGGTTGGCGGCATCGACAGACCGAATTTGATTCATGCGCTGCAGACTCAACACCACTTGTTGGCCAGAAGCGTCGGGCACAGAACCCACCACCAAGCCTGTGTTGCCGCCTTGGGGCACGATGCTGGTGAAAGTGTTGGCGCAGGCCTTCACAACGGCTGCGACTTCTTGCACGTTGGCAGGACGAACCACCGCCAAGGCGCGGCCTTGCGCGCGTTTGCGCCAGTCGCGCTCCCAGGCACTTAAGTCTGTGCTGGGGTCGTCATGGGTGAGGACGTTGGCGTCGCCACAGATGCGACGCAAATTTTCGATCAAGGCGCTCATGGTGTCTGCTCTGGAGGTGCTTGAGTTTCAGAAGATTCGGGCAGGGCATTGGCCTTGGCCATTTGAAAACGCCAACGCACGTGAAGGGCGCATGCTGCAAACAAGCTGATGCACAAAAACGTTTGTGCGCCAGCCAGGCCAGCAGACCAGCCCTTGTCGCCCCAAGCGCGCACCACGCCCTCAATGAAATAAAGCCAAACCAACAAACTGACCCAGCGGTAGGTGTACATCCTGTTTTTCAGCAAACCCGCCAATGGCCAGCACAAAGGCACTACTTTCAGGGCCCACAAAGAGCCGCCTGGGCGCAGTGGGGCCAGCCAAAGTTCCCATGCCAAACCGACAAATATGAGGGCCATCAGGCTGCCAACGGCCACCCAACGGGTCAATTCAATGGTTTGAGGGCTTAGAAAAGAGGATTTTGTGTGTGAGTCGTTCATGGCGATGGCATCATACCGGTCATGAACCCGATTGAATCTCTTCGTGCCGCATTGAATGAATTGATGCAGTTTCCTTGGCAGCCCATGGGACGCACTTTGTGGAGCCGTTTTCGCGAGGTTCGCCTGGGCATGACGGCCAGTTCATTGACTTTCACGACCGTCTTGGCGCTGGTGCCCCTGTTTACCTTGGGTCTGGCCATTTTTACGGCGTTTCCCATCTTTGCCAAAGTTCAGGACCAATTGCAACGTTGGTTGATTGACAGCTTGGTTCCTGAAAGCATTTCCCGGCAAGTTTTGGGGTCATTGACCCAGTTTTCCAAGAAAGCCAACCGATTGGGCTTGGTGGGCTTGATTGCAGTGGTCATGACCTCTTTGGCCTTGCTGGTCACCATTGATCGCACCCTGGGCCAAATTTGGCGTGTCAACCGCCCCAGACCTTGGGGGCAGCGAGTGTTGATTTATTGGGCTGGCTTGACGCTGGGGCCTTTGTTGCTGGGGGGGAGCCTGGCCATATCGTCCTACCTCTTCACAGGTTATTTGTCAGACTATGCCGATTGGTTACCCGTGACGGTGCGCAGTTTGCTTGACCTGGTTGAGTTTGGCTTGCTGGCCGCAACGGTCACAGGCCTTTATTACTATTTGCCCAACACGCGAGTGGATTGGCGCCATGCATTGACGGGCGGGGTGGCCGTGGCACTGGGCTTGGAATTGGCCAAAAATCTGCTGGCCATTTATTTGGCGCAAATGCCCACATATTCGGCCATTTACGGTGCCTTCTCTGCCGTGCCGATTTTGTTGGTCTGGATTTATGTGGCTTGGGTGGTGGTCTTATTGGGTGCGGTGTTAACGGCCAGCTTGCCAGAGATCGGTCGACAAGCCAAACGCCCCGTCGATGGGCCGGGGTGGTCGTTTCGATTGGCGCTGGAAACCCTGGGACTTTTGCGCGATGCGCGCGTCAATTCACCCCAAGGGCTTCGCCTCAGTGAGATGGCCAGTCAGTTGAAAATTGAGCATCGCCATGTAATACGTGTGATGGATGCCTTGCACGAGTTGGGATGGGCAGGGCGCATTGAGCAAGCGGATGCCAAGAGCGACAGCGCTTGGGTTTTGCTAATCGATTTGTCAACAACGCCCTTGGCACCTTTGGCAGAAAAACTCTGGCTGGCGCACCCAGGCGAAGCTGATGTGATTTGGCAAAAAACCCATTTGGACCAATTGACCGTGGCCGATGTGATCAAAACTTGATCTTGCCTGTCCACATGTCTTTGTACATCACCCAGTCACCCATGAAACTGTAAAGCGGACGTTTGAAACTGGCGGGTTTGTTTTTCTCAAACACGAAGTGGCCCACCCAAGCGCACCCATAGCCACACAGCAAGCCGTATAAAAAATACTGCGGCTTGCCGGTGATGGCCAGCATGGCCAAACACACCAATGACAAACTAGAGCCGACAAAGTGCAAACGACGGCAAGTGCGGTTGCTGTGTTCCTTCAGGTAAAAAGGATAGAACGCTGCAAAGCTGTCAATGGCGCTTGCATCTTGGATCTCGTTGGTGTTGTTCATGGTGCCTCCTGTTTTGAAGTTCACAGGCCCGTGGCAAAGGGCGCATGCAAAAAGCCACGAAACCTGGCGCGCCCACCGCGGGTGGGGGTGGCCGTTAAATGGTAATTGGGAAAGCGTTGCAGAAAACGACCCAAGGCAATGCGGCCTTCTAGGCGTGCCAAACTGAGTCCGGCACATTGATGCACGCCAAAACCAAATGACAAATGGCGATTGTCAGCGCGTTTTAAATCAAGCACTTCAGGGTTTGGAAATTGAGCGGGATCGCGATTGGCAGCGCCAATGCACAAGGTGACGAGCGCGCCTTCTGGCAGGTCAACGTTGCCAATGCGGGTGGCAACAGTGGCTCTTCGATTGCTCAGTTGATTGGAGGCTTCAAAACGCAAAAATTCATCGACGGCCGTGTTCAGAATGGGGGTTGCTGCATCTTCATGTGATCCGCTTCGGGCTGCTTGAAGGTCTGACATCAAGGAGGCCTTTTGCGCAGGATGCTCAAGCAAACTCAGGAGGGCATTGCCAATCAAGTTGGTGGTCGTTTCATGACCTGCGTTCAATAAAAAGATGCAGTTTTGAAGCAACTCCGTTTCACTCAAAACGTCTGCACTGTGTTCGGAAGATTCGCCTTGAATCAAGCGCGTCAGGACATCTTGCTCTGGGTTGCCAGGATGACGTCGGCGCTCGGCGACCAGATCGCGCAGGTAGTTTGAAA
>Ga0228703_1002234_pt1 | contig 10991 bp, 9 predicted proteins | sample McNCre217_Aug_MG_3_FD_178020 | JGI IMG/M metagenome (GOLD analysis project Ga0228703, IMG submission 178020) | Freshwater microbial communities from McNutts Creek, Athens, Georgia, United States - 29-17_Aug_MG | ecosystem: Environmental > Aquatic > Freshwater > Creek | place: USA: Georgia... | reverse complement strand
TGGTGCGCCGCCTGCTTGAATACGAGCAGATGAAACTCGCCTCCACCCAGCTCAACGAACTGCCCCAATACGGTCGCGACTTCCTCAAGGCCCAGGTCTACATCGAGCAGAGCCTGCAGCCGCGCTTCCCGGATGTGGGCATGGACGAGCTGCAGTCGGCCTGGCGCGACATCCTCAAGCGCGCGCAGCTGGTGCAACACCACCGCATCAGCCGCGAGGAATTGAGCGTTCGCGAACACATGAGCATCGTGCTGCGCAGGTTGCAAGGCCGCAAATTCATCGAGTTCGAGCACCTGTTCGACCCCACCCAAGGCGTGCCGGTGCTGGTGGTCACCTTCATTGCCTTGCTCGAACTGGCCAAGGAAACCCTGATCGAGATCACGCAGGCCGAGGCTTTTGCACCGATTTACGTGCGGCTGGCCTACACCCCCAACTGAACCCCGTGCTGAACGGGCGCACGGCCCGTCTTGCCCTACGCCCCTGCCCAACGGCCTATGACTTCTGCGACCCCCTACGGCACCCTGCCCCCCGCCTCGCCAGTGGCAGAGCGCAAACCCGTGAGCCTGCCACGCCTGCAGGAAATGCGGACCCGTGGTGAAAAAATCACCATGCTCACCGCTTACGACGCCACCTTTGCGGCGGTGGCCGATGCTGCTGGCGTCGAGTGCATTCTGGTGGGCGACTCGCTGGGCATGGTCTGCCAGGGCCTGACCAGCACGGTGGGCGTCAGCCTGGAGACCATGTGCTACCACACCGAAAGTGTGGCGCGGGGCATCCGCCGTGTGCAGGGCACCAGCTGGATCGTGGGCGACCTGCCCTTTGGCAGCTACCAGGAATCGCGCGAGCAGGCCCTGCGCAGCGCCACTGCCCTCATGCAGGCGGGCGCCCACATGGTCAAACTCGAAGGCGGTGGCTGGACCACCGAGACCGTGCGTTTTCTGGTCGAGCGCGGCATCCCGGTGTGCGCCCACCTGGGTCTGACACCCCAGACCGTGCATGCACTGGGCGGCTACCGCGTGCAAGGCCGAGGGGACGAAGCCGCCCGCACGCTCGAGCGCGAAGCCCTGGCCCTGCAGGATGCCGGCGCCAGCATGCTGGTGCTGGAAATGGTGCCGGCCACACTGTCCGCACAACTCACCGAAAAATTGCCCCGTTGCCACACCATTGGCATTGGCGCAGGCAATGGCACCGCCGGTCAGGTGCTTGTGATGCACGACATGCTGGGCATCAACCTCGGCAAGAACCCCAAATTTGTGCGCAACTTCATGCAGGGCCAAAGCAGTGTGCTGGACGCCATGCGCGCCTATGTGGCCGCCGTCAAAGACGGCCGCTTTCCCGACAACAGCCTTCACGCCTGGTAAGCCATGCAAATCGTCCGCTCCATCGAAGAACTCCGCGCCGCACTGGCCACCAGCCAGAAACCGGCATTCGTCCCGACCATGGGCAATTTGCACGAAGGCCATCTGCGCCTGGTGCGTGAAGCCCGTTCGCGGGGCGATCTGACCCTGGCCAGCATCTTCGTCAACCGCCTGCAGTTCCTGCCGCACGAAGACTTTGACAGTTACCCGCGCACCTTCGAAGCCGACTGCGCCAAATTGGCGGCCCACGGTTGCGATGTGGTGTTTGCGCCGCGCGAAACCGATCTCTACCCCCAGCCTCAAACCGTCAAGGTGCATGCCGATCCGGCCCTGGGCGACATCCTGGAAGGTCATTTCCGCCCCGGATTTTTCACCGGGGTGTCGACCGTGGTCATGAAGCTGTTCATGAGCGCCTTTGCCGGCAAGGCCCAGGGCGTGGCCGTGTTCGGCAAGAAGGACTACCAGCAACTGATGGTGATCCGTCAGATGGTGCGTCAATTCGCATTGCCCATCGACATCGTGGGTGTGGACACCTGCCGCGCCGAAGACGGCCTGGCCCTGAGCTCGCGCAATGGTTACCTGAGCGAGGTCGAGCGTGCCGAGGCCGTGCAGCTGTCCATGGCCTTGCGCGCACTGGGCCGCGATGCTCAGGCGGCTGCCAACGCATTGGCCAGCCACCTGCCTGCCCTGGAAGCCAAGGCCATGGAAGCCCTGCGCCAGCGTGGCTGGCAACCCGACTACCTGACGGTGCGCCGCCGCGATGACCTGCAAGCCCCACAAGCCGGGGATGCCCTGGTGGTGCTGGGCGCCGCCCGCCTGGGCAGCACCCGACTGATCGACAACTTCGAAATCTGAGCGGGCGCGGGTCGGCGCCCTTCAGTCCGCTTTGGCCATGGTCGGATCGTCCAGAAAGCCGTCCGCACGCAAGGTGACCACCAGGGTGTCGCGCCAGCTTTCGGCCCCTCCGACTTTTTCGGGCTGGATTGGTGTGGTTTCGTGAATCACCCGCTGGTCGTCCAACAGCAGCAGTGACCAGGGCTCGGTCAGCGTGAAGCGCTGGCCGCGCGGGCTGTCCACGTCAAACACACGGGTCTCGCCCCCTTTGATGCCGTGGCGCCCGACCAGAAACACCGCCACCCAGTTGACACCATCGCGGTGCGCGCCTTCGGGCGTCGGCCGGCCGATGCCATCGGTGGTGTCGATTCGGAACTGGTGGGTCTCTGCAAACCAGGTCTGCGCACCTTGAACATCCGATGCCACCTGCGCCAGCCAGCGCAGCAATGCCTGCCAGGCGCTGTTGTCCAGCACCTGCGGCGTCACCGGTTCGAACCAGCGCTGCATGCCCCCGTGCAAGGCGTTGTAGGACAGGGGTTGCCAGTGCGCGCGGTGCGGCATCAAGCGCACCGCTTGCCCCTGGATTTCCAGGCTGGCATGGCGGCGGCGGCGGTAACGTCCACCATCCTTGAGGTATTGGTCAGGGGGCAGGTCATTCCAGCTGGACGCCAGTGCATCCAGCTGGGTCTGCGCCACCCCGGCCAAAGCGCAGACGCTGGCCGGAGAAAGCACCGCATAGCCTTGCTGCCGCAAACTGGAGACCAGTTGGTCGGCCGGAGTCAGAGGGGGCTGCAAGGTGCGTTCGGGCATGGCGGTGGACAAGTCTGCAAAAAGGCTGGAAAGGGCCAAGCATAACCCCCAGCGCCAGGTTCAGCCGTAGCGTTTGGCCGCGAGCTTTGCGCCGTCGGCCAGGGCCTTGAGCTTGGCTTCGGCCACGGCACGGTCCATGGGGGCCAGCCCGCAGTTGGTGCAGGCGATCAGGTGTTTTTTGGGCACGAATTGCAAGGCCTGGCCAATCGTGTCGGCCACCTGCTCGGGCGTCTCGACCTCGTCACTGGCCACATCGATCACGCCCACCATCACGTCCTTGCCCTCCAGCAGTTTCATCAGGTCAGGGGGGACATGCGAGTGGAAGCACTCCAGGCTCACCTGGTCGATGCTGCTCTTGGCCAGTGCCGGAAACACTTTTTCGTATTGGCGCCACTCGTGGCCCAGGGTGTTTTTCCAGTCGATGTTGGCCTGAATGCCATAGCCGTAGCAAATGTGCACGGCGGTGGTACAGGTCAGGCCCTGGGCCGCACGCTCCAGGGCTTTCACGCCCCAGTCGGCCGCCTCTTCCATGTAGACGTTGAAGGCCGGCTCGTCGAACTGGACAATGTCCACGCCATCGGCCTGCAGGGCCAGGGCTTCCTGGTTGAGCAGTTCGGCGAAGGCCATGGCCATCTTGACCTTGTCGCCATAAAAGCGGTCGGCCACCGTGTCCACAATCGTCATGGGGCCAGGCAAGGTGAACTTGATCTTCTTTTGCGTATGGGCGCGCGTGAGTTGCGCCTCAAAGGCATGGACCCGCCCCTTCAGGCGCAGGGGCGCCACCACCTGGGGCACCATGGCGTCGTAGCGGTTGTTGCGGATGCCCATCTTGACCTTGTGCTCGAAGTCGATGCCCTCGACCTGTTCCAAAAAGCCGTGCACAAAGTGCTGACGTGCCTGCTCGCCATCCCCAATCACCTCCAGGCCGGCATCCTCTTGCAGCTTGACCCACAGCAGGGTGGCGTCGGCCTTGGCCTGCAACAGCGCGTCCCCCTGCGCCTTCCATTGGGGCCAGAGTTTGTGGGTTTCGGCCAACCATTCGGGTTTGGGCAGGCTGCCGGCAATTGCGGTGCGGAACATGCGGTGTCCTTGTCTGAAGAAAATGTGGTGCCGACTGTAGATCAGCTGGCTTGACCCTGCTCGCTCAACGAGAACTCGCGGGCCAGCAACTCGAAGGAACGCCGCTGCGCTTGTGCATCGTGCGTCCAGGTGATCAGAACCACCTCGTCCACATCCAATCGGTGGGCCAATTGGCGCAGTTGCCCGGCCACACGGGCGGCCGAGCCCACCAGGGCATTGCCGCGCAGGCGCTCCAGCGCCATCTGCTCGGCCGCACTGTAGGCACGTTCGGCCTGATCGGGCGGCAGCAAAGACCCCAGCCTGCCCAGATTGCGGTCCATGCGCCAACGGGCACGGCTTTCAAACAAGTGCCAGGCTTCCTCGTCGGTGTCGGCGGCCAGCGCCCAAACGCACACGGTGGCGTGCGCCTGGCGCAAACCCGCACTGGGCCGGAAGGTTTCGCGGTAGAGGCGCAGCGCTTCATCAGCCCCTTGCCCGTCGGTGATGAACCAGGCAAAGGCATAGGGCAAGCCCAGATGGGCCGCCAGTTGTGCGCCGTAGTCCGAGCTGCCCAGCATCCACAGCGCAGGCGTGGTCTCGGCCATGGGGTAGGCATGGATGCCATGACCCAGATGGCCTGGCGGCAAATCCTGCCCCTGCACCCAGGCCTGCAGTTCCATGACCTGCTGCGGGAAGCGTTCGGCCGCATGGCGGTCCGGATTGAGCACTTGCGCGGTGCGGCCATCACTGCCCGGCGCGCGGCCCACCCCCAGGTCGATGCGCCCCGGTGCCAGCGCATCCAGCACGCGAAACTGTTCGGCCACCTTGTAGGGTGCATAGTGCGGCAGCATCACGCCCGCACTGCCGATGCGGATGCGCTGTGTGCGCGCGGCAATGGCAGCCATCAGGATCTCAGGCGCCGAGCCCACAATGCTGGGGTGGCTGTGGTGTTCACTCACCCAGAAACGGTGGTAGCCCCAGGCTTCGGCCTGCTGCGCCAGCGCAAGCGTCTGCCGAATGGTTTCGTCGTGGCCTCGCCCCGCAGCGGCCACCGACTGGTCAAGGATGGACAAGCGCAAACCCATGGTGCTCAAGCCTTGTCGCCCTGAGCCGCCATTTCGGCTTCTTGCAGCAGGCGCCACATGACTTTGCCGCTGCCACTCTTGGGCAGGGCATCGGCAAACTGCACCGTGCGCGGGATCTTGTAGACCGCCATGTTCTCGCGGCACCAGTCGATGATGTCCTGTTCGCTGACCTGCCCTTTGTGGCTGGCGCGCAGCACCACCACGGCCTTGACCGATTCACCACGGTAAGCGTCTTGGGTGGCGATGATGCAGGCCTCCTGGATGGCGGGGTGCCGGAACATCAGGGCTTCCACCTCGGCAGGCCAGACCTTGAAACCGCTGGCATTGATCATGCGTTTGAGACGGTCGGTCATGAAGAAATAGCCCTGCTCGTCCACCCGTCCCATGTCACCCGTGCGGAAAAACGACTTGCCATCCATCTCGAAAAAGGCCGCTGCCGTGGCGTCGGGCCGTTTCCAGTAGCCCTTGAAGACCTGCGGCCCATGGGTCACGATTTCGCCGGACTCCCCCACATTCAGCTCTTGGAGGGTGTCCGGGTCCACCACACGGGAGTCCACGCTGATGAACGGGATGCCCAGGCACTGCTGTTTGGGCTGGTCAGGCGGGTTGGTGTGTGAGGGCGCGGCCGTTTCGGTCAAGCCGTAGCCCTCCACATAGCGCAGGCCAAACTGCTCGAGCAGGCGCTGGGCCACAGCTTCGGGCATGGCAGCACCGCCGCCGCCAATGTAGACCAGACTGGACAGGTCGTAGCGGTCCAGGTTGGGGCTGCCCAGCAGGTCAATCACCATGGTGGGAATGTTGGTCCAGTGGGTGACCTTCCATTTCGAAATCAGGTGGCCGGCCACATCGCGGTCCCAGCGCGGCATCACCACCATGGTGGCGCCCGCATAGAGGGTCGAATGCATCAGGCTGACCATGCCGGTGATGTGGAACATCGGCACCACGCACAGTGTCACGTTTTCGGCTGTGCCATTGCCCCAGGCCCCGGAAGCCACCGCGTTGTGCATGAGGGTGCCGTGGGTGTGCATGCAGCCTTTGGGCAAACCGGTGGTGCCGCTGGTGTAGGGCAGCACCGCCAAATCATCGGGTATGGCCCGGACTTCGGGCAAGGTCTGGCCGTGGGCCTCCTGCATCAACTGTGCCCACACGTGAACCTGCCCACCCGACAGCGTGGGCAGCGCACGCTGTGGACACAACCAATCGCGCCAGGCGGCGGGCATTTCTTCGGGGGCCAGGGTGGCGGGGTCAAACACGTCGGTGAACTGCGTCACCACCAGATGCGCCAGCCGCTGCTCTGGCGGCAAAGCGGCACTGGCCTGCGCCAGCTCGGGGGCCAGATCGGCGGTGGTGATCGCCACTTTGACATCCGGATCGGTGATGTAGTGCTGCAGCTCCTGGGCCTTGTTCATCGGGTTGACCGGCACCACCACCGCATCCAGTCGCAAGATGGCGAAGTGCGCAATCACCAGTTGCGGGCAGTTCTGCATGTCGAGCACCACCCGGTCGCCTTTGTGCACCCCCAGACGGGCCAGCTGCCCTGCGAATTGCTCGCAGGCGTCGCGCAAGGCACGGTACGTCCAGCGTTGCCCCATGAACACCAGGGCGGTTTTTTCGGGGTAGCGCCATGCACTCACCACCATATTGACCCAAAGGGAAGTGGCAGGCGGGGTCATGAGCAAAGGCAAGCGTGAGGGCCAGACTGCAGCGTGGCGTTGCATGGGACAGGTCTCCTTGTTGTGCCGAACATCTTAATCAGGCCTGATTTGCGGCCCCGGCTCCGGATTGTCACGGCAGGGACTCATGCCGACGCCAGCAGTGCAGCCCTCAATATGTAATACTTAACATTTATTTCATTCTTTTTTATTACTTTTATCAAGGACGTGACGCATGCAAAATCCCGCACCACCGCTTTCCGATGAGGACTACTGTGGCACCACGCAGGCAGCCAAACTGCTGGGCTTGTCCGTCGGCACCGTTCAATCGCTGGTCGAAAGACAAGAGCTGCATGCCTGGAAAACACAAGGTGGCCACCGCCGCATTTCGATGCCATCCATCCAGGAATACCAGCGCAAACACAACATGCCCTCACCCGCCAACGAGGCAGCGTCTTCCCAGCTGAAAGTGCTGGCGGTGGACGACGACCCACTGACGCTGGACATGTTGCGCAACTTCATGAGCAGCCATCAACTGCCTGTGGAACTCACCACCATGACTTCTGGACTGGAGGCCTTGATCCACATCGCCCACATCCAGCCGCATGTGCTCCTGGTGGACTTGAACATGCCTGACGTGAACGGCTTTGAGGTGCTGCGGACACTGCGCAGCGATCCCCAATTCGACAAGATGTCCTACTTGGCTGTTTCCGCACTCACACCAGAGGACATCGCGGCTCAAGGCGGTTTGCCCGAAGGTGTCATCCTGATGGCCAAACCCCTGAAAACACAGTGGCTCAATGGCTTCATGGTGGCCCTTTTGGCCACACACCAGGCCAGCCGATTCAAAGCCGTGCGCTGAGACTTCAATTGCTGTTGCTCACCACAGTCACCACGGTGCAGCAGGGTTGCGACGGTTCTGACGTATCGTGTACAGTGAATCGACGATGCCGCTGCACCCATGAAGCTGGATCTGCCCACCCTTCTGTCGACACTGACCTTGACCAGTGGTGTGCTGGCTGTTGCGGTCATGACCGTGGCCTGGCGTGCCAAAGTTCACCGGGGCTTGCAGCAGTGGGGATGGGGACTGGCGATCAACTTCCTGTCCTATCCGGCATTTGGCTTGCGTGCACTCGGCTGGCCAAGCACATCGATCGTGCTGACCAATGTGCTGACGGCCCTGACACTGCTCTTGCACACCTTGGCGTTGGCGGCATTTCAACGCTCACGCGCGCGCCCCTTGAACCTGTGGGCAGCCGGGATCCCCGTCTTCCTCAATGTCCTCGGGATCATCTGGTTCATCCACGATGACCATTGGCGCAATATCTGGGTCAGTGTGAGTCAGCTCCTGCTGGCTTGCGTGCTGCTGTCACAAGCCTGGGCGCCAGGCCTGCAAAAGCAAAGGCTGACTGGGCGCTGGGTCCTGATTGCAGGGGCAACCCTTTTGGTGCTCACCCTTTTGCTGCGCACGGCAGGCATGGTGATGGCCTCCGACTGGGATGGCCATTACAACGTTCCCGACAGTGTGCAGACAGCCACCTATCTGGCGACACTGGCGGTGTTGCTGACCAACACCATGGGGTTCGTGCTGATGCAGATGGAACAAGCCCTCGCCCACCAGCAGGACCTGGCCACCCATGACCGACTGACCGGCCTGTACAACCGCAATGCTTTGCTGGACGCATTGGATCACTATGGCGCGGTATCCAACCGTACAAACGCCCCAATGGCCTTTTTGATGATCGACATTGACCACTTCAAGCGGGTGAATGACCAGCATGGCCATCTGGTCGGTGACGAGGTGTTGCGTGAAGTGGCCCACCGCACCCAGGCGCGCTTGCGGCGTGCGGATTTTGTGGCGCGCTTTGGCGGTGAGGAATTTTTGGCATTGTTGCCGGGCACGGACACGCAGCAAGCGACCCTCGTTGCCGAAGACATTCGCTGTGCTGTGCAAGCGCAACCGATTCTGGTCAAAGGACAGTCGTTGAGCGTGACGGTGAGCGTAGGCGTACACGCGTCGGTCGTGACGGCACAAGCCAGTTCCACCGAGCACCAGATTGCCGCCAGCGACCGCGCACTCTATGAAGCCAAACAAGCCGGACGTAACCGTGTCGCGGTGGCCACTGTAGCGCTTGTCGATTGACGTGAGCGTTGAAAAGAAAAACGGCTTACAGTCTTGTGAACTGTAAGCCGTTGATTTTTATGGTCGGCGTGGCGGGATTCGAACTCGCGACCCCTTGCACCCCATGCAAGTGCGCTACCAGGCTGCGCTACACGCCGAAGCATTCGATTATAGCGTGGGATTGAACTCAAATCGTGAGCAGTGAGCGAATTTCCTGCAGCTCCTGGCGCAAGCCCGTATAGGAACGGTCTGTTGGCGAGACTTCAATCTGCAAATCTTCATGGGCAAGCGTGCGAGACACTTCCGGTAAATCAATGCTGCCCGCATCGATGATTTCGCGGCTGAGCGGCGCCCGATCTGCGTGCGCCAACTCCTGCAAGCGATTGCGCGCGCCACTGATGGTGAACCCCTGTTCATACAACAAATCACGGATGCGCCGAATCATCAACACCTCGTGGTGCTGGTAGTAGCGCCGATTGCCACGGCGCTTGACGGGGCGCAGCTGGGTGAATTCCTGCTCCCAATACCGCAGCACATGCGTTTTGACACCACACAGCTCGGCCACTTCACCGATGGTGAAATACCGTTTTGCTGGAATGGGTGGCAACACGTCGTTCATGGCTGTTTTTTGCGGGGAAAGGGCGAAAGCTTACTTCAACTTGCCAACCACGTCACTGACGTTTTCAGCAACATTGCGAAGCGCCAAGAAAAAAGCCGCTGCATCAGCAGCGGCTTTCGTTTGGCGGAGTGGACGGGACTCGAACCCGCGACCCCCGGCGTGACAGGCCGGTATTCTAACCAACTGAACTACCACTCCTCGTTGGTTGTGACTTTTGCTGGACTGCCTGAGCAACCAGCCAAGTGCCACAAAACTTGGCGACCCTACGGGGATTCGAACCCCGGTACTCACCGTGAAAGGGTGATGTCCTAGGCCTCTAGACGATAGGGTCAAAACCTGGACTTCTCGAACCAATTGGTGGAGGTAAACGGGATCGAACCGATGACCTCTTGCATGCCATGCAAGCGCTCTCCCAGCTGAGCTATACCCCCATTTGGTTTAACGCTTGGCATCTCTGCTTTGCGTTACACCTCGTTGGTGTCGAGAGATGAATTATAGACAGATTTCTCACCGTTTTGCAAGTCGGCTCAAAACTTTTTCGCGACCGCAGAGAAACAGCACCTGATCGACCGACGGTGTCTGTGGAGTCCCCATGACAAGCACGCGCACCGGCATGGCCAGTTGAGGCATTTTCAGTCCCGCTTCGGTCAGCACTTGTTTAAAAGCTGCACTGATGGCCAAGGCAGTCCATTCGGCATCGGCCAATTTGGCGGTCAACAAATCCAGCGCCGGCAGCACCGTTGCCGTGACATGCTGGGCCAGATCTTCGGTCTTGGGTTGCACATCTTCATAGAAAGCACGCACCCAGGCTGCCAGCGCAACCAGCGTGTCGCAACGGTCTTTGAAGAGCCCGCAAATGCCTGCCAGGCGCTCATCGATTGCCACGCCATTGAGATGCGCCTGCACACGTTGCGCCAGTTCAGCATCCGGCATGGCCTTGAGGTGCTGCGCATTGACCCACAGCAGCTTGGCTGCGTCCCATTGCGCGGGGCTCTTGGAGAGGTGTGTGCCGTCGAACCACTGCACCATCTGGTCGAGACTGAAAATCTCGTCGTCACCATGGCTCCAGCCCAGGCGGGCCAGGTAGTTGTTCATGGCCTCGGGCAGGTAGCCCGCTTCGTCGTAGTTGGACACAGCCACCGCGCCACGACGCTTGGACAGTTTCTGGCCATCGTCACCCAGGATCACCGGCAGGTGCCCGAACTGCGGCAAGGCCGCGCCAAGCGCACGGTAAATGTTGATCTGCCAGGGCGTGTTGTTGATGTGTTCATCGCCGCGGAACACATGGCTGATGGCCATGTCCCAGTCATCGACGACCACAGCAAAGTTATAGGTGGGCACACCGTCAGCGCGCTGGATGATCAGGTCGTCGATCTCGGTGTTGCTGATGCTGATCGGACCTTTGACCAAATCGTCCCAGCTCACCACGCCATCCACCGGATTGGCAAAACG
>Ga0228703_1002233_pt1 | contig 10992 bp, 8 predicted proteins | sample McNCre217_Aug_MG_3_FD_178020 | JGI IMG/M metagenome (GOLD analysis project Ga0228703, IMG submission 178020) | Freshwater microbial communities from McNutts Creek, Athens, Georgia, United States - 29-17_Aug_MG | ecosystem: Environmental > Aquatic > Freshwater > Creek | place: USA: Georgia... | reverse complement strand
GGTTGGTCACGTTTCAGTAAATTAGTCGCACGTAAGAAATCGGCCTCACCGGCGACAGGATTCTTGAAGGTGCATGGAGAGGAGCAGGCAGCATTGATAAACAGAGCATTTGAATAATCGAATATTATGGCTATAGAAATGAAAGTGCCCGCGGTGGGCGAGTCAATCACGGAAGTAACGGTTGCTACTTGGAACAAGAAAGAAGGCGACCACGTGAAATTAGATGAGGTTTTGTGCGAACTAGAGTCGGACAAAGCAACATTTGAATTGCCAGCTGAGGCTGAAGGTATTTTGCACATTGTGGCAAAAGAAGGCGATGTTTTGCCGATCGGTGCGATAATTTGCACGATTGAAGCGGGCGGTGCAACAGCGTCCGTAACTGTGGCAGACGCAGCTCCAGCAGCCGTTGCCGCTCCTGCACCTGCAGCAGCGCCAGCACCTGCAGCAGGCCCAACGAGCGTATTGGAAGTTAAAGTTCCAGCGGTAGGTGAGTCTATTTCAGAAGTAACCGTTTCGGTTTGGAACAAGAAAACAGGGGATGTAGTTGCCTTGGATGAAGTTCTTTGCGAATTAGAGTCGGATAAAGCGACCTTCGAATTGCCAGCGGAATCAGCAGGCGTGTTAGAGGTAATTGCTCAACCAGGTTCTGTTGTTCCGATTGGAGGATTGTTGGCGAAAATCACCGTAGGTGGTTCCGTTTCAGCAGCGTCAGTGGCTGCTCCGGCACCGGCAGCGGCTCCGGCAGCAGTTGTTGCAGATGCAAATTATGCGGCAGGCCATCCTTCTCCAGCAGCAGCCAAAATATTAGATGAAAAAGGAATTGCGGCAGCATCCGTTGCAGGTTCAGGTGTAGGTGGACGTATCACGAAAGAAGATGCGATGGCAGCTTCAAAACCAGCGGCGGCTGCACCAGCAGCGGCGGCTTCGGCGGCAGCGCCAGCAGTGGCACAAGGAGGAACGCGTCGTGAGAAAATGAGTTCATTGCGTAAAACAGTGGCCCGTCGTTTGGTGGCTGTGAAAAATGAGACGGCGATGTTGACAACCTTCAACGAGGTGGACATGAAGCCGGTCATGGATTTGCGTGGAAAATACAAAGATAAATTCAAGGAGAAACATGGCGTAGGCTTAGGCTTTATGTCCTTCTTCACGAAAGCGGTTTGCGTAGCCTTGAAGGAATTCCCTTCGGTGAATGCGAAGATCGATGGCGATGAAATCGTGTTCCACGATTATTGCGATATTTCGATTGCGGTTTCTGCTCCGAAAGGTTTAGTTGTTCCCGTGATTCGTTCTGCGGAGAACTTGTCTTTGGCAGGTATCGAATCCGAAGTGGTTCGTTTAGCAGGGAAAGCACGTGAAAATAAATTGAGTTTGGAAGAAATGAGTGGCGGAACATTTACGATCACGAATGGTGGCGTATTTGGTTCGATGCTTTCTACGCCGATCATCAATGCACCACAAGTAGCGATTCTCGGTATGCACAATATCGTAGAGCGCCCGGTGGTTGTTGACGGTCAAATCGTTGTTCGTCCTATCATGTATTTGGCATTATCGTATGATCACCGCATCATCGATGGCCGTGAGTCGGTAAGTTTCTTAGTTCGCTTAAAGCAACTATTAGAGGATCCAGCTCGTTTATTGTTAGATATTTAATTACCAGAATAGGCCTTGCGGGGCCTATTCGTTTTCAATCGCCATATGCAAGAATTTGATGTTATCGTAATTGGTTCGGGTCCTGGAGGATATGTTTCGGCAATTCGTTCGGCCCAATTGGGTTTCAAAGTAGCTATCGTGGAAAAATATTCCGTGATGGGTGGAACATGTTTGAACGTAGGATGTATTCCTTCCAAAGCTTTGTTGGACTCTTCAGAGCATTATCACAATGCGGTGCATAGTTTCCAAGAGCATGGCATTGAAATCGCGAAGCCGAAAGTAAATTTGGACCAAATGATCAAGCGCAAAGCGGGTGTGGTAGCGAATTTGAACGCGGGAATTGCGTATTTGATGAAGAAAAATAAGATCACGACCTTTCATGGTTTGGGATCATTTGATTCTGCCAAAACCGTTAAAGTGACCAAAGAAGATGGCTCTTCGGAAGTGATTTCAGGAAAGAACATCATCATTGCAACGGGTTCTAAGCCAACGGTTCTTCCGTTCATTCCAGTGGATAAGGAGCGTATCATTACGTCGACGGAAGCCTTGAAAATGAAGGAAATTCCCAAGCATTTGATCGTGATTGGTGCTGGAGTAATTGGAGCAGAATTAGGTTCCGTATATGCACGTTTGGGATCGAAAGTTTCATTTGTGGAATTTGCGGATAGCATGATTCCGACGATGGATAAGACGATGGGCAAGGAATTGCAGAAGTCGATTGCCAAATTAGGCGCTGATTTTTACTTGTCTCATAAAGTTACTTCGGCAGCTGTGAAAGGCAAGGAAGTGACCGTGAAGGCACAAGATGCTTCAGGTAAAGATGTTGAAATTAAAGGAGATTATTGCTTGGTGTGCATCGGTCGCCGCCCCTATACAGATGGCTTGAACTTAGCTGCGGCAGGTTTAACTGCTGATGAGCGTGGTCGGATCGCGGTAGATGAGCATACGCTTCAAACATCGGTTCCGGGTATCTATGCGATTGGTGATGTTGTCCGCGGGGCGATGTTGGCACACAAAGCGGAAGAAGAAGGAACATTCGTAGCGGAAGTCATTGCGGGTCAAAAACCACATATCAATTACAATTTGATTCCGGGTGTTGTTTATACGTGGCCAGAAGTGGCTTCGGTAGGAAAGACAGAACAGGAATTGAAAGCGGCAGGTATCGCTTATAAAGAAGGATCATTCCCGTTCAAGGCATTGGGTCGTGCGATTGCATCGGGCGATGTAGATGGTTTGGCGAAGGTATTGGCGGATGCGAATACGGATGAGATTTTGGGTGTTCACATCATCGGTGCGCGTGCAGCGGATATGATCGCGGAAGCGGTTGTTGCGATGGAATACCGCGCATCTGCGGAAGATGTGGCTCGTATGTCACATGCTCATCCGACCTACACGGAGGCGATGAAGGAAGCTTGCTTGGCTGCGACGGCGAAGAGATCCATTCATTCGTAAAATTGTAGAGACGCGATACTTCGCGTCTTTTTTTTGATTTTGAAGAGACGCGATTATTTCGCGTCTTTTTTAGTTTGTAGAGGCGCGATACCTCGCGTCTATTTTTGCGCTCTGAAGTAAAATCGGTTCTTATTTTCATTCTTAATACTTTAGACTGCCATTTGTGACAAGATTTTAATTGATAAAAAATTAATTTTATTCGATAAATGAATAATACTTTTAATTTCAAATTTGTAATATTGGTTTGATAGTCTGTTTGTTAACACTTCAACAGAGAGTTTAATTACACAGATTTATTCTTGTTGGAATGCAAAATTGACTATCGTAAACCCTATAACCACTAAACATATGAATTCGATGAACTACAATTTCATTCCATTTTCCATGCGCGAAAATCGAATTATTAATCTTGCCAAAGAGGGCTTAACGAATAAAGAGATTGCCTATCAGTTGAATATTGAAGAGTCTACCGTTAAATGCCACCGAAGAAATGTGATGCGAAAATTAGGCATCAAAGGCAAGGTTGCTTTTTTAAGGTTTTTGCTAAATGCGCCTCAGTAATTTATTTTAGTTGTTATTTACTGTAGTATGTACTACTAAATTACTACCAGATTACTACCTAGGTGGTATTGATTTGCCTCGTTGAGATTTCTAGGTTTACATCGCACAATGTAGTGCTGGTGGATCCCGAAAAACCAGTTACGAGTAGGGAATATTACAAATCTTAATAATTATGGAAAATTTATCAGCTAATCAAGAAGAACAAATGTTACAAATTTTTCAAGTGGAGGAGCTTGAAAAAAGATTTGAAATGGGGGAATGGGCTGTCAGTACGTCCTCAACTACTAATACCTCCACTGGACAAACAACTATAACCGTTGGTGCTTCCCACAAATTTTAAATTTAAATTATTGTTAGAGCAGCTGTTTTAGGTTGCTCTAACAATATATTGCAAAACTATGAATAACAGATCCAATTCAAAAAAAACAGCTTTATTGGTCATATTCTTATTGAGTCAGTATTTTCTCGTTGCTCAAAATTCTATAATGACAATCAAGGACTCGAAGACAAAAGAAGCAATTTCCTCAGTTTATGTTAGCATTTACAAGCAAAATCAATCTTTTGAAACGATTTCAAATACCGACGGGAAATTTAAAGTGCCCATACAATTTGATTCAATTAAATTCAGTCATATTGCTTATAACGCTCTGACTATTATTGAAAGATTTAAAAACGAAGATGTCTTCTTGGAGTCCAAAAGTGTTTTATTAGAGGATGTTAAAGTTTATAATCTAGAATTAAAGGACAAAATAGCATTTGTATTAAAAAATTTTAACAGACTTTACGTAAATGGGCCTCGAACCTATCAATGTACCTACAAGGGCTCGCAAAGGGTAAACACTAAACTTTCTAGATTATTACAGTTTAATCTAAAATGGTGGAATAAAACCTATAATAGCAATCTAAAAAAATCTGTTTTTGCTCAAAATCAATTAGGTATTGGAGAAACGGATTATGTACAAAAGGGGGAATTGGATACAGGATTTGGTATAGATCTTACTAGTTTTTTAAGTTCACTTCTTTTAAACAATTACCTGACTGGTTTATATAATTCTTTAGACGAAATCATTATTGAACGTATTGAAAAGGACAGTGAAACCTCAACTGTATATTTTAGTGCAAAGAATAATGGACCTAGAAATAATTTTCAGGCTAAATTTAGTGATTGCGAAGTTAGGTTTGATTTAAAAACTGGAGCTATCGTATTATTGAAGACCCGTCAAAGTTATGAAAATCGTGTTGATCGAGGGATATCCCAAAAAACAAACGCTCCGTATGAAATACATTATATCGATGAACAGAGGCTTATGTCTTTTGTTAATGAAGAAAATAAATTGAGGCTCGCTCAATACAATATAAACATAAACACCGAGGCTATTTATCAGGGAAGAACCAATAAATATGAAGACCAGGTTGATATTTATGTAACAAAGATTGAAAAAGGGAATATGATTCCTCCTAAATCTTTCAAAATCGATTTAAATAGTCAAAATATTTTTGAACATATAGGTGAGAAAATATCAGATAATCCCAAGATCCTATTCACTGAGGAGGAGATTAGATTCATAAATACGAAAGTTAAGGATGACTAAGGGCTATGGAAACTTCAGAAATAATATCAAAAGTTCAATTAGTAGAGCAACTGAAATCTTCAGATGTTTCTCATCAATTTTATCAGTATTATCCCAGGTTATTTAGTGCTTATTTTGAAGGATTAGATCCAGATTTAATTTCAGAATTATCTGATGCTGGATATCTATATTATCAATCTACATTGATGTTAGATAGCTTAATTGATGATAATAATTTTTCGTTTCTAACGAAAGCCCTTTCTTTACAAGAAGAATCAATCAAAATTTTAACTTCTATTTTTGGAATAGATGCTACTTTTTGGGGACTTTGGAATCAAAGAAAAATTGAATTTTTTGATGCTGTAAAATTTGAGAAAAAGCTCTATTCAGAAGCAGAAGTTTCATATGAATCATATTGTGAGCTAGCGGAAAAAAAAGCAGCATTCGGTAAGATTGCTATTGATTGTTTATGGATTTTATCAGGCGAAAAAAGCTATAAAGTTTATGAACAATTAATGGAGTCACACAAAAATTTTTCAATTGGTTTGCAGTTATGTGATGACATAAATGATTTTAAAGAAGATCTTATAAATAGGCAATTTAATTGGGGTGTTTATACTCTTGCTCAAAATCAAATTATTGATTCCCAATTGTCTGATTTTTCTACACAAAATAAACTCTTTTACATTAAGGGGATTGCGCAACAATTGTTTGAATTAGCAATTAATCATTTTGAAATGGCCCTTAATACGATTGATAGTATAAGCGCCGCTGGGGAATGGCGCGATATTGTATTCCAGACTCAAAAATCTGCTAGTAAGGATTTAGATATACTGGTACATTATTTGAATAGTATCCGTAATAAGTTAGAAGAAAGTAACACCACATATGCTCTTTCATTTATTAATTATTCTACAATTTCCAATATTCAAATAAAGCGAGGTTTGGAGTTTGTTGAAAAGCAATTTTGTGACAACTATCCTGATTTAAAGCATCGAATGTTTTTAGGTTCACTCGATGGTTTTGAAAATTCGAGTCAAATACATGAATCAGATATTTTCCCTCGAGCGATGTTAAATGATTGTTTATTTTCGGTTTCGAGTAAATACAATTTAGAAATAAAAGCATTTTTAGTTCAAGAATGTGAATACTTAATTGAAAATAGAAACAAAGATGAAATTGGTGGTTGGAGTTACTTTCCCAGTGTCAACGAAATTGCAGCTGATATTGATGATTTAGCACAAATTATGCAACTATTTCTTCATGTTGATAGGCCAGATTTAGTTAATGAATACTGTGTTTACCCTTTGACAATTGCATTAACCGAGCGCACGTCAGAAGATGGTGGTATTGAAACGTGGATTATACCAAATCACAATTTATCAGATTTACAGAAAAAGCAAGATTATTTTAATCAAACAAGGTGGGGTAGAGGTCCTGATGTAGAAGTTGTAGCTAACCTAGTTTACGCACTTTATTTATATGATTATGAAAAATATCAACATCAAATATCAAAATCAATTGATTATATCTTAAAACATCAAAAAACAGAAGGTACTTGGGAAAGTACTTGGTATCATGGTGATTACTATGGTACATATGCTTGCCTAAGGCTACTATCTTTGTTTGGGTCAATGTATACAATAGCAATTAATAGATCAATAAGGTTTTTAGAAAGCAATCAAAATATAGATGGTGGATTTGGACTTTCACCAAAACATAGTTCTGATCCACTGTCCACCTCTTTTGCATTAATGGCCTATAGTCAAATTTCACCGGTAAAGAATTTGGTCATGAAAAAAGCAATTGAATTTATATCTTCTTGTCAGCAAAATGATGGTGGGTGGCAGGAGGTAGATTTTATCAAGCCGAAATTACTGTCTCCTTTTAAAAGTAGATCATTAACAACGGGATTTGTTCTGAAAGCACTCTCTCAATTTTGAAAATGGAATTAAACTATATTCCAGAATTATCGGATGAATTAGAATTTAGTAAGATAAGTAACAGCTCATATATTGTGAGTAGTGCTCAGGAGAAGCATTATGTTAAAATTAATCAGGATACCTATAATCTAATTTTACTTATTGATGGTGAGAAATCTTTGACAGAAATATGTGTTGACTTTAATCAGAAATATCAAAGGGAAATTAACCCAAATGCGATTGCTAACTTAATAAATAACTCTTTAGCACAATATGGCTTTTTAAAAGGATTTGATGAATCAATTAAACCCTATCAAAAGCCATCTTATTTAAAACTAAGTTATCAGATTTTAAACGAAAACGCCGTTTCCAAGAGTGTTAAATTCTTTCATTTTTTGTTTGATAAATGGATCGGGATTCTTTTGGTTGGCTTTTCTTTAAGCATAGTGGCAATTAGTTTATTCTCAAATTTTAATCTTTATCAAAATTTTAATTTGGCAGAAAGTGCGCTAGTTTTCATTTCCTTTGCAACGATGAGTTTGTTGTTTCATGAGCTTGGCCATGCGACTGCAACCAGCTATTTTGGTATAAACCATGGTGGAATTGGAATCGGTTTTTATCTTTTAACCCCTGTATTTTATGCTGATGTAACTGGGGTTTGGCACTTACCCAAACACAAAAGAATTATAGTAAATCTAGCTGGCGTTTATTTTGAGCTTTTATTTTGTTCCTTGGTTATTTTATGTGGAACTCTTTTAAATAGTAATTCGATTGTAATCGTTTCTATTACCATTTTTGCTCGGACCTTATTTAATCTTAATCCTTTTTTGAGAAGTGACGGCTATTGGATTTTAGCCGATTTACTAGAAGTCCCAAACCTGATGACAAATTCCTCTCAAAAGTTAAATGATGTTGGGAAGTTAATTTTAGGAGAACCATTGATATGGAATTCTAAAGATTTTTTTCTTTTTATTTATGCAATCTTAAGCCATTTAGTTCTTGCATTATTTTTGTTTTATGTCTTGTTTGTGAATCAAGATTCAATTTTACTTTTTCCTAATAGAATTGTCTCTTTATTTATCAATTTACAGAAAGGCAATTTTAATGTTTCCTTTATGTCAATTTTTGAATTACTTATTCCAATCACCCTTATACTTTTAGTTGTTAGAAATATGAAGTCATATGTTAAAATTTTGATGAAGAGAATAAATTCTGCGTTTAAAAAGCAAATGATAAAAAAGATATTGTAATATGTTTGTAGAGACGTGATACCTCGCAACTAATTACTTTTTAAACCAATGTGGTAATCATATAAAAAAAAGACGCGAAGTATCGCGTCTCTACAGTTTTCATCTCCAACCTCTTATCTCTTACCTCTTAACTCTTAACTCTTAATTCTAATCTACTTTCAAGGATTCCAAATCAATTGTCTTCGCCCGCGCATAGAACCGCCACGAAAGCAAAATCGATGAACACACCAAACTAGCCGTCAAGCCCATCCAAATTCCTACAGCTCCTACACCCAGGTAGATGCCCACATAATAGGAAATCGGAATGCCCATTCCCCAATACGAGAATACTGTGATGGCCGTTGGGATTTTAACATCTTGTAAGCCACGTAATAGGCCTAAGGATACCGCCTGAATGCCATCGAAAAGTTGGAATATCGCTCCCCAAACCACCAAGGTAACTGCGATCGCGATGACTGGTAATTCTTGCGTGTAACCACGCACTAAATATTCCCGACCAAAGAAAAAGACCAAGGCACAGACGCCCATGAATATCACCGATAAAATCAAGGCGGCATGTCCGGAACGTTTGATTTCTGAACGATCTCGTTCGCCGATTGCCGTTCCCACATTAATTCCACCTGCTACGGCAATGCCCGTCGCCATCATGTAAGTGATTGATGCCATGTTGATCGCCACGATATGTGCAGCTTGCGCCGTCACAGAAATCCAGCCCATCATGACAACGGCCATTCCGAAAGTCGCAATCTCAAAGAAACCCTGCATACCCGAAGGGATTCCGATGCGTAAGATGTTCTTTTCTAAAACGTTTTTCTCCACATGCACATGTCCCTTACGTAAATAAGGTTTGAATTCATCCCGCGTAAACACGTAAATGGCTAATGTGGACGCCATAAATAATCGAGAAACCAAGGTCGAAATTCCGGAACCTAATAAGCCCAAGGCCGGAAATCCCCAAACACCATTGATCAATAAATGATTTCCAAAAACGTTCATGGCCAAAGCGATAATTGTAATCGTCATTCCCACCGTGGTCCTTTGGAGTCCATCCATGAAACTCTTCAAGGCTATAAACCAGAAAATGGGTAATACCGAAACCGAAATCAAAGTCAAAAAGGGTAGGGTCAAGGTTTTATTCGCCTCCGTCTGCCCAAATAAATCGTAATTCAATCCCACAATTCCTGTAATGAGAATTGTCGCGATACCTAGCAAGGTCGCTACGCGTAAATTGGCTCGCAGTAAATTTCCACATTCCGTTTGATCGCCTTCGGCTACAGCCTTAGAAATCATCGGGGAAACGATTTGGATACAGATAATGCCTACAATTGCAATGGTGAAAAAGATAGAATGTGCCATGCCGGATGCACCTAAACTTTCTGCGGCACCTGTCGACATTTGGCCAACCTGAATCGTATCGGCAAGGCCCATAAGCATAACGCCCAATTCGCCCACCACGATGGGTAAGGCCAATTGGACGGTCTGTTTAATCTTAGTAAATAAAGACATCTTAAATACGTACGATTTCTGCACCGATTGCATTTAAACGCGTATCGATGTTTTGGTACCCGCGATCAATTTGCTCAATGTTGTCGATGATGGATGTGCCATTCGCCGACATCGCCGCGATCAATAAGGAAACCCCCGCACGAATATCCGGTGAGGACATGCGAATGCCTTTCAAGGTTTGCTTGCGGTCGAAACCAACCACCGTAGCACGGTGTGGATCACAAAGAATAATTTGTGCGCCCATCTCGATCAAGCGATCCACGAAGAATAAACGAGATTCAAACATTTTTTGGTGAATCAATACCGTTCCTTTCGCTTGGATAGCCGTCACTAAAATGATCGACAACAAGTCAGGCGTAAATCCTGGCCATGGATGGTCAGAGATGGTCAACATCGATCCGTCGATGAAGTTTTCTAATTCATAATGCTCTTGCGAAGGGATGAAAATATCATCGCCACGGAATTCCATTTGAATACCTAATTTCTTAAATACATCAGGAATGATACCTAATTGAGGGATTTGGCAGTTTTTAATCGTGATTTCTGATTGTGTCATCACGGCCATACCGATGAATGAACCGATTTCAATCATGTCTGGCAACATCGTGTGTTCCGTTCCATGAAGAACATCTACACCTTCAACAACCAATAAATTTGAACCAATACCTGAGATTTTTGCTCCCATGCGGTTCAACATCTTCGATAATTGTTGCAAATAAGGCTCGCAAGCTGCATTGTAAATGGTTGTCGTTCCTTTCGCTAGCACGGCAGCCATCAAGATATTCGCTGTACCTGTTACCGATGCTTCATCCAATAACATATACGCACCCTGTAATTGCGAAGCATCTACTTCATAGATTCCACCATCTTCTGCGCTATAATTGAATTTCGCACCTAATTTCATGAATCCGAAAAAGTGCGTATCTAAACGTCGTCGGCCAATTTTATCTCCTCCGGGTGAAGGAATACGTCCTTTTTTGAATCGCGCCAAAGTTGGCCCTAATAACATCACCGAACCACGAAGTGCAGCCGCTTTTTTCTTGTAGGTTTCAGATTCCAAGTAATCAATGTTCACTTGAG
>Ga0228703_1002232_pt1 | contig 10993 bp, 10 predicted proteins | sample McNCre217_Aug_MG_3_FD_178020 | JGI IMG/M metagenome (GOLD analysis project Ga0228703, IMG submission 178020) | Freshwater microbial communities from McNutts Creek, Athens, Georgia, United States - 29-17_Aug_MG | ecosystem: Environmental > Aquatic > Freshwater > Creek | place: USA: Georgia... | reverse complement strand
CGTGAGTTTGAAAAGCCATTGAATGTTTATGGTTACTCAAAGTTTTTATTTGATCAGGTGGTTCGTCAGCGTTTCTTGCAAAAGAAAACCACTGCCCAAGTAGTGGGTTTTAGATACTTTAACGTTTATGGCCCAAGAGAATCTCATAAGGGGCGTATGGCGTCTGTGGCATTTCATCACTACCATCAGTTCTTGGAAACTCAGGCCGTGAAGTTGTTTGGTGAGTATGGTGGTTATGCTCCTGGTGAACAAAAGCGAGACTTTGTTTCAGTGGAAGATGTGGTGAAAGTAAATTTATTCTTCCAAGATCATCCTGATAAAAGTGGTATTTTTAATTTAGGCACAGGCCGAGCTCAACCGTTTAATGATGTTGCAAGGTCGGTCATTAACAGTCTTCGCTCTATTAAAGGTGAAAGTGAGTTACCCCTATCTGAATTGGTAGATGAGCGCTTGATTGAATATGTGGCTTTCCCCGAAGCATTGCGTGGTAAGTATCAATCATTTACACAGGCTGATCTGACTCATTTGAGAGCCGCTGGTTATCAAGATGATTTCTTGACTGTTGAGCAAGGGGTTAAGAAATACATGACTTGGTTGTCAGAAAATTCGGATTTTCTTGCACAACCTTTGTAAGTAACTTTAGTCCAGTCAACTTACAGACTGCTACCTCGTTCTAGAAAAGCTTCATCAGTCGATGGAGCTTTTTCTTTTGGAGGAGTTTGAATGTTATTTAAAAATGCGAGTGTCTTAAAGGTGGCAGGTTTAGCCTTAAGTGGGTTGTTGAGCTGGTTCTTATTGAGCGGAAGTGCCTATGCAGCTGTTGAGGTTAACTCTGCGGATCAAGCGGCATTAGAGTCTGTTAGAGGTTTGGGGCCATCTAAAGCTAAGGCGATTTTGGCGGAAAGAAAAAAGAATGGACCCTTTAAAGATGCGGCAGATTTGCATGGAAGAGTGAAGGGTATTGGTGAAAAAACAGTAGAGCGGTTGATGGGTAATGGCTTACTGGTTAATGGCAAATCAACTGCCACAGCGGGGTCATCTAAAAAAACAAAAGCGGCTGATAAGAATTTTGAAAAAACAGATAGTTCGGTTAAACCCGTTAGACAAAGAAAGGCCAAAGAAGAGAAGAAAGAATAAACCTTCTTTTTAAATTGATTTAATTAAAAATCTAGGCATATGGATACAATCAACATATATTAAGATTGAACACATATGCCTAACTCAATATCTACGCAAATACCTAGTTACCCTACTATTGCCCAAACTGTTGGCCGTACGCCGCTAGTTCGTTTGCAGCGTATTCCAGGTCCTGAAAATGCTGCTAGGAATAACATTATTTTGGGGAAGTTGGAGGGTAATAATCCTGCGGGTTCCGTAAAAGATCGACCTGCTTTATCTATGTTCTTGCGCGCTGAGGAGCGTGGTGATATTAAGCCTGGCGATACCCTGATTGAAGCAACCAGTGGTAATACTGGGATTGCTTTAGCAATGGTGGCGGCTATCTTGGGTTATAAGATTATTTTGGTGATGCCTGAAAATCAAAGTATTGAGCGTCGTCAAAGCATGGCAGCTTATGGTGCTGAACTGGTATTAACGCCTTCGACGGGCGGTATGGAATATGCCAGGGACTATGCTGAGCAATTACAGCGAGAGGGTAAGGGCAAGATTCTTGACCAGTTCTCCAATAAAGATAATCCCTTAGCGCATATTGAATCGACTGGCCCTGAAATTTGGCAGGATACGCATGGTCAAGTGACGCACTTTGTTTCTGCGATGGGTACCACTGGAACAATTACGGGCGTATCTATTTATCTAAAAGAGCAAAATCCAAATATTCAAATTATTGGAGCTCAACCAGAAGAGGGTTCGCAGATCCCCGGCATTCGGAAGTGGTCTCCAGAGTACATTCCTAAGATTTATGCTGATGCCAAAGTTGATCGAATTGAGTATGTGAGTCAGGCGGCTGCAGAAGATATGACTAGACGTTTAGCTAGGGAAGAAGGCATTTTTTGCGGGATTTCAGCTGCTGGCGCACTGGTTGTTGCTTTGCGTATTGCGGAGCGTGTTGAGAATGCAACGATCGTGTTTGTTGTGTGTGATAGAGGTGATCGTTATTTATCAACAGGCGTTTTTCCGGCCTGAATGACGCTGAAGTAATTAATTTGCCTGATTAGCTTGATGGGTACTTTTTGATTTTTTAGTAGAAGCCTTCTTGGAAGGCTTCTTTGCTTTTTTAATGGGATTTTTTGTGGTGATGTCTTCCGCCAAAGGAGTACCTCTTAATGCATCTGCAAATTCTGCAACTGACTGAGCGTAGAAAAAGCTGCGGTTGTAATCGCAAATAGCAATAAAGTTTCGTAGGCCAATGACATATTGAACTTCTGTTTCTCCATTGCTTGCAGGGCTTGGCAAATCAACGACTAAGCTTGGTGTTGATTCCGGTAATGCTGAAGGTTCAATTAATTTTTCTTTTATTAACTGCCCTAGTTGTAATTTTGCTTTGGGTTCTCCATCGGCTAATTGTTGAACGGTCGCTAATGTCTCGTTGTTGACCATCATTTTCAAATAGACTGGTTCATCTTTTACCCAACCATGCATCTTTAAAAAATTACCGACACTAGCAATCGCATCTTCAGGAGAGTTACGCAAATCAATCTTGCCATCTTTATCTCCATCAATGCCAAATTTTCTGATACTACTTGGCATAAATTGGGGTAACCCAATTGCGCCTGCATAAGACCCTGTTTGGTTTAAGCAACTCTTGAACAACTTGGCGGCTGAATTTTCGTGCCAACACAATAAAATTAAATCTTCTAATTGATTTTTAAATAAGGTCTCACGACTCGATCTATTGGGTGTATTGGGATATTGGAATCCTAGTGTGATAAGTGTATCTTTGGTTGAGAAGGTTCCCATCTGTTTTCCGTAGATTGTTTCAACGCCAATAATGGCCACAATGATTTCTGGTGGCACACCTGTTTGCTGTGAAACTTCCTTGATGAAAGGCTGATGTTTTTTCCAAAATTGCTGCCCTGCAGCAAGTCTTTTTGGTTCAACAAATCGACTGCGATAAACCTTCCAGTTTTTTTGAAATCCTGGCGGTGGTGGCAAGACGAGTTTTCTGATGGATGGGATGCTCTTGGCATCCTCAAAGGCTAGATTCAGTTCGGTTAAAGGTATTTGATGATCTTTGCTTATTTTTTCTAAGAATGGCCTGAGGGCGTCGGGTTTTTGTTCGCTGATCTGAAGGTCTTCTGTGGATGTATTGCTAATGGAAATATCTTTTGTTGAGTTGCTTGGGAGCGATGAGCAGCCGGATAGGGCAACTATAAAGAGCAGAGCGCTTAAGCCTAATTTAGCTTGGAAAGTAGCGCTTAAATGGGTTATGGTCTTATTTGGCAATTGTGGAAATAGATCTTAAATTAGGATTTAACGGGTGTTCAAGTAATTAGTGTGTAATTTTATAAATGAATAATGAACTAGATAAACCAATTATTCCATTGAATCATTCAGATTGATATGAGTACTGCCTACATAAGTCATCCAGATTGTTTGCGCCACGAAATGGGGCGGCATCATCCTGAATGTCCGCAACGTTTGCAGGCGATTGAAGATCAATTAATTTTAAGTCGTATCGATTGTTATTTGACCCGCATTGATCCGCCTTTAGCAACAGAAGAACAGCTGGCATTGGTCCACACTCAGGATCATATTGATTTCATCAAATCTCATGCTCCTGAATCTGGGTATTACTCTATTGATGGTGATACCACGATGAATATGCATACTTGGCAAGCAGCTTTGCGTTCTGCGGGAGGTGCTATCGCAGCTGTTGATGCTGTGATGAGCGGTGAAGTAAAAAATGCTTTTACTTGTTTAAGACCTCCGGGGCATCATGCTGAACCTCATCAAGCGATGGGTTTTTGTTTCTTTAATAATATTGCGATTGCTGCAAAACATGCTTTAGAGAAGCATGGAGTAGAGCGAGTCGCGATCATTGATTTTGATGTCCACCATGGCAACGGTACAGAGGCCGCATTTCAAAACGACCCTCGTGTTTTGATGTGCAGTTATTTTCAACATCCGTTTTATCCTTATTCTGGGGCGGATGTTGATTTGCCTAATATGGTTAATGTACCCTTGCCTGCTTATACGGATGGTGCCGCTGTGAGAGAGGTCGTTGAGTTGGCTTGGTTACCTCGTTTAAGAGAGTTCAAGCCGCAACTTATTTTGATTTCTGCGGGTTTTGATGCTCATAGAGAAGATGATATGGGGCAAATGGCGTTGGTCGAGGCAGACTACGCATGGATCACCCGCCAACTCATGACAGTTGCCAATGAAACAGCGCAAGGACGTATTGTCAGTTGTTTAGAGGGTGGTTACAGCCTATCTGCACTAGCTAGAAGTGTTGTTGCTCATTTGAAAGAATTAGCCGATCTATAACTAAAGGTTCGGTTTTATAAGGGGAATCCCTAAAAGTGGTTTGAAGCCAGTCCAGATGGTGATACTGTCTGAAGTTTCGAGCAATCGTGATTGTTTTATTTAAAGGCGGAGTGTATTGAGTATGTCTAATATTTATGAGCATGGCTTGGATAAGAATGCCGCAAACTTTTCTCCTATTACCCCTATTAGTTTTATTGAACGGGCTGCCAAAATTTATCCTAATAAGGTAGCGGTGATTCATGGTGGTTTAAGAAGAACTTGGTCTGAAACTTATGCAAGAACAAGGCAGTTGGCGAGCGCTTTAATTAAAGCAGGCGTTGGTGTGGGTGATACGGTCGCTGTGATGTTACCCAATACGCCGCCTATGGTTGAGGCTCATTTCGGCGTGCCAATGGTGGGAGCGGTCCTTAATTCATTAAATACGCGTCTAGATCCTGAAGCGATTGCATTTATGTTGAATCACGGTGAGGCAAAGGTCGTGATTGTTGATCCTGAATTTAGTGGCGTAATGAAAAAGGCTTTGGCTATGGCAAAAGCTGAATCACCAAGAGATATTTTGGTGATTGATGTTATTGATAAAGAATATGAAGGTGCTAGCGAAAAATTAGGTTCGGTTGATTACGATACATTTATCGCAGGAGGTGACCCTAATCATGCTTGGCGGATGCCGAAAGATGAATGGGAGTCTATTTGCCTGAACTACACTTCTGGCACAACGGGCAATCCTAAAGGGGTGGTGTATCACCACCGTGGCGCTGCGATCAATGCTGTATCTAATATTCTTGAGTGGGATATGCCTAAGCATCCAGTCTATCTTTGGACATTGCCAATGTTCCATTGTAATGGTTGGTGTTTCCCTTGGACGGTGGCAGCAAGAGCTGGGGTGAATGTTTGTTTGAGAAGAGTTGATGCGAAATCTATTTTTGAAGCAATGAAGACGCATGGCGTCACCCATTATTGTGCTGCGCCGATTGTGCATGGTTTATTGGTGAATGCCCCTGAAGAATTAAAAGCAGGCGTGCCAACTGGTGTTAAAGGTATGGTGGCTGGTGCAGCACCGCCAGCAGCCATGATTGAGGGTATGGAAAAAATGGGTTTTGACTTAACCCATGTGTACGGTTTGACGGAGGTCTATGGTCCTGCAGCTGTTTGCGTGAAACATGATGAATGGAAAGATATTGATATTGGTGAGCGTGCTAGATTGAATGCTCGTCAAGGTGTGCGTTACCACATGCAAGAAGCGGTGACTGTGATGGATCCTGAAACTATGCAGCCGGTACCAGCCGATGGTGAAACCATGGGGGAAATTATGTTCCGCGGCAATATCACCATGAAGGGATATCTTAAAAATCCTAAGGCTACTCAAGAAGCATTTGAGGGTGGCTGGTTCCATTCTGGAGACTTAGCAGTGATGTATCCAGATGGTTACGTCAAAATTAAAGATCGTAGTAAAGACATCATTATTTCTGGTGGTGAAAATATTTCTTCGATTGAGGTTGAAGATGTTTTGTACCGTCACCCTGCAGTTTTAGCAGCTGCTGTAGTTGCTAAACCAGACCCTAAATGGGGCGAGACACCTTGCGCATTTTTGGAGGTGAAGCCAGATGCCAATGTTACTGCGGAAGATATCGTTGCTCACTGTAAGAAGCATTTGGCTGGATTTAAGATTCCAAGAGCAGTTGTTTTTGGTGAGTTACCTAAAACTTCAACGGGCAAAATCCAGAAGTTCGAGCTGCGTAAGAAAGCCGGGTCGGCAACCGCTATCGACGTATAAAATAAGGCGTGGTGCGTTTTTATCAGGCTCAACTCTAAAAGAGCTTCGATAGAGCGCACAATGTCGTGTTGGCGATAGTTTGCACCTTAAAACGGTGTCAGCATCTCTCTCATTCGTGAATTCTTATAAATAGGCAAACAGTATGAAAATTTTAGTTGCTGTTAAGCGTGTGGTCGACTACAACGTGAAGGTACGGGTTAAATCAGACCAAAGTGGCGTTGATATTGCTAACGTGAAGATGAGTATGAACCCTTTTGATGAAATTGCTGTAGAAGAAGCCGTTCGTCTTAAGGAGGCGGGTGTGGCTACGGAAGTGGTGGCTGTTTCCTGTGGTGTGGCGCAAAGCCAAGAAACCTTAAGAACGGCCATGGCGATTGGAGCGGATAGGGGCATTTTGGTTGAGACTGATGCGGAGCTACAGCCTTTGGCCGTCGCAAAGATCCTAAAAGCCTTGGTGGATAAAGAGCAGCCCCAGTTAATCATCTTAGGTAAGCAGGCGATTGACGATGACAGCAATCAAACGGGTCAGATGTTGGCTGCTTTATTGGGTTTGCCCCAAGCGACTTTTGCCTCAAAAGTGCAGGTTGCCGATGGTAAGGCGACTGTCACTCGTGAAGTGGATGGTGGTTTAGAGACTTTGGCCTTAAGTTTGCCAGCGGTTGTGACAACCGATTTGCGTTTGAACGAGCCGCGTTATGTCACCTTGCCTAACATCATGAAGGCGAAGAAAAAGCCATTGGATACAGTGAAGCCTGAGGAGTTGGGTGTTGATGTGGCTCCTCGTATTAAAACAATCAAAGTGGAAGAGCCGCCGACGCGCAGCGCTGGTGTGATGGTGGCTGATGTTAAGGCTTTGGTGGAAAAACTTAGAAATGAAGCGAAGGTGATCTAAATGACTTCACTTGTAATTGCAGAACACGATAATCAATCTTTAAAAGCTGCGACATTGAACGCGGTAACCGCTGCGTTAGCTTGTGGTGGCGATGTGCATGTATTAGTGGCTGGTCATCAAGCCGGTGCTGCTGCGACTGCTGCAGCCCAAGTAGTAGGCGTAGCCAAAGTCATTCATGTGGATGCTGCCCAGTTGGAGCATCAGTTGAGTGAAAACTTGGCGGAACAAGTTCTTGCGATAGCAAGTAACTACAGCCATATCTTGGCACCTGCCACAGCTATTGGTAAAAATGTGTTGCCTCGTGTGGCGGCCAAATTAGATGTGGCGCAAATATCGGATATTACAAAAGTAATTTCGGCAGATACGTTTGAGCGTCCTATTTATGCGGGTAATGCGATCGCAACCGTACAAGCAACGGATGCCACTAAAGTCATTACTGTGCGAACAACAGGTTTTGATGCGGCTGCCTCTACGGGTGGATCGGCGGCAGTGGAAACAGCTGCGGCTGTGTCTGATAGTGGTAAAGCTAGCTTTGTGAGCAAGGAAGTCAGCAAGTCCGATCGTCCGGAGTTAACGGCTGCGAAAATTATCGTGTCAGGTGGTCGTGGCTTGGGCTCTGGTGAGCAGTACCATGCTGTGATGGAGCCTTTGGCTGATAAGTTAGGCGCAGCTTTAGGTGCTTCACGCGCGGCGGTAGATGCTGGTTTTGTGCCGAATGATTACCAAGTTGGTCAAACAGGGAAGATTGTGGCGCCTCAGTTGTATGTGGCGGTGGGTATTTCTGGTGCGATACAGCATTTGGCGGGCATGAAAGATTCGAAAGTGATTGTTGCAATCAATAAAGATCCTGAGGCACCAATTTTTAGTGTGGCGGATTACGGTTTGGTTGCTGATTTATTTACAGCTGTACCAGAGTTAATTGCGGAATTAGGATAATTTAGGAAAACACCATGAGTTACAGCGCACCAGTTAAAGAAATGTTATTCGTGATGCAAGACATCGCAGATATTGATAAGGTTGCTTCTATCCCGGGTTTTGAAGACTATGGTTACGATACGGCTGCTGCTGTGTTGGATGAGTCTGCGAAATTCTGTAATGAAGTCATTGCGCCTTTGAATTGGGATGGCGATGTTAAACCTAGCTCATGGAAAGATGGCGTAGTAACAACAACACCAGGCTTTAAAGAGGCATTTAAGCAATTCGCTGAAGGTGGTTGGCAAGGTGTTATTCATCCAGGTGAGTATGGTGGTCAGGGTTTCCCTAAGCTTATTGCAACTGCTTGTACTGAAATGTTGAATGCCGCCAATATGTCTTTTGCGCTTTGCCCCATGTTGACCGATGGTGCGATTGAGGCTCTGTTAACTGCTGCTAGTGATGAGCTAAAAGATCGTTACATTCCGAAGATGGTGACAGGTGAGTGGACGGGTACGATGAACTTAACTGAGCCTCAAGCCGGTTCGGATTTGGCTGCGGTGCGTACAAGAGCTGAGCCCCAAGGTGACGGTACTTATAAAGTATTTGGCACCAAAATCTTCATCACTTATGGTGAGCATGATATGGCTGAGAACATTGTGCATTTGGTTCTCGCTCGTTGTCCTGGTGCTCCTGAGGGTGTGAAAGGTATCTCATTGTTTGTGGTGCCTAAGTTCATGGTGAATGCTGATGGATCTTTAGGTGCGCGCAATGATGCGCATTGCGTATCCATTGAGCATAAATTAGGTATTAAGGCGAGCCCAACGGCAGTGCTTCAGTTTGGCGATCATGGCGGTGCTGTTGGTTACTTGGTAGGTGAAGAAAATCGTGGCCTTGAGTACATGTTCATCATGATGAACGCAGCGCGTTTTGCTGTGGGTATGCAGGGTGTGGCAATTGCTGATCGTGCATATCAAAAAGCAGTTCAGTATGCTAAAGATCGTACGCAGTCAAAAGACTTGGCTGGTTCAGCAGAGCCGGTAGCGATTATTCACCATCCGGATGTGAAGCGTATGTTGATGACTATGCGTGCGTATACAGAAGGTGCTCGTGCCATGGCTTATATGGCTGCATCGTTGAGTGATGAGGCGCATCATGGACAGGACGAGGCATCTCGTCAACAAAGTTTGGCTTTTTATGAATACATGGTGCCACTTGTTAAGGGTTTCTCAACTGAGATGTCTGTTGAAGTTGCTAGTTTGGGTGTGCAAGTTCATGGTGGTATGGGTTTCATTGAAGAAACGGGGGCTGCCCAGTTCTATCGTGATGCGCGTATTTTGCCTATTTACGAAGGTACAACAGCGATTCAAGCAAATGACTTGGTGGGACGTAAAACTTATCGTGATGGCGGTAAAGTAGCTAAGTCGATTGCTGCTTTGATTAAGCAAACGGAAGCCGAGTTAAATAACAGCGGTACACCAGCAGCTAAAGCTATGTTGAAGCATTTATCTGTTGCGAGAGCTTCTTTTGAAACTGTTGTTGATTATGTTGTGGCTAATTTCAAGTCTGACATCAAAGGTGTTTTCGCGGGTAGCGTTGCTTACTTGCGTTTAGCCGGTTTATTGATGAGTGGTTGGCAAATGGCTAGAGCTTTGTTAGCGGCTGAAGCTAAGTTAGATTCAGATAAAGAGTTTTTCTCCGCAAAAGTTGCGACTGCTCGCTTCCATGCTGAGTATTTGTTAAGCCAAGTTCCTGGAATCGCAGTATCAATTCTTGAAGGTGGAGCAACGGTCAATGCTCTGAGCGCTGAGCAGTTCTAACAAGATATTTAATATCGTAAAAAGGGTGAACTTAGTTCACCCTTTTTTGTTGATAGATTGTTGAGTAATTGTGGCTAGTTATGAGAAATTGAGAAAAATTATTGGGATATTTTTCTGGCTGCCTCTATTTGACTCATGAAATGTTGTTCGAAGGCGATAGCAAGACCTGACATCATGACAGCTGCGCCGATCATCAAAGAAACAATCACGCACAAAATAACTAACCATCCGGATTCATTTTTTTGTTTGGATTGGCTATTGAATTGAGCATCCCATTTTTCATCAGGGCGTAGACCAAATGTGATGGTGGTTAACCAGCTTGCTTCCAGTGAAATAAAGCCAGCGGTTGCCAAGATCCATCCTAGCGCTGATGACATCTCGCTAGCTCCTAACAGCTTCCACCCTAGAATTCCGGCAAACAGGCCAATCATCTGTAGCCATGCCCAAATATTGTTTAGGCCTTTTAAGTAAAAAATATTGAGCCCGCTCCCTGGGAGTAGTAAACCTAGCGAGCAAAAGATGAGTTTGTTTTTATGCATGAGGCTATTGTATTGGGTTGATTTAAATTGGGTGAGGCTTATTTATTTTTAAGCGCAAAGCTTAGAACCTCACCATCCCTTGTCATCATGAGTAAGCGATCGCCGTCGCGAACTAAGGTCCTATAGTCGCTGACATAGCTTAAAAATTTGAATTCCAATTCGCTGATATAGGGGGCGCAAGCTTTGCGTGTGCTAGCTACCTTATCGATCAAGATGCCGCGTTCATCTGCTATGACATCGGCTGTATAGAGATTACAACCAGCATTACCGCTGACTTTTTTACCGTCTGGTGAAATAACTAGGGTAATGGGCACTTCGTAAGAACTCTGGGGAATCTTTCTTAGGCGCGTCTTATGGTCGCTAGAGCTGGTGTAGTGCCAACGGATAAGCTCCCATTGACTATCAACTAAGTCGTGGATTGGGGGGCTGCTGACGGCCCCGCAATTAGGCATAACCTGTGCGCAGCCTGTTAAAGCTACCGCTAATGCAAGGCTGAGTCTATAAAATAGGCCTGGAAGTTGGTTTTTGGTCATGGAATCCCTAATTTTTTAGCTTTCGTTTCATTTCTGCGATAGAATACGGGGTTTATTAAAGCATTGTAAGGAACTCACAT
>Ga0228703_1002228_pt1 | contig 11015 bp, 11 predicted proteins | sample McNCre217_Aug_MG_3_FD_178020 | JGI IMG/M metagenome (GOLD analysis project Ga0228703, IMG submission 178020) | Freshwater microbial communities from McNutts Creek, Athens, Georgia, United States - 29-17_Aug_MG | ecosystem: Environmental > Aquatic > Freshwater > Creek | place: USA: Georgia... | reverse complement strand
TGCGCTTGATGCAATTCGGCAAGTCTTTGTGCCTCAGCAGGTGATACAGCACGCGAAGAAGCATTCTTTTGCTTTTTGGCAAGCGGGGCGGATGATTTCGCCGCAGTGCCCATATCTCGGGCAGGTGAGGCGTTGTTACCGGGCAGTTTTTCAAAATGGTCTGCAATCGGTTTTTTTGTAACGCCAGCCCCACGGTCTTCAAAGCGCTCTTTGTCTAAGGCTTGCAGATTGTCTTCGTGCGGATTTTTTGCAATAGCCGCCATGTTGTCTTGGATGGCGGGGTTGTCAATTTCTTGCTGGTTGTCAGCAATAGACGCACTGTCTAAAGTGGCTCGATTGGTGTTGACATTCTCTTTGCCAACTGGGGCTTTTTGCTCTTGGATATTTTCTTTGGGAATACCAGCATCATTGGTAGGTATCGGAGCCTTGGGAAGGCTTGCGTCATTACTATGCACTGGGGCTTTAGGAATGTCAGCATCATTTGTGTGCACGGGTTCTTTGGCGATGCTTGCATCGTTTGTGCTGACTGGCTCTTTGGCTATTGTTGCGCTGTTCGTATGCTCATGCTCTTTGGCAATTCCTGCATCGTTTGTTTGAACATGCTCTTTTGCAATGCCCGCATCATTCGTGTTTACGGGTTTTTTAGCGACGGTTGCATCGTTCTTGTTGACAGGCTCTTTGGCAATGCTTGCGGTATTGGTGTTGATAGGGGTTTTGGCAATACCAGGTGGGGCAGACTTGTTTTGTGATGGACCATCAATTGACTGGATGTTTTCTCCAACATGATCTTTGGCAATATCTTGTATGTTGTCTGCCAGTTGGTCCGTTGGAATGTCTTGCGTGTTGGCATCCACATTCCCGCGTGACACACCCTGCATATTGGCTTTCGCCTTGCCAACTGGAACGCCTTGAGCTTCGCTGTTTACACCGCTCGATGGGCTAAGCGCTTGCAGGTTGTCATCTAATTTATCTGTCGAAATACCTTGGCGGTTGTCTTGCAGTTTGTCTTTGGTGATACCTGCTTGCTTGTCTTTGATCTGATCGATTTCAACTGCCTGGCGATTCTCTTCAAGCGCATCGGTACTCACCTGCTGCACATTATTTTTGAGCGCATCTACCTTGACGTTTTGTTTATTGACCGGTTGTGTTGCTGCGCCTGCTACTTTTTGTGAATTGGCTGACGATGCATCTTGCGCAATCGTCTGCACATTCTCAGTGGGCGCTTTACCGGTGGGAATGTTTTGTTTTTTGGCGTCTGGAGCAGGCTTGTTGGTGTATTTGTCTAAGCGTAGGTTTTGCTCTTCTTGCACGCCATGCGCAAAGGGATCAAATTCGCCTTCATGGGCTTCAAAGGCGCGCGCTTTCTCAAGCGTCTCTTCTTCGTTGGACGTGACTATATTTTTGGGAGTTTTTGCGTTGCCTGTGTGCTCTGACACAGAGACCCGCATTTTCTTGCCACTGCTTACGAAGCCTGAAAATTCATCGTCATCCATAAGATAAGCACAGATCTTTGAAACAAAAAGTCGATGAGGGCAAGCCTCCAACAGCAGTTAAATACCGCTGGTGCCCGGGGCCGGAATCGAACCGGCACGCCTTGCGGCGGGGGATTTTGAGTCCCCTGCGTCTACCAATTTCACCACCCGGGCGCGGGGGATAGTCAAATATTATGACACAGAGTTGTTTTTAGGGGGTGGGGGATGTTGTGGGGTGCGGTGACTCGGGGATATCCGTTACCTCTAAATGACTAATTTATAGATAGTCCAACCCAAGTTCAAGATAACTAATGTAAATAGTGTGGCGAAAGTTAGCTTCATTCCCAAAATGCGCTTGGTGAAATCTGGCGGCGGTGTATTGATCCCTGCGGCGTGAATTAGGCGCCCAATAATTAAAGCCAAACTTGGAATGGCAACTAACCACCAAGGTGCGCCATTTAGCTCAAGACACGCCATCAAAATGATGCCGAAAGGCACATACTCAGCAAAGTTACCTTGAGCACGAATCGCCCGCTCAAGATCGTCGTGTCCGCCACTTCCTAAGCCGACCCTGTTCTTTTTTCTTAGACTGATTACTTCAAATGAGAGTTTGATAAAGATTGCAGTTAAAACGGCGTCAACCAGCGAAGTAACGATTAGCATTTTCCACTCCTAGAAATTTCGACTGCATCTTAAACAGAAAAAAATGACATACGGTATTTGCTTTACTGTTCAAGAGTAACGGGATAGATTATTTTCAGCCCCTGACGATAAAGTGTCGGTTGAACCGACACTTGGTGGTGTGGGGTTGTTTTTGGGATGGGGTTGTCGATTTAAGCGACTGATAAGTTGCCTACAACAAAGCACATTGGTGTGTAATTATTTTGTATTTAAGTTGACGCCTATGTGAGAGCGAGCCGAATGCAAAATCTCATCTGATAGATTTTTATCGCTAACGGCTCGTGCAAGTGTTAATGCGCCAACCATCAAGGAGATATTGGCAATTGCTTCCTGCCTTGGATCGCGACGGCGATGAAAGAAGCGACTAGATAATTTATCTATCAAGTCAGAGAAGTAAGAAGTGAAAACCTTTTGAATTTCACCATTCTTACGAGTAATTTCTGTAGAAAGCGCAACCATCGGGCAGCCAGTGCTGGCGTTGTCGCGATGTTTTTTGGAAAGATAGTTTTCAAAAAAAGCGTTTCTAGATTCGGAACTCAAAGAGGCTTGATCGATTTTCTCAAGCGATGCCTTCAAAATGCGTTCGAGACTCGTAACCGCCAACTCATCCTTTGACGAAAAATGAGCAGGAAAAGCACCGTGGGTTAGTCCTGCCGCATTCATTACATCAGCAACTCTGACCGCCTCAAAACCGTGCTCGCGAAACATTTGAGAGGCCGCATCAATGATTGCCTGATGTTTTGTATCGATTTGTTCTTGTGAGTAACGCATAGGTTTGGTTTTTAATTATCTGCAATTTAGATTACTTGACAGAAATTCAGCCAATGATATGATGATCATCATACAACAAGGTTATTGAATCGCTTGTTACTTCAAACCAATAACCAGATAAGGAATTCACAGATGTCTTTATTCCCCAGCATGAATAACCGAGGTGTTTGGATAACAACTCTCATGGCGGCAGCTATTTTGATGATCACCATGGGAGCCAGACAGTCCATGGGACTTTATGTGGGGCCACTCAATACAGACACAGGGCTTGGCATTGTCACGATTAGTTTGGCAATGGCCATTGGTCAATTCGTGTGGGGCGCTATTCAACCTATCGCTGGAGCCTTTGCAGACAAATATGGCCCTAGGCCAGTACTCCTTGCTGGTTTGCTTACTCTTGTTATTGGCTCTGCACTTACGCCATTTGTTACCAGCAGTTGGGGGCTTATTCTGACAATCGGCGTTTTATCGGCAATGGGTGCAGGCGCTTGCAGTTTCTCGGTGTTATTAGGAGCAGCAGCACAGCGTATGCCTGCAGAGTCAAGAGGCGCTGCATCTGGCATCATCAACGCGGGCGGTTCATTTGGCCAATTTGTATTTGCACCAATCATCCAAAAACTTATTCAGTGGCTTGGCTGGATGGGTTCTATGTGGTCTATGGCAGCAGTCACACTTCTGGCAATTCCACTACTTAACCGATTGACCAGTGATACCCATGCTCCCGCTAAAGCGCCTGATCCGGAGGGTGGCTTAAAAAGTGCAATTCAAGATGCAATGAGAAATCCTAGCTATTTACTATTGCATTTAGGTTTTTTCACTTGTGGGTTTCATATTGCATTTTTAGTCACGCATTTACCTACTGAAGTGGGTTTGTGTGGCTTAACACCTGCTGTGGCAAGTTGGTCGTTAGCCATTATTGGATTAGCCAACATTTTGGGAAGCTTGTATGCGGGATCTTGTATCAATACATATCGCAGTAAATATATTTTGGCATCTATGTACGGCTCACGAGCATTACTGATTGCCATGTATCTGGCAGCACCTAAGACAGAATGGACTTTTTATATTTTTGCTATGGGACTAGGTTTCACATGGCTAGCCACAGTTCCACCAACCGCAGCACTTGTCGGTAAATTATTTGGAATTCGCTACTTGGCTACGCTGTTTGGCTTGACTTTGCTCTCGCATCAAATTGGTGGATTTTTAGGAGCATATTTAGGCGGGTTGGTTTTTACTGCTAACGGAGACTATCAGTGGATGTGGTGGGCAGATATTGCTCTGTCAGGAATGGCTGCAATTATCAACTTACCCATCAAAGAAGCACCAATCGTAAGGACTGTTGCAGCATAGATTTTAATTAAGGACTTTTACATTCATTGTGGGTGTAAGGCTCGCCTGAATCTTCTCGGCTCCTAGTGTTCAATTGTCGGTTGAACCGACACTTGGTGGATAGGGCTGTTGTTGAGTCAAAGTGTCGTTTTAATCGACAAAGGCAATTCGAGTTCAAACTTATCAATACGAGGGTAATTTTGTTTGATCTCACGATAAAACAAATAAATCGTAACTGCCTTAAACTGGCTTCCGAATATGTTCTCAAAAATCGTATCAATAACCCTGCCGATTTTCGCCTTGGTGCTGGTTGGATTTTTTTATAGCCGAAGGGTCAAACCTGATTTAGGAGGCTCCAACAAACTAGTTGTAGATATTGCGCTTCCCGTATTGATCTTTATTTCGCTGTCTGCCAAATCATTCGATCCTATTTCAGCAATTTCATTTACTGGCGCATCCATCGTCTTGATTCTTGTGAGCGGATTATTAGCTTGGCCATTAGCAAAATTCTCAGGCGCTACTCAAAAAGCATTCTTACCCTGTGCCATGTTCACCAATGTGGGGCCAATCGGCATCCCTCTTATTGCTTTGGCATATGGACCAGAAGGCATGGCGCCCGCTGTGGTTTTGTTAGTGATATCTAACATCTTGCACTTCACTTTAGGTTCTGGCGTGATGAGTGGCAAAGTAGACTGGCTAATGGTCTATGCCAACCCGTTGGTTTGGGCGACTGTTCTGGGTGTTGCTAGCTCTCAAATACAGTTGACACTTCCAGACTGGGTACAAACCTCGTGCACCATGATTGGAAGCGTGCTGGTTCCTATGATGTTGATGTCACTTGGGTCCCGACTAGCTGGCAGTCAAATTGGAGAAGCATTGGTCGGGTTCCAGTCTGGCGTACTAATTTTGATAGTTAGGCTTGTTGCTGCATTCTTAGTGCTTTGGCTCATCCCATTACAAGGATTGGAGCGAGGTGCTTTGATTTTGTTTGCCTGTTTACCGCCTGCAGTATTCAATTTCATGCTTGCAGACAAATTTCAGGTGGAGTCCAATAAAGTGGCTTCTACCGTTATCGTGGGTCATTTATTGAGTTTGGCATTCTTGCCACTCGGTATTTGGCTAGCATTCATTTAGTTTTCTGGACACTCCTTTGAAAGGCATTAATCATGATTAAGTTTTATTTTCACCCTTCACCAAATCCTTTAAAGATTGCGTTGTATCTTGAAGAGACTGGCGAGCCTTATGAGCTGATTCCAGTTGACACGCGAAAGGGTGAGCAACATTCTGAAGCCTTCAAAGCTATCAACCCTAATGCTAAGACTCCAGCCATGATAGATGGAGATATTCGAGTTTTTGATAGCAACGCTATGTTTCTTTATTTGGCTGAAAAGATTGGCAAGTTCGTCCCAGCAAATACGCCTAAAAATAAAGGTGAGATGTACTCGTGGCTAATGTTTGTGGCTACTGGCATCGGACCTTACTGTGGGCAAGCTGTGCACTTTAAGCACTTCGCTCCAGAGCCTAAAGAATATGCAGTGAACCGTTATGACTTTGAAGCATGGCGTCATTGGCACATCATCAATGATTTGCTGGCAAAGCAGCCTTACATGATGGGGAATGAATACACCATCGTAGACATGTCTGTTTGGGGCTGGGCTCGCGTCGCACCATTTGTTTTAGGTGCAGATGCTTGGGAAAAACTTCCCCATGTCAAACGGCTCTTAGACGAAATCAATGCGCGTCCAGCTGCTCAACGCGCGGAAGCATTGAAGACAAAGTTCACCTTCAAAACAGAAGTAGATGAAGATGCCAGAAAAATGCTCTTTCCATCTAACGAACGCCTTAAAAACGCCAAGGCATAACGAATGCCAATAAAAGCGGTCGTATTTGATGCCTATGGCACGCTGTTTGATGTCTACTCCATACAAGTATTAGCTGAAGAGCTATATCCAAACCATGGAGTAGACATTGCTGTGAAATGGCGTGATAAGCAGATTGAGTACACGCGGTTGATCACGCAGTCTGACCCACACAATTCAAGCGGCAGCAAATACTACCAACCGTTTTGGGAGCTGACAAGGCTTTCCTTGGAGTACACCTTAGATCGTCTAAAGCTTGACCGTAGTTCTGATCAAGTCAACAAGTTGATGGAGCAGTACGCTCACCTTACGGCGTTTCCAGAAAATTTAGCTGTGCTGCAAATGATCAAAGGGATGGGCTTGACTACGGCCATTCTTTCTAACGGCAGTCCTGAGATGCTTGCCAGTGCGGTCAAAAGTGCAGGGATGGAAGATGTTTTAGATCACATCATCTCCGTCGATCGGATTCGCTTGTTTAAAACTTCACCTGAGAGTTACGGATTAGTTCAGCAAACAATTTCATTCAGCAAAGAAGAGGTGCTGTTTGTGTCTAGCAATGCATGGGACGCATTGGGTGCAACTTGGTATGGATTTAAGACGCTTTGGATAAATCGGCAAAACCTCCCAACTGAGGCCATTGGCAAGAAACCTGACTACATTGGGTCAGATTTGACAATGGTCGTTGATGTCCTTAAGCTACTAAAAATCTAGATGGGCTTATGTCCTCTAATTCAGAGCAAACATTAGTCCATCATCTGTTTAGCACCAAGTGTTCAAGTGTCGGTTGATGGTGGTGGGGGATGAAGTTATACAAACAATTTAAAACTCAATTACTTTGATTTGAGCGACAAAACCACCTAACCATTAACAAGACCGCTATAACTTCAGCCACAACAAACCCCAATACATCATTTGGGGCAATTCCTACAAAAGTATTGGTAAAACTTCTTGCTAAAGCAACGGCAGGATTACTAAAAAATGTGGAGGATGTGAACCAATATCCTGCTGTAACAGTCAATGCCACTAACATGGGAAGTTTATCTTTTGCCACTTGTTCGCCAATTCGAATAACTGCGAGTAAGACCAGAGTTGATACAAACTCACTAGCCCAAATGCCTAAACCAGTTCTCACTTTCGTTGATTCCTGAAGAATAGGCAAACTGAAAAACAGATGTGTAAGCCAAATGCCCGCAATAGCGCCACTGAACTGGCATAGCCAATATCCAAGCATTTTTTTTGAATCAAGTTGACCCAATTTCCAAGACATCAAAGAAACGACAGGATTGAAGTGTGCGCCCGAGACAGGGCCCAGCAATGTGATGAGGACATATAAACCTGCTCCAGTTGCGATACTGTTTCCAAGCAATGCCACTGCAGCATTTCCAGCACTCAACGTTTCACCCATAAAGCCAGACCCAGCCACTATCGCTAGTAACAATGCTGTTCCAAAAAACTCAGCGAGATAGTTTTTCATGCTTTGTTATGAATCTGATGAAGACTAAGTGAATCTAATGACTCAAGTGGCATTTCAGCTAACAGATCGATGCGCTTCTTCAGTCCGACCATTACATCTCTAAATGCATTTCGTTTTTCCTCATCTGTACCTTTTATCTGCGACGGATCAGGGAAACCCCAGTGAGCTGTAGCTGGCTTGCCCGGCCAATATGGGCATTGCTCACCTGCTGCGTTGTCACAAACTGTAATGATGAAGTCCATTACAGGTGCATCTGATAAACCATATTCATCCCAAGTTTTGGAGCGCAATTTAGTCTCGTCATATCCCATTTTCAAAGCCAATTCTTTGGCGAATGGATTCACCGAATCCCCCGGCGTTGAACCAGCTGAATATCCTACGAATTTACCGCTTGGATGGGTAGAGGCTAGTGCCTCACCCAATATGGACCGTGCGGAATTGTGGGTACACAAGAAGAGGATGTTGTATTGCTTCATTTGACTTTGACTAGCTTAATTGGTTTAGAAGGAATGCAAGACTTACCACCACAGCAGTTTTCCAAGAGAAATCCACTTAGCTTTTGAACTATTTCTGCATTTGGTCGATAAATGAGATTGCGACTTTGACGCTCAACCAAAAGCAAATTAGCATTAACTAATTCTTTAAGATGAAAACTTAGCGTAGCGTTAGGAATGCCAAGTTTTTCTATGATTTCACTAGGCGTCAAACCAACATCACCACGCTGCACAATTAAACGGAATACGTTGAGTCGCGACTCTTGCCCAAGCGCGAGGAAAGCAGAAATTGCCGATTTATTTTTCATATTTCCAATTGTATGGAAATAATTATTTCAGATTTATGTCATTCAAACTTAAACCCCGAACACCTACTTGGACTTGGCTAGTCCAAACAGCTTGCAGAAATTAAGCTGTGCGCATTTGGGTGTGACTTTGAAGTTAACGCAAATCGGGTTCCTGCATCCAGCTTGTAGCCTTCAAGAAAATAATATCTCTCATAATGAGAGTTAGTGAACATCTCGTTACCGGACGTTGGGCGACCCGTCTAGTTTTTTCCATTCCTTGAGTGCCAACTCATGAAACTCAAGCTCATAGATGTTCAAGTTTTACCTTCACAGTTTTACCGCCTGAGCGAGCTTGACCGCCGATAAAAATTTAAACATTCTTGTTTTTTGAAGGAAAAAGTGTCGGTTAAACCGACACTTGGTGGTAAGTGTGTGACGATCATCCTGTAGGGCAGGTGTTCGGTAATGTTTTAAGTAGATGCGGTACTTACTTTTAACTAGGGGAATGTATTTATAAGCAACTTTCGCGTGTTTGCTATAAAGAACGGGTGAGTCCATGTTTAGCTCACTCAACCCAAACTAACCGAAAGGAAATCTATGTCACAAGCTGTTGTTTATCAAGTTGCATTCCATCCTAATCCCGGTGCTGACATGACAAAGCTGATGGCCTTAGTCGCTGAAAGCGCCGCCATATGGCGCAAGCACGGTGCTGAGGTTTCTGTGTGGGCTGTGTCTGCTGGGGAAGCGGGAAATATGGTTTTCTCAACACGCTATGAAAGTTTTGAAGCCTACGGGAAGTGCGCTGCGGCTGTTTACGCTGATCCCGATTACCAATCTTGGAGTCAAAGAGGCGTTGCAAGTGGTCTCAGTTCATGGGTGAGAAGCAATCTGGCTAGACAGTTACCAATCTAATTTTTTTGGTAGTCAAAGTGGCAACCAAAAATTCATGGATTAAACATTAATTTTTGAATTACAAATGACCAAGAATGAATTTATAAGGAGCATTAATGAAACATTAATCTTGGTCGTTTTACTCGTTGTTTCATCAGTCTGTGCTGAAGTCATATACTTTAATCAAGTAACCAAGGCATATTCATGACACAAAACATCATTCGTAGTGGAGTGCCCCATGCGGTAACAACCAGTGTAGTCACGCACGATGCGATCAATCCAAGAAACGTGCTCTTGGAGTCAGATAAAACTCCCGTTGAAGAAGAGACGACCGGTGAGCAACCGAACCTGGTTAAAACTGATGGGGACAGTTCTAAGAGAGCATCAGCACACCCACCAGTCACTGCAAATCCTGAAAATAATAAAAGTGAGAGTTACACAACTAATCAGCATTTTGCAGAACCCAAAGGTGAAATCAAAAGTAACTTTCAAAAGTTGGAACCTCAAAAAATCTACCAACCGAACAGACAACACTTGAGTAACAATGAAAATGTGGTTGCTAATCATCAAAAAATTGAATCAGATAAGCATCCAGATAATTTTCAAAGTGTTGATAATGTCACCCTGATTGAGAAGATCCTGTCTTTTCTAGAAAAGAAAAATATCAAAGATAACTTTCAGAGTATTGATCAAACGCTCAACCGTGATGAAGTTGATCTTGCATTAAATTCCTTAATTAAATCTAAAACCCAATCAGTCCAAGGCGATGATTCAATCCATCCGCATGAAATGATTGAGTTGCATAAAATTTTGAATAGTCCTCATGAACAGACCAATGAAGACGAACTAAGAGCTAAGCTTAAGCAAATGAAAGAAAAGCTTGCAAAAGCCAATCGTTCTCTCATTGACATTCAGCATGAGAACGACAGTCATAAGGATGACTAACTATTTAGTGCCCGGATATTTAGCTTTTTGAAGTTGGTGAGATTTGTTGAACTGACCATTACCAAGGCCGTAATCACTTCAGCCAAAACAAACCCAAACACTGAGGTACCTGGTGTTGAGCCTGCTGAATATCCTACGAATTTGCCACTTGGATGTGTAGAGGCTAGTGCCTCACCCAATATGGACCGTGCAGAATTGTGCGTACACAAGAAGAGAATGTTGTATTGTTTCAATTTAAATGAATTAGTAAATGTATGTTGCGTATAAATAAGTCAGGTTGTTATCGCTAGCGGCGCGACTGTTGCCTGATGTGTTGTCGATAAACGTTCTACCGCCCAAAAAGCTTCTGTAATAGGTCTGTTGCAAGTTAATGCGTAGTTGCGGTACTGGTGCATAGTAGAGCTCAAAGCCCTGTCCAGCAGTATTGGGCATGTCATTCGACGAGCAATATGCCAATAAAGAACTGTTTTGGTTACAGGCTCCCGTGGTCACACTCGGATTGCTGTTGTATGCCCAATACAAACTGTCTGTCGACCCGTTCGATACAAATCCAAACCAAGTTGCTCCGTAGGTACGCGCAAAGTCATAGGTGACCTTGGTTTTGAAGGTGGTCAAAGTGCTGACTTGTGCATCGTGGTTGGTGCCAACCGAACGCGCACTCCAGTCCACTTTCTCTTGAATCCACGAGGCTTGTGCAGACCATGAATGCGAGGGGGTGATGAACTGGTACTGTGCATCAATGCCAATGTCTGTGTATTTGCCGGAGGAAGAGCCGGTGACCAATCGGTCACGCGACAACTTGCTCACCATGC
>Ga0228703_1002226_pt1 | contig 11025 bp, 12 predicted proteins | sample McNCre217_Aug_MG_3_FD_178020 | JGI IMG/M metagenome (GOLD analysis project Ga0228703, IMG submission 178020) | Freshwater microbial communities from McNutts Creek, Athens, Georgia, United States - 29-17_Aug_MG | ecosystem: Environmental > Aquatic > Freshwater > Creek | place: USA: Georgia... | reverse complement strand
ACAAGGAACGTGCTAAATATCAATTGGGTGATGAGGGTAAATGGCGAGATCTTCTTCCTAGCTTACCTTTTGGTAGACCACAGAAACCAGAGGAGATTGCTAATTTGGTTGTTTTCCTAGCATCTGATAAGGCTTCTTATTTGAGTGGCCTTGTGATTGATGCGGATGGTGGCGCGATGTATGCGCGTTAAGAAAAACTTATTTAGTTTGGAGGTAATATTTACTAGGTTATGGGAAAGTTTAGTGAGAGTGTGGTTTTAAATCATAATGTTTATGGGGTGTTGAATGATTTGAGTCAAACCATTGCTGAGCAATTTCTTTTGATTTTTTTAGTTCGTCCGGGTTTAGTTGAGCTGCGACATAAGATCTTAGAAAATGCGACTCTTCATGACCTAAAGAGGCTGAAAGATTGAACCATTTATGAGCTTCGATTAAATCTTTAGAAATTAATTTACCGTTCAGGTAAATTAATCCTAGTTGATACATGGATTGTCTATCCCATCCTGCCGCAGCTTTTGCAAATAAATCAAGTGCTTGCTTTTCATCTTTGGTAACACCTAGCCCCCATAAATACATTTGAGCTAAAAAATACTGTGCTTCTACATGGCCACTTTTTGCAGATTTAGACATCCAATTTACTGCTTGGGTCAAATCCATTGGGGTTTGTTGTCCATCTAAATAAAGTTTTGCTAAATAATATTGAGCAGCTAAATAATCTTGCTCTGCTGCTTTAGTTAGCCAATAAATAGATAGTTTTACGTCAGGTTTAAGCCCTTTACCTGTTAAGTACATTAAGCCAAGGTTAAATTGAGCGTCTGGATGATTCTTTTCGGCAGCTTTTGTAAACCATTCAGAGGCTTTTGATAAGTCTTGGTTAACCCCTTGGCCGCTTATATATAAGGTTGCCAAGTTAAATTGGGCTAGAACATGCCCTCCTTCAGCTGCTATTAGATAATGTTTGTAACTACGTTGGAAATTTTGAGGAACAATTTTTCCGACATAGTAGATGATTCCCAGTGCATAGTTGGCGTCTAAATGTTTTCTTGAGGCAGCCTTTTCTAGCCATTTAACCCCATTTTTGCTATCAATGTAGCCCAATTTTCCGGAAATATAGAGTGCCCCTAGGTTATATTGGGATTCAGCTTCTCCTGCTTGGGCCGAAATATTCCATTCTTTTTCAGCCTCCTTAAAGTCCCCAGTTTGAACTGCGGTTAGTCCTTTTTTGAGATCCGCAAATGCTGGCGTGCCTATAAAAAGCATTAGCAACAATATTGCAGAAAATGCTTGTTTATATGTTTTTTTATTGAAATTCATAATCTTTTTGTTATTATTAGCCTTAGAGCTAGTATTATAGCCCTAAGGATAATAGCTAATAAGCTTTAAAAATAAGAAAGAATTTTATGAAATACGGTTTTTTACGTTTTTTAAGTGCTTTGGGATTGACTTTCTTGGTCACTACTAATGTTTATGCAGGACATTTATTTACACAAAATACCCTAAATACGCCGGTTACTATTTCGTCTGGTACAGGTGTCTCTGTGCGCCAGTTGCGTTATGAGACAGGTTCTACTGGAACTAATGGCTTAGTAACATTAGCTTTTAATCAAGGAAATAGTGTTGATCCAAATTTGGCTTGGAATGCTGGCGACTCATTGCGCTTAACTATTGGCAATTACCAGGTTTCAATTAGTTACGATACGATTGCAAACGGAACTAGTGGCTTTGGAAGTGCTTCTCAAGGAGCGACGAGCCTTTATCTTAGCGACCCTAATTTAGTCAATCTTGTTTTAAATCCAGCTGTAACCGTTACGGGAACCCAGTCGGGACATACTACTATTAATCCCTATACGTGGACTATTGAAAGCTTAAGTGGTTCGTTTAGTTTTGAGGGATACCGGATTTATTTTGGGGGCATTATCTTTGATGGAAATAGTGCTGATCAAATTACACAAAACTCAGTAGTTTCATCAACTCAGCTTTCTGGTGGTAATACTGGTCCAGATGTAATCAATACTCTAATCGGGTTAGTTGCTACAGCTAGTGATTTACGTTCAACATTTGCAAATCAGGGGGCAGCACAAACTGCCGGGCTTGATTATGACTGTAATTTATTTGGGGAAAACCATGTTTGCGTAAGCGCTGGCGGTCGTTTGACTAATACTCTGAATGATACTGTTGGGACTGTTAATAGTACCGCTGCTATTTTAGTAGGCTCATATCGCTATGATTCAGAGTTGCGTCTCGGCGGGTGGTTGGATCAAAATTTAAACCGTCAGGATAGGAGTGTTCGCTTAGAGAACTCTTCACCAATGATCGGTATTTTTGGTGTATACGCGCCTAGTGGTAATGATTTGGGCCCACAGATTAAGTTGGCAGCTTCTTATGTCACAAAAAACATGGAAATTACACGTCCAATGTTGACTGGTACTGAGCCCGGGAAGGGTAGCACGCGTTATTCAAGTACTGCTGCTTTAATTGAGGCTGGATATGGTATGTCTGATGTAATCGATGGCGCGATTGTGACGCCTTTCGCAGGTCTTCGGGTTTATAGAGGTAAAAATAATTCCTATACCGAAGCCACTACAGCTGATGTGCAAAATCCATTAAGCTTTGACGAATATAAGCAGGTTGTTCATACAGCAGTTCTTGGCGCTAAATTAAATGCTCGGGTTGATGAATTTTTGTTAAATGCCAATTTTGGTATTGAATCTGATCTAAAACACAATACACCAACCTTGAGTGGGGCTAGCTCCATTAGTGGAATGTCCTATTTTTCAGTTGAGGCAGACTCCAAGCCTAGATATAAGCGTGGTTTCGCTAGCGCAGGGGTTGGTTATCTGATAGATAAAGATCAACGTGTTGACCTTAAAGTTCATTACCGTCAGGACATGTTTTATCGTGTCGATAGTATTACAACATTACTTACATATACTGCAGGCTTTTAATTTTAGGTTGCCTGTCAAAAACCCGGTTCGCCGGGTTTTTTTATGGCTAATTTTTTATAGCGCATTCACTTAATAAAATATTTATATGCACAAAATTATTATTACCCTACTGATTAGTTTTTCTATAGTTAATTCAAATTTTGTAAGGGCAGAAGATAAAAAAATTGACCTTAATTTTCATGCTGAAATTAATGGTCAAGTATTTAAATGTGGTGAAAGTTATGCTGGGGTGGGTAAATCTCAATCAGAAATTACGCCGACGGATTTTCGAATGTATATTAGTGAAGTGGCTTTTTTAAATGAACAGGGGAAATGGATTAAAGCCAACTTAGTAGATGATGGTATTTGGCAAAATCAGTCTGTGGCTATGTTAGATTTTGAGAATGGTTTAGGCCCTTGTCGCAATGGAACTTCTGCAACAAACTCTGTTATTAAAGTTATCGTGCCAGATCAACAATATAGTGGTCTTAAATTTGTAATTGGAGTCCCTTTTCCTCTTAACCATGCGGATCCAACTGTGGCCAAAGCCCCGCTGAGTTCAACCGCATTATTTTGGAGTTGGCAAAGTGGTTATCGATTTATTAAGTTTGATGCTAGGGTTAAATCTGCAAATGTGGGCTTAGGCGGGGATGAGCATCACGCCAAATTGCATAATGCTCATCAGTCTCATCAAAATTCCAACTTATCTGCAGTAGGATATTCCATGCATTTAGGTAGTACTGAGTGTGCAGCATCTTCTTCTACTGCAATACCTAAACAATGTAAGAATCCAAATCGAGTTGCTGTAGAGATTAAGCCATTTAATGTCGAGAAAAATAGCCTTGTGATCGATATTGGGCGAGTATTAAAGCAAACTGATATATCAATCAATACACCTCAAACATCCCCAGGGTGTATGAGTTTCCCCGGGGATGCTGATTGTGTATCTATTATGGATAACTTAGGTATTCCATATGATGGGAAGTCTCCTTCAGGCATCCAAAAACTGATATTTGCGAGATAAGCTAGTGAGAGTTAAGTATCTAGGGGTGCTAACACTGTTGTTGGCGTCTAACCTGTTTGCGGCTAATGTTTACGAGTGGCAGTTGCCAAATTGGATTCCTAAACCAATTGTTCCGCAAGATAACCCTATGTCTGAAGAAAAAGTTGAGCTAGGTCGCCACTTATTTTATGACAAAAGATTATCAAAAGATGAATCAATCGCTTGCTCTTCTTGCCATATTCAAAAAAAGGCATTTACTGATGGTCAAGCTTTCTCAAGAGGCGTTAATAAAAAATTTGGCGTTAGAAGTGCTATGTCTTTAACTAATGTGGCCTATCTACCAGTTTTTACATGGTCAAATCCCCAGATTGCAACTTTAGAAGTGCAATCACTTATTCCATTGTTTGGAGAGCATCCAGTTGAGATGGGGATGTCTGGTCAAGAGGAAATTCTTTTTCAAAGGCTAAAAAAAGATAAGGTGTATCAAAAATTATTTAAAAGGGCTTTTCCAGATGAATTTAAGGAGGGAGAAGGCGCTCTTTATTCTTTGTCTACAATTACGAAAGCTTTGGCTAGTTTTGAAAGAACCTTGTTGTCATTTAACAGCCCTTACGACCAGTATAAGTATGGAGGTAATGTAAAAGCTATTGCTGAATCCGCTAAGAGGGGCGAAAGGTTATTTTTTGGTGAGAGAATGGAGTGTTATCACTGTCATGGTGGATTTAACTTCACAGATACTGTTAGTCACACTCGCCTGCCGTTCCCAGAAAAAGGATTTCATAACACGGGCTTATATAATTTAGACGGTAAGGGCGCGTATCCATTTAATAACATCGGGATAGCGGAGTTTACAGGGGACTCTAGTGACATGGGAAAGTTCAAAACGCCTACTTTAAGAAATATTGCACTAACTGCCCCTTATATGCATGATGGATCCATTAAGACAATTAAAGATGTTTTAAAAAAACATTATGCTCAAGCTGGATTTGCCTCTCAATCTCCCAAAGGCATTAGTCCTTTAAGGCATGAGTTAATTACTGGGTTTTATTTGGAAGATCAAGATGTGAGTGATCTGGCCTCCTTTTTAAATAGCCTGACTGATCAATCATTCATTGATAATCCAAAATATTCAAATCCATGGATTAAGCTGCCATCTAAAAAATGAATTATTTTTGAGTTGGTAGGTGCATAAATAATTTTTTGCGAACTTCAGGGTTTGATATTTTCCAAATGCAGCTATCAACAAAATAATGATGAATTGCAATAATTGACGCAATCATCACTGAAAAAGTGTAGATTTCATTTTTATTGGAAATGTAGTTTGGTGATAAAAATAAGAATAAGCCTAGCCCGAATAATATTAAAAAATACCGAATACCCCAAATAATTTTTTTCAGAGGGGCGACATTAATTGGGTTGCGAAATTTTTTATTTATGTCAACTCTAAAGGGGAAAATTAAATACTGTAATGCGTGCGATAACTGTACTAGAGGGTAAGCTTTGGGTATGTAGAAGAGTGTTAGATACCATAAATAAATAGACAGCCAGACAATAAAGATTCTTTTATCTAACTTCCGCCCTTGTCTAATAAAAACTCTAAGCCATACAATGAGGCCTATTACGAAATAAATAATACAGATTGTATTGATGATATTTTGTGCAATGGGAAGAAGATGTTGCAACCCCATTAACCAGTTTGCGGGTAAGTCTTGAGCGCCCCAAATTACATGCCAAGCGATTAATATTTTAATGCTCAAGTAGATTATCTTTTTTTCTTGATGGCTCCAGTTGGTATTTGATAAATGTGAGAACGAGGCTATTAATCCCCATGACTGGCCTGTGTAGTGCCATGCGAGATAAAAAGCTGCTATTAGCCATGTTATATAAGCAATACTTTGATTTATTGATATCACACCTGATTTTTCTTGATCGGAGAATATTATCGAGAGGCTTAATACAATTAGTAATAGTGCAGGAACGATTAAAGTTGCATTCTTATATTTTGTAATTTGCTCAGTAGAGCGATATAGCAGGCTGTATGCCCCTAAGAAATGTGGCCAATTAATTAAAGCTTGTAAGATAAGCATGCCACTAATTGCGCCTACTGTAGATTGTGCCGCAATTTGATTGATTGAGGAGTAAACCAAAACGGTAAGCATTGCGATTGCTGAAATTCCGCCACACATCCAGAAGTCCAGTGACTCAGAAATAATGTATCCAGTTTTAAATTGTTGAGGTTGAGACTGATTTTTTTTCATCGTTGATGATTAAATGTAATTGGCCATGCGTATCGCTAAAGCTTGAATAGTAAGGCTGGGTGATTCTCCACCTCCGCTACTTGGAAAGATGCTCGCATCTACAATGTATAAATTTTTCCATCGATGGCTTTTACAGTATGGATTTACAACTGATTGAGTGCGGTCTAAACCCATCCGGCATGTTCCAAATACATGTGTTGAGCTAAAAATATCGTAAGAACTAAATTCTTCAAAAATAGTTGATATTTCAGCTTGTTTCAGTATTTTTCGGCACATGTTTGCCATGAAATCAATACGTTTTACCGCCATATCATCAACGTGACTATGAATTTTTGCGAGAAATAAGCCATTTTCATCACGTTGATTTGGATCAAGCTCAATAAAAGATTTTTCATGGGGTAAGCTTTCGGAAATGCCTGTTAATGAAATAACTCGACCAAATTGATTTCGCATGGCAGCTTTATGTGATTTACCCCAACCTTTAATTACTCGGGTAGCGTAATTAATTGGACCTAATAAGTCTGATTCGCCAACAGAAGGTGAGAAGCGGCAACCTCCTATTACATTGGGGATGGCATTGGGGTGGTTGTAATCCCAACAAATGCTATCCACAGGAAGGCCTCGATGACTGCCTAAATTTTTATTTATTAAGCCACTGCTTGTCCACAAGAGTGTTTCCATAAAGTTTTTACCTACCTGTTTGGATTCATTAGCCAACCCATTTGGAGATAATTGGTTCGCAGATGAAAGTAGCAAGCGAGGAGTTTCAATGGCTCCAGCGGCAAGTATCAGTTTTTTTGTTGCTAAAAAACCTGCTTTGCCCTTGTAAATATATCGAACACCTCTGATAGAGTCATCATTGTTGGTCTCGATGTAGGTGACGGTTACACCAGAAATAATATTGCATAAACCTGTTTTCTTAGCTTCACTTAAATAACTGACATCCATTGTGCCTTTATCTGCTCTTGGGCAGCCTTTTTGGCAAGATCCACAATAATTACAGGGTAGGCGATTATCCCTGGCTTGAGGTAAGACGGCTAAGGAGTTTGCTACCCAATTTAGATTTAATTTTTTAAAGGCATGACTTAAGTGTTGACTTGTGTAACTTATTGGGTGGGATTTATAGGGGTACGCTTTTGAGCGTGGGTGATATGGATCTTCATCTGGCCCAGCTACACCCAAAATATTTTCTGCTATTTGATAGAAGGGTTCCAGTTCATCATAACTAATCGGCCAGTCAGCTGCAACGCCAAAATTAGATCGCATTTTCATACTCTTAGGATTTAGGCGATGAGCTTCACCTGTGTAAATTAAAGAGCTACCACCCACGCCCCTAACGTGGTGGTACCCATAAGAAATTCTTTTGTTGCCAGGGTTTAGTTTGCCAGATATGTGATTCCACGACCTTAGGTGGTTGTATTGTGGACTTAAGGATTGCATTTCTCCATAGTTGTATCGGCCTTGAGAGTTTTTTTTAAATGGGAAGCCATCTTCCCATTTTTCTGAGGATGCTTTGTAATCTTTAAATGGGTCATAAATAGGCCCTGCCTCTAAAACTAAAACCTTTAATCCTTTTTGACTTAAGGCCCAAGCCGCTGCGGAGCCTCCGGCACCTGAGCCAATAATAACAATGTCATAGTTATTTTCTGAAATCATGGCTTGGACTTTCTGCGTAATCAGGGTAGCCTTGAGGTTGTGGCGGCCTAGAAAAAATTAAGCCCTGCCAACTGGCGGGTTTCGCATAATAAAAAATATATGCATCTTGACGAATTCGATTAAAAAACTGGCCTGGTATGGTATTTGTGTGACTGTTTGATGCCACTTCCACTATCTTATTTTTTTGTTCTAAATTTAAGTTGATAAATGGGAGTTTATAAAAGATATTAGATTGCGAATTAAGCCATTGGCAACCTAAGGCAATTAATTTTTCATAATTTCTAATTTTGCTAGCGTGTTCTAGTAAGTCATTATCTAAGTTAACTTGGGATGCGGATGGTGTGATGTCTTCTGGGATGAGAGCATCTAAAAATTGGCGGAATATCAATGCTGTCTCTTGAGACCAGTTTTCTTTTGATAGGCTTATCTTGGCGTTTGTCCATAGCAACCAAAACCCACTATGAAGTAAAAATATCTTTAGAAAATTTCGCCGTGCAGAGGGATTCATTAACTCTATCTTTTGAATTTACATTTTATGAAAATCTTTATGCTTAATACTTTAGATTAGTCATATTTTAAGGAACTTAGTCTAGATTGGGGAATAATATTTTCAATTGATCCGGGGGTATGTTTCTTATTGAATAATTAACCCCCTAAAGCCTTCCTTAAGTAAGGGTCAATATCAGGTTGGCCCAATAACCACGATTTATAGTCACTTGGCACTTCATTCAGTGCTACACCTTTGTGTTTACCAAAAGGCATATGAGTAGGCATACGTGCTTTCTCGCTCGCCATCCATAAAGACTCGATTGTGGTTATATTCAGCTGAACACAAATAGCTTCTAGTATCTTTGCGCAAATACCAACATCAGCTAAGGCTGAGTGAGCGTTACGTAGTTGCTCACGAGCATTTTTTCTATCCAAGTAATACAGTAATGCACTTTGATTATGGCTATCGAGAGCTGGCCACACGCTTCTTGCTAGAGCCAAGGTGCAAATGCGCTTGATGTTGGGTTTGCCTAATACCTGCCAGTCAAAATCCACATTATGTCCAATGAGGTATTCAGTATCACTCGGTAACTGAAAGCTGCTGGCAGGAGGGCAGTCTGTTAACTCTTCATCCAAAATATGATGAGTGGCTAATGCTCCAAGACTAATAGGTTTACCAGGGTTGTAGCGCTGCACAAATTGCTCGCCAATTGCTAATGGTTGAATGCCTGTTACTTCTAGCCAGGCCGCTTCAATTAAAACAGGATCTTTGATGTCGGTAGCTTCTGTATCGAAAATAATAATTTTTGGCATAACTCAACTTAATTTGGAGGATGGCTAATTTGGGATTTTTGTAATTAACTACATTATGCGGTATTGGGATGACGTCAATGGAATGACGGTAATGGAATACACGCCTCTTAAATCCTATCTAGACTATGATGAAAACGTGAGCTAAATTTAAACAACCAATGAGAAAAACTCTGCTAACTGCCATTTGCCTATTTATCTATACCTTCTTTGAGGTATTGATTGTTATATTGGATGTTAGCTTTTTAACAGTGGCATTTGTTGTGCCGACAGCCATTGGGTTTATCTTCAAGCAGTCTTTAGGGGAACTATTTGCTACATTGGGTTTGGTTCTGGGTGTGGCTCTCTTAGGTGTTGCTTATGTTTATAGAAAAAATACACAGAATTACTTAAAGAAACTATTGAGACCTCAATCTGAGCGGATAATAGAAAAAATACGTTTAACTAATTACTTTAATAAACATTGATGAATTTATTAATTGCTTTCCTATTAAACACAATGCTTGTTTTAACGACCATTGTGATTCATTACGAGGTCTTGTATTACCTCGCCAAAATATTGCCTCGACTACACCACGTAGCTCCAAGATTTAGGGTTCTAATTGGCGTCTGTGCCATTTTTATGACACATGTTATAGAGATTTGGATCTTTGCTTTTGGTTACTACGCCACACTTCAAATTGAGGGAATGGGCAACTTGGTCGGGGATGTTTCTAGTCATGGCCAGTTATTGGATGCGGTTTATTTATCATTTGTGACATTCACAACAGTGGGTTATGGTGACTTGATTGCCAATGGTTATATGCGTTATCTAACGGGGGTGGAGGCTTTAACGGGCTTGATTCTCGTAACCTGGTCTGCCTCATTCTTATTTGTGGAAATGCAGAAGTTTTGGACAATTAATAAAGATTAATCTATGTCAAAGTAGTCATGAGTTAATTTGTATAGACTGTAACAATACTAACGAACCAAGAGGAGAGCGCCGTGTTTCCAGAGCATAGAGACTTAATTACCAAACTAAAAACAACAGATCGTCATTTTTTACATCTTTTTGATAGGCACAATGACCTAGATCAGAAGATTAAAAATATGGAAACCCATGCTGAGCCTGGAACTCCTGCTGAGATTGAAAATCTAAAAAAAGAAAAGTTATTAATTAAAGATCAGCTTTTCGCGATTCTAAAAAAGGCAGCTGTTTAATGGGGCAGTAGTTTTTATTATGTAATTTCCACATTAAACGCTTGTTAAATACGGCATATAGGGTTTTCCACCTTATATGCCGTAGTTTTTTACACCTATACTGTAAGCAGAAAAGCATCTATCTAAATACTGGTTCGATGAAAAATATTCAAAGCTCTGTTGTAGTCATAGCCTCTGCTTGGGAGCAAGCTTGGAATCAGCATGACTTTTCTTTGGTTAAAGATTACATTGCAAAAGATGCTCATTGGATCAGTGTGCGTGATGATCATTGGCATGGCAGTAAAGAGATACTAAAAGTACATGCTGAATTGCATAAAGAGCAACTGCGTTTCACAAGATGGAAAAATACCCAAGTTGCTTGTGAAAATACTGCCCCAGGCGTGGTGCTAGCTCATATTCATTGGACAGTTGAAAACCTTAACGAGTCAGAAGAAGTTATTTCATCAAGAAATGGTTTGTTTACTTGGATGTTGGTCAAGAAAACCAATCAGTGGCTTATTGCTTCCTGCCAAGCCCAAAACTTGTCAGCCTGATTTCCTAATAAATTAAATCTAAGACTTCTGCTAGTTCATCAATTCTTTTGATGGGGTAGTTATAAGTATTTAATTTCTCTTGCGGAATCCTAAAGGCTACTACCTGAGCACCCGCAGTGATACCGGCTTCTATTCCAGCTAGGCTGTCATCT
>Ga0228703_1002224_pt1 | contig 11027 bp, 7 predicted proteins | sample McNCre217_Aug_MG_3_FD_178020 | JGI IMG/M metagenome (GOLD analysis project Ga0228703, IMG submission 178020) | Freshwater microbial communities from McNutts Creek, Athens, Georgia, United States - 29-17_Aug_MG | ecosystem: Environmental > Aquatic > Freshwater > Creek | place: USA: Georgia... | reverse complement strand
GTTTTGCCATCGGCATTGACTTGCGGTCGTTCGAGCGACTTGCGCAGCCGGGCCAGCAGCATGGCCTGACGTGCTTCATTCACCATGTGCGCTGCATCGTTGCTGGCGCTACCGTCAACGCCCAAGCCCACGGGTACGCCGGCTTCGATCATTTTCCGAATAGGGGCAATGCCGCTGGCCAAGCGCATGTTGCTGCAAGGGCAGTGTGCAATACCGGTGCGCGTAGCGGCAAACAGTGAGATGCCTTCGTCGTCGAGTTTGACGCAGTGGGCATGCCACACATCGTCGCCCAACCAACCAAGGTCTTCGGCATATTGCGTGGGCGTGCGATTCAACTTCTCGAGGCTGTAGGCGATGTCATGGTCGTTTTCGGCCAAGTGCGTGTGCAGGCGAACGCCATAGTGTCGTGCCATCTCTGCCGACAATCGCATGAGGTCTTGGCTGACGCTGAAAGGCGAGCAGGGTGCCACAGCGACTTGTGTCATGGCACCATGTGAGGCATCGTGATAGGTTTCAATGATGCGCTGCGTGTCTTTCAAGATGGCGTCTTCTTGTTCCACCACACGGTCGGGTGGCAGGCCGCCTTTGGATTGGCCCACACTCATGCTGCCGCGGGTGGCGACAAAACGCATGCCAATTTCTTGGGCAGCGGCAATGCAATCGTCCAACTTCACGCCATTGGGGTAGATGTACAAATGATCACTGCTGGTGGTGCAACCCGACAAGAGCAATTCGGCCATGGCGGTTTGCGTGCTGGCGTAAATCATCTCGGGTTGCAAGCCAGCCCAAATGGGGTACAAGCCTGTCAGCCAGCTGAACAACTCGGCGTTTTGCACGGCCGGAATGGCGCGCGTCAAACTTTGGCACATGTGGTGGTGTGTGTTCACCATGCCCGGAATGACGACATGGTGCTGGGCATCGATCACTTTGTCGGCCGTTTGGGGCAAGCTGTTGGCGGGGCCAATGGCTTGGATGCAGTTGTCTCTGACCAAGATGGAAGCGTTGCGAAGTTCATCGCCTGCGTCGTTGAGCGTGGCAATGGTGTGGGCGTTGTGGATGAGCAAGGTGGTCATGGCAATGATTTTGCACGAAGAAATTGAATGAACGCCACACAGACACTACACTCTGCTGCATGCGTGACCCCATTTCAATTCACCCCGACATTGCTTCCAACCCTCGTACTTTTTTGCGTCAATTGTTTGACGCCGCCGTGACCAGGGCACTGCCTTTGGAAAACACGCCTGCGTTCTTACCGGCTGTTCCGCCGGGTCGCACGCTGGTTTTGGGTGCAGGCAAAGCGGCCGGTGCCATGGCGCATGCGGTCGAAGCCTTGTGGCCCCAAGATGCGCCGTTGTCGGGCATGGTGGTCACCCGTTACGGGCATACGCCTCAACGCCCTGAGGGCGTCTTGCCGCGCTTGAAAGTGGTCGAGGCCTCGCACCCTGTGCCTGATGCCGCTGGCTTGGCTGCCGCCGAAGAAATTCTGACGCTCACAAAAGGTTTGACGAAGGATGATTTGGTCTTGTGTTTGATCTCTGGTGGTGGCTCTGCCTTGCTCACGCTACCGGCCGAGGGCCTGAGCCTGGCAGAAAAACAGCGCATCAATCAGGGGTTGTTGAAAAGCGGTGCCAACATTGGCGAGATGAACTGTGTTCGCAAACACTTGTCCCGCATCAAGGGGGGGCGTTTGGCCGCAGCATGCGCACCAGCCAAAGTGGTGACCTTGGCCATCAGCGATGTGCCGGGTGATGACCCTTCCGTGATTGCCAGCGGCCCCACGGTGCCAGATGACACCACGTGCCAAGATGCCCTTGCCATAATGCAGCGCTACAACATCGAAATTTCAGCTGCGGTCAAACAAGCTTTGGAAAGTGGTGCCTGGGAATCTCCCAAGCCAGGGGATGCCATTTTTGCCAACACCTCGGTTCACCTCATTGCAACCCCTCAACAATCGTTGATGGCCGCCGCGGCATTGGCAGAGTCCAAAGGTTTGAGGGCCTATGTGTTGAGCGATGAAATTGAAGGTGAATCGCGCGAAGTGGGCAAAGTCCATGCAGCATTGGCACGCGCCAGTGCGCACGGCAAAAGTCCCTTCGTCAAGCCCTGCGTCATCTTAAGCGGCGGTGAAACCACGGTCACGGTTCGCGGCAACGCCAGCAAAGGGGGCGCCAAGCCACGTGAAGGACGCGGTGGGCGTGCAGGCGAATTTTGCATGGGATTGGCACAGGGACTGCAAGCGCAAACTGGCGTATGGGCATTGGCCGCAGACACCGATGGCATAGACGGGGTGGAAGACAACGCTGGCGCCATGGTGACCCCAGACACCTTGCTTCGGGCGCAACAGGCCGGCGTCAATTTGGATGAGCATTTGGCTTGCAACGATGCTTACAGTTATTTCCAGGCCCTGAATGATTTGGTGTTTTCGGGGCCCACGCACACCAATGTGAACGACTTCCGCGCCATTTTGGTGTTGTGACAAATGCTTGATGTGCGTCAACACGGCCGTGCCAAGGCTCTGGCAAATTTGGCGCATGTTGAATCGCGCCCTGAATCCCGTTCACACCCCCGCTGAAGACTTGCCAGCAGGCACTGTCTTGCTGCGTCGAGGTCAGGTGGCCACACAGGCTTTGCATTTGCGCCGTGGCCGGGTGGCGTTCGGGGTGATTGAGAACGGTGAAATGGTGCATCAACTGGGGGTGGTGGAAGGTCCTTTTTGGTTGGAGGCTGCGGCTGCCCTGTTGGGACTTTCACATGCTGTGGATGCACTGGCTGAAAGTTCGGTCTCCCTTCAGGCCATGACCTTGGGGGATTTCAAAAGTCATTTGAAGAACTTGCCCGAACCCGTGCACACCCTCATGCTGGATTTGGCCAAAGCCCAAAGGCAACAAACCGAGGTGGCCGTGAGCCGATTGGCCAAGGACGCCGATGCCCGTTTTGCGGAGTGGTTGCTGCGACACGCAGAACCGACCGATGCCCAGGGAAGCTTGGCGGTGATCTTGCGTGACCGCAAGCGGCTCATTGCCGCACAGTTGGGCATCGCCCCCGAAACTTTCTCACGGCTGCTCAAGCATTTGAGGGAGCGCAAGCTCATCAGTGGCGGCGGCAGGGTGCTGAACTTGCTCGATCCCACGGGTTTGCAGTCCTTGGCCGGTATTTGAAAAGATTCAAGACCAAGGCAGGGTGGGGGTCTCAAAGATCGATAGAATTTATCGAACTTTGAGAATTCCATGCATTCCCCTGAGCCTGCGCGACTGTCACTGTCCAACATCACCAAGCGGTACCCTGGCGTGGTCGCCAATCGCTCGGTGTCCTTGTCGGTGAGGCCGGGTGAAGCACATGCCGTGTTGGGCGAAAACGGCGCTGGCAAATCGACCCTCATGAAGATCATCTATGGGTCCGTGAAGCCGGATGAGGGTGAAATTCAATACAACGGTCAAGCCGTTCACATCCGCAACCCCCAGCAAGCCCGCGCGCTGGGCATCAGCATGGTGTTTCAACACTTCAGTTTGTTTGACACCCTCAGCGTGGCTGAAAACGTCTGGTTGGGTTTGGACAAGTCGCTCAAACTCGCAGAGGTCACATCGCGCATCAGTTTGAAAGCCGCCGAATATGGCTTGGACATTGATCCGTCTCGTCCCGTGCACACTTTGAGTGTGGGCGAAATGCAGCGGGTTGAAATCATTCGGGCCTTGCTCACCGAGCCTCAGTTGTTGATCTTGGATGAGCCCACTTCAGTTCTCACGCCCCAAGCGGTGGACAAATTGTTTGTGGTGCTGAAAAAATTGGTCAGCCAAGGCTGCAGTTTGCTTTACATCAGCCATAAACTGCATGAAATCCGCGAGTTGTGCACGGCCTGCACAGTGCTTCGCGCAGGCCAAGTGACGGGTGTCTGCGATCCGCGAGAAGAATCCAATGCCTCGCTCAGTCGCTTGATGATTGGCGCTGAGCCGCCAGCCCTCACTTACCAAGACCGCCAGCCTGGCGCTGTGTTGTTTGAAGTCAAAAATTTATCCTTGCCCAAAGAAGATCAATTTGGCGTCGACTTGTCGCAAGTCAGTTTGCAAGTTCGTGCCGGCGAGGTGGTGGGCATTGCAGGTGTCTCTGGCAATGGGCAACGTGAGTTGTTGTATGCCTTGTCGGGTGAGGACACACGTGCACAAGCCCAAGCTGTTCAATTGCTAGGCCAAGCCGTGGGCCAGTCTGGGCCTGACCAGCGTCGCCAAGCGGGCTTGCATTTTGTACCTGAAGAGCGCCTGGGCCGTGGCGCTGTGCCTTCGCTGAGTTTGGCGCAAAACATGCTGCTCACACGCAGCGAGGCCATGTCCCAGAGTGGTTGGATTCACACACCGGTGCTGCAAACGCAAGCGCAAAAAATCATCGATCGCTTCAACGTCAAAGCCAACGGCACGCAGGCTGCTGCAAAATCTTTGTCGGGTGGGAATTTGCAAAAATTCATTGTCGGCCGAGAGATCGACGCCAACCCCAGAGTGCTGTTGGTGTCGCAACCCACTTGGGGCGTGGACGTTGGCGCCGCAGCGCAAATTCGCAGCGAACTACTGGCACTGCGCGATGCAGGGTGTGCAGTCTTGGTGGTCAGTGAAGAATTGGACGAGCTGTTTGAAATTTCTGATCGCTTGTATGTCATGGCCAATGGCAAGTTGTCCCCATCGATCGACCGAAAAGATGCCACCGTTGCCCAAATTGGTGAATGGATGAGTGGTTTGTGGGAGGCCCATGCTCAAGCTTGAGTTGCGTCCCCAAGAATCTCAGGTGTGGCGGTATGCCTCACCTTTGTTGGCCTTGGCCATCACCGTGGCCTTGGGCATTGGTTTGTTCATGCTGTTGGGCAAAGATCCTTTGCGCGGCTTGCAAATGTTTTTTTGGGAGCCCCTCAAGTCGGTTTATGCGCTGGGCGAACTGATGGTCAAAGCCACCCCTTTGTTGGTGATCGCGTTGGGCTTGGCTGTTTGTTATCGCTCCAATGTCTGGAACATTGGCGCTGAAGGCCAGTTTGTGATTGGCGCAGTGGCAGCTGGCGGCGTGGCCTTGCTGGCCGACAAAGAGACTGGCCGATGGATGGTGGTGGCCGTGGTTCTGGCGGGTGTTGCGGGCGGCATGTTTTGGGCATCGATCACCGCTTGGCTCAGGGACAAGTTTCACGCCAACGAAATTTTGGTGAGCTTGATGCTGGTGTATGTGGCCGACATGGTGCTGGGTTACTTGGTTTATGGACCCTGGAAAGACCCAGCGGGTTACAACTTTCCGCAAACCAAAAGCTTTGAAGCAGTCACCCAAATTCCTCGCCTCATGTCGGGCTCTCGCGTCAGTGTGGGCCTCATTTTGGCGCTGATCGGCGTGGCGGCTGTCTGGGTCTTTTTGTTCAGAACGCGTGCAGGATTTGCGCAGCAAGTGGGCGGGCTGGCGCCAGCCGCCGCGCGCTATGCAGGTTTTTCTTCGCGCCGGGCTTTGTGGACGGCTTTGTTGGTCTCGGGCGGCGCAGCCGGTTTGGCGGGTGCCCTTGAAGTGGCAGGCCCCTTGGGCCAGTTAACGCCCTATGTGCCAGCAGGCTATGGTTTTGCTGCCATCATCGTGGCTTACGTGGGGCGCTTGCACCCTGTTGGCATGGTGTTCTCGGCAGTGCTCATGAGCATGTTCTACATTGGCGGTGAGCTGGCGCAGTCGCGCATGGGATTGCCCAAGTCCATCACGGGGGTGTTCCAAGGCTTATTGTTGTTCAGTCTGTTGGCGTGTGACACGCTGGTGGCTTATCGCCTGCGTTGGCAGAGCAGGAGGGTGTGATGGAGTCCTACGCTTTGTTGGTGGCGGCCACCTTGAATGCAGGCACGGTCTTGGCCATTGCCGCTCTGGGTTTGTTGATCAACGAACGCGCCGGGGTGGTCAACCTGGGCGCGGAGGGCATGATGCTGTGCGCGGCCATCGCTGGCTTTGCAACGGTGGTGCACACCGGCAGTGATGGGCTCGGCTTTTTGGCGGGCATGGGTGCTGGGGCCTTGTTGGCCGCGGTCTTTGGATTCTTGGTGATCTACCTCAGCACCAACCAGTACGCCACAGGCTTGGCGCTCAGTTTGTTCGGTGTGGGTTTTTCTGCGTTTGTGGGCATTGGCTATGTCCAAGAAAAGTTGCCACAACGTCCCAGCTTTGAGATCCCGTTTTTGGCCGACATTCCCCTCCTGGGTTCTGCCTTTTTCAAGCAGCACCCTCTGGTTTACGGGGTGATGGCTTTCGTGTTGGGTTTGATGTGGTTTTTCTACAAAACTCGCACAGGTTTGGTGCTGCGATCGGTGGGTGAATCTCCCGAATCGGCGCATGCGCTGGGCTATTCGGTGCGTCGAATTCGTTTTTACGCTGTCGTTGCAGGCGGTGCCTTGTGTGGTTTGTCTGGCGCCTACATTTCGATTGCCTACACGCCGCTTTGGGTTGAAGGCATGGTGGCTGGCAAAGGCTGGATTGCCTTGGCTTTGACCACCTTTGCCACCTGGAGGCCGGCTCGGATTTTGCTTGGTGCTTATTTGTTTGGTGGGGTCACCATGCTTCAGTTTCACTTACAAGGTTTGGGCGTTCAAGTGCCCAGCCAGTGGCTCACGGCTTTGCCGTACATTGCCACCATTGTGGTGCTGGCGCTGATCTCACGAAATCCGGCTTGGATTCGCATCAACATGCCTGCTTCACTAGGCAAACCCTTCCATCCCGGTTCATAATGTTTTTTCTCGTGCAACCTCGTTCATCCATAAAGGAAATTTCATGACAGTTCTGAACAAGCGGTCGGTTCTTAAAATCACCGCAATCTCCCTCGTTGCAGCAGCTGCTTTGGTAGCTTGCGGTAAAAAAGAAGAGGCCAAGCCTGCCGCAGCAGCCAAGGCTGAGCCCCTGAAAGTAGCGTTTGCCTACGTGGGTCCTGTGGGTGACGGTGGTTGGACATTTGCACACGACAATGCGCGCAAAGCCCTGGAAAAACAATTCGGCGACAAAATTGTCACCAGCTTTGTTGAAAAAGTGCCAGAAAGCGCTGACGCTGAGCGCGTGTTCCGTGACTTGGCCAGCCAAGGCAACAAAGTGATTTTTGGAACCACTTTTGGTTACATGGACCCCATGTTGAAAGTCGCTGCCGACAACAAAGAAATCAAATTTGAACACGCCACAGGCTACAAAACAGCCGACAACATGCGCACTTACGACAGCCGCACTTATGAAGGCGCTTACATGGCTGGTGTGATTGCGGGCAAGATGACCAAGTCCAATACTTTGGGCGTTGTGGCCTCCATTCCAATTCCTGAAGTCATTCGCAACATCAACACCTTCACATTGGGTGCGCAGTCCGTGAATCCCAAAGTGAAAACCAAAGTGGTGTGGGTCAATGAGTGGTTCAATCCACCCAAGGAAACAGAGGCTGCCACCGCCTTGATCAACGGCGGCGCTGACGTGTTGATGCAAAACACCGATTCACCCGCTGTGTTGCAAACGGCCGAAAAAATGGGCAAGCGCGCCTTTGGTTGGGATTCCGACATGACCGCGTACGGTCCCAAGGCACACTTGGGTTCTGCTGTCATCAACTGGGCGCCTTACTACATCAAGGCCGTGGGTGAAGCCCTCGAAGGCAAATGGGCGACTGGCCAAAGCTGGTGGGGCGTGAAAGAAGGCGCCATTGACATGGTGTCTGTGGCCGCTGACGTGCCAGAAGATGCCAAAAAGAAAGTCGACGAAATCAAAGCCGGTCTGAAAGATGGCAGCTTCGTGATCTGGAAAGGTCCTATCGTGGGCCAGGACGGCAAAGAAGTTTTGGCCAAAGATGCAGTGGCTGACGACAAGTTCTTGGGCGGTATCAAGTTCTACGTCAAGGGTGTTGAAGGCAAAGTGCCTAACTGATCTGATTCATTCAATCGGTTAATCCAAGCCGCCTTCTCGTCAGAGGGGCGGCTTTTTTCTGTCATTGTGAGGAAATGCGAAATGAACCCCCTCATTGGTCTACGTGGCGCCGTGGTAGCGCCTCATTCATTGGCTTCACAGGCCGGCTTGGAAATTTTGCGCGAAGGCGGGAACGCCATTGAAGCCACCATTGCAGTGGCCGCAACGCTGGCGGTGGTCTACCCCCACATGACCGGAATCGGGGGGGATGGTTTCTGGTTGATGCATGCGCCTGGTCAAGCCATGCAATCCATCGACGCATGTGGTGCCGCTGGCGCAGCCGTCAACAAGGACTTGTATGGCGGCATGGCCAGCATTCCTTGGCGAGGCCCCTTGGCCGCGAATACCGTCGCAGGCACGATTTCGGGTTGGGGTGCTGCTTATGACTACAGCCAAGCGCATTGGGGAGGCAAACTGCCTTTTGCAAGGTTGCTTGAAAGTGCGATTGCTTATGCGCGTGATGGCTTTCCCGTCACGCACAGCCAAGAAACGAACACCCGAAACAAGCTGCCTGAATTGAAGGAGCAACCTGGATTTGCGCGTGCATTTTTGAACCGCGAAGGTGAAGTGCCACGCTATGGTGATCAACACGCGTTTCCTGAATTGGCACGCACTTTGTCACAACTGGCCCAAGCCGGTGCAGACGATTTTTACCGAGGTGAACTTGCGGTGCAAATTGCCAAAGATTTGTCGGCGGTAGGCAGTCCCATAGATTTAAGCGATTTGAAGCATCATCAAGCGCAAGTCAAGGCGCCATTGTCCCTTCGTTTGTCCGATGCGACGGTCTACAACATGGCACCGCCGACACAAGGAATGGCTTCTTTGCTGATCTTGGGCGTCTTTGATCGCATCCGTCAAAAAGGCTGGACCCCGGACAATGTTGAGGGCATTCATGCTTTGGTCGAGGCCACCAAACAAGCATTCATCGTCAGAGATCGTTACGTGACCGATCCAGCAGCCATGACCCGAGATCCGCTTGATTTGATGACGCCGGCCATGCTAGATCAAATGGCAAGCAAAGTGCCTTTCGGCAAAGCCAGTCCATGGCCTGCACCTCATTCAGATGGCGACACCACTTGGATGGGGGTTGTCGATTCGCAAGGTCGAGCAGTTAGCATGATTCAGAGCATTTACTTTGAATTTGGCAGTGGTGTCGTTTTGCCTCAATGTGGCTTTTGGTGGCAAAACAGAGGCTGTTCATTTGATTTACAAGCTGGCAAGTTGAGAAGCTTGTTGCCTGGTCGCAAGCCTTTCCACACTTTGAATCCCGCCATGGCCCATTTGGACGATGGCCGTTTGCTGGTCTACGGCACGATGGGAGGTGAAGGTCAACCGCAAACACAGGCCGCTGTTTTTTCACGGTATGTCTGGGGTGGACACAATGTGCGCAGTGCAGTGGATGCGCCACGGTGGTTGCTTGGTAGAACTTGGGCTGAACAAAGTACGACCCTGAAGCTGGAGTCGCGTTTTTCAGCAGACATTGTCGAAGCGCTCAGGACCCTGGGCCACCCCGTGGAGGTGGTGTCTGATTTTGACGAACGCATGGGGCATGCGGGAGCATTGGTCCTTCACCCCCATGGTTTGATTGAAGGGGGTGAAGATCCCAGGAGTGATGGCTCGGTGGCAGCTTGGTGATCAGTTTTTGACTGCGTTGGCAAAATCACCGGCATACACATTCAGGAAGTTGCGAGGATCAAATGCTTTGCGGATGGCGGCATTCACCTCGTCCAAAGTGCTTGATTCGATGAGCGCATCGTTCTTTTCAGCAAACGCCATGGTGCGGTTGGCAGCTGTTTGCGCAACATGACTTGCTGCCAGCGAAGCATCTTGCGCACGTGCAATTTTGCGCTCCTCTTGCCAGGCTTTTTTGGCATCTGCGAGTTCTTCGGCGGTCACGCCGTCTTTCACGAATTTGGCCAATTCTTCTTCAACACCTCGTTTGAGTTTGTCCAAGTTTTGTGGCGCATACAGGGCATAGAGAACCCACATGGCTGAGGGCTCATAAGAGCTGGCACTGAGCTGACTGCCAGCGCCATAGCTGATGCCGTCTTTTTGTCGCAGGCGGTCCATGAGACGCGACTTGGTGCCACCTCCCAATATTCGATTGGCCAACTGCAGAGGAATAAAGTCGGCATCGGTGTCTTGTAACAACAAGGGCAGGCCCGCAATGAAAAATGCGTTGGCTTTGTCGGGTGCCTCGAGTTGAATCGCTTGCGCCTTGACGGGCTTGGGCATGGCCTTCAATCGGGCGTAGTTCTTTGTGCTTTTCCAATGGCCAAAGTGTTGATGGAGTTGCGTTTTGACAGCGTCGCTGTCGAAGTCACCGACCAAGGCAAATTCGCTGTGGTTTGCACCGTAGAACTGGGTGTGAAATTGTTTCACTTGGGACAGTTTTGTGGCCTTCAGGGCCGCAATGGATTCGTCCAGATTGCGTGTGGCTCGGATGTCGCCTTTGGGGTAGACCTCTAAAGCCAATGCCATTGCCAGTGAGCCCTTGGCATTGGGTTGGCTGCGTTGGCTTTCCAGACTGGCCGTGCTTTCGTCCACCAGCAATTCAAATTCTTTGGCGGGAAAAGAGGGTGCTTGCAAGATGTCTTTGATCAAGCTCAAAACAGTGGGCAAGTTCTTTCGCACTGTGTCGAATCGAAGGGTGACAGTTTGTCCACCGCCCGTGACTTCCAACTGTGTTTTGAGTTCATCCAATTTGGCGGCAATTTCAGCTCGTTGCATTTTTGCGGTGCCGCGCATCAGCATGTGGGCTGTCAGGTTGGCGGTGGTGGCTTGATTGAACAGCGACTTTTCGTCGCCAAATCGCAAGGTGAAATGGCCGCTGACAGTTTCACCCCGTGTTTTCTTGGGCGTGAGGATGAGCTTCATGCCATTGCCCAAGGACAAGCGTTGCGTGCGTTTTTCAATGTTGGCGGGGGAAACATCAAACACTTCACCTTCACTGACGGCTGTTTTGCCTTTGTAGTTCTCAAGCAGTTTGACCACGTCTGTGTTTTCGGGTGCTTTGACCCGGTCGGGGGATGTGGTGGGGATGAACTGACCCGCAGTGCGGTTGCTGGCTTTGAAGTAATTGAGTGCCACCGATTGAAGTTGTG
>Ga0228703_1002218_pt1 | contig 11053 bp, 7 predicted proteins | sample McNCre217_Aug_MG_3_FD_178020 | JGI IMG/M metagenome (GOLD analysis project Ga0228703, IMG submission 178020) | Freshwater microbial communities from McNutts Creek, Athens, Georgia, United States - 29-17_Aug_MG | ecosystem: Environmental > Aquatic > Freshwater > Creek | place: USA: Georgia... | reverse complement strand
CGCCAATGCGTTCGGCAAACAGTTGCAGGCTTTCGGGCGTGTAGCCACGGCGGCGCAGGCCGACGATGGTGGGCATGCGGGGGTCGTCCCAGCCGTTGACCTTGCCTTCGTTCACCAGTTGCGCGAGTTTGCGTTTGCTGGTGATGACGTAGGTGAGGTTGAGGCGCGAGAACTCGTATTGCTTCGGGCTTGGCGCAGCCAGCAGGCCGCACTCGCACAGGCGCTCCATCAACCAGTCGTAGAACGGGCGTTGGTCTTCAAACTCCAGCGTACAAATGCTGTGGGTGATTTGCTCCAGTGCGTCTTCGATGGGGTGGGCAAAGGTGTACATCGGGTAGATGCACCATTTGTCGCCTGTGTTGTGGTGGGTGGCACGGCGAATGCGGTAGATGGCGGGGTCGCGCAGGTTGATGTTGGGCGAGGCCATGTCAATCTTGGCGCGCAGCACCATCGAACCATCGGCGTGTTGGCCATCGCGCATTTCGCGAAAGCGGGCGAGGTTTTCAGCCGGTGTACGCGCTCGGAATGGGCTGTTCACGCCAGGCTTAGAAAAGTCGCCACGGTTGACGCGCATTTCTTCTGGCGTTTGTTCGTCCACGTAAGCGTGGCCGGCTTCAATCAAGGCCTCGGCAGCGCGGTACATGAAGTCGAAGTAGTCGCTGGCTTGGTAGGCCGCGTCATTACTCGGTTGGCTCCAGCTAAAGCCCAGCCACTTCACCGCATCGATGATGGAGTTGACGTATTCGGTGTCTTCTTTTTCGGGGTTGGTGTCGTCAAAGCGCAGGTGGCACACGCCGCCGTAGTCACGCGCGAGGCCGAAGTTGATGCAAATGCTTTTGGCGTGGCCCACATGCAAGTAGCCGTTGGGCTCGGGTGGGAAGCGCGTACGAATCTTGGCGGGATCTGGTTCGCCCTTGGCGTGATGCGCTGCGTCGCCGGGGCTGCCCGCCCAGCGGCGGCTGGCGTAGGTGCCTTGCGCCAAATCGTTCTCGATGATCTGGCGCAAAAAGTTGCTGGGCTTGTGGTCTTGTTCTGTCGCGGGGTTGGCGGGTTTCGTCATTCTGTGATTTTAGGCGGGGCAAGCGGCCTTAAATCACCCGCCCATCCACCACCTGAATGGTTTTGTCACAACGCATCGCTAACTCGGGGTTGTGGGTCACAAACAGAACCGTCGTGCCTTGTTCGCGACTGACGCGGCGCAGCAAGTCAAACACAGCATCGGCGCTTTTGCTGTCTAGGTTGCCAGTGGGTTCATCGGCCAGTAGCAGGGCGGGGTTCATGGCCAGTGCACGAGCCACAGCCACGCGTTGCTGTTGGCCGCCCGACAAGCTGCCTGAGGGCTGGTTGGCAAACGCACTCAGGCCCACGCTGTCCAGCAGTTCGGCGGCGCGGGTTTCGATGCTGGCATTGGGAAAGCCTGCTGCACCCAGCAAAGGCATCATCACGTTTTCAAGCGCAGTGAAGGCATTGAGCAAGTGGTGGTGTTGAAACACAAAGCCAATCGCATGGCCGCGTAAGCGGGTGAGGGCTTGGTCGTCCAGTCCCGTGGTTTCTTCCCCCGTGATGGCGAGCTGACCGTGGGTGGGCCGATCGAGCAAGCCGATGATGTTGAGCAAGGTGCTTTTGCCAGAGCCCGACGGGCCCATCACGGCACAAAATTCGCCGCGAAACAAACTGAAGTTGATGTGATGCAGGATTTCAATTTCATTGGGTAATCCCACATTGAATGACTTGCAGACATCTTGCAGGTGCACCACTCGGGGGGCGGAAGACGTGTTGGGCTTATCCACGGATGGCCCTCACAGGGTCAAGTCGGGCGGCGCGCATGGCCGGAGCAAACGAGGCAATCAGCCCTGTGGCGGTGGCCAGCAACAAGGCCATGGCAAACATCAAAGGCTCAAAGCTCACGGCAAACATCACCGTGCCATCGGGGTTGCGTTGGGCTTGCTGCCAAACCACCAGTCCTGCCGAACCCAGCGCCGAGCCTGCCAATGCGCCGCCAAAGCCAAGCAGCCCACCTTGCAATAAAAAGATGCGCAAAATTTGCTCACGCGTGATGCCCATGGCGCGCAAGATGCCAATCTCACGCGATTTCTGGACGACAGACACCACCAGCACACTGGCAATGCCAAATGCCACCGACAAGCCCACAAACACGCGAATGGCGGTGTTGGCGGTGGTTTGTGCGCTGATGGCTGTGAAAAACTGTTCATTGGTTTTGATCCAACTGTCCGCTTCGACGCCTGTGAGCTTGGTGATGCGGTGCGCCACCAACTCTGCGCCGTACACATCGTGCACGGTGACATCCAAGGTCGACACGCCGCCTGGAAGCCCTAGCAAACTTTGCGCGGAGCGCAGCGCCATCATGGTGGTGCGGGCGTTGGCTGGTTTGTTGCCTAGGTCAAAAATGCCAGTGATGGTCAACGTGTTGGCGTGGCCGCTGGCTGAGGTGACGCGCAGCTTGTCACCCACCGAGACGCCCAAGTCGTTGGCCAGCTCGGTACCGATCAAGATGTCGTTGATGGTGATGCGTGCTGTGCCGCGCACGATTTTTTCTGGCATGGGCACGATGCGAAAGTACAGCTCGGGCTCGACGCCCACCACGTTGATGGCGCGGCTGGCATCGCCTCGCACCACCAAGGCTGAGCCATTGGCCGCGGGTGAGACCACGTTCACCTCGGGTAGCGCACGTATTTGCGCGGCCACGCTTTGCCATTGGTCAATGCTTTTGAGCCGTTGCAGGGGTGGTTGCACGATGCTGCCTTCCGCCTGCCATGGATCTGCCCCGCGCAGCGCACGTGCTGTTTCTTTGGGAGGCAGCAGTTGAATATGAGCTTGGCCCGTCAACACACGTTTCACGAAGTTGGTTTGCAAGCCGCTGAGCAAGGCCGACATGAACACAATCACGCCCACCCCAATTGCCACACCGCCGATGATGAAGATGGTTTGCACGCGACCTTCGCGTAAAAAACGCAACGCCACCAACCATTCAAACGGCATCCAGCGCGGCAGCGGCTGGATAGTGGGCGGTGCGTGTGTGTCGTCGCTCATTTCGCCACAAGGTTGGAGACAGGTCGCACGCGGGCTTTGTCGTTCACAGGTAGAGCCGCAGTGGCCAACACTTGGTCATTGGCGACTAGCCCCTCCAACACTTCGCACATGCCTTGGCTGCGCAGGCCAAGTCGGATGGGGGTGCGCGCTGCTTTGCCGTTGAGCACCTTCATCACCCAAGGCTCAGGGCTGTCCAAGTTGTGCACAGCTTCGGTGGGCACCAGCACAGCTTGGCTGCGTTTGGCAACTTCGATGTCTACCGACACCGTCATGTCTTGTCGCACATAGGCGGGTGGCTGGGGCACGCGCAACTTGACTTCCACAGAGCCGCGTTGGGCATCCACACCGGGGTTGATGTACATCAGCTCGGCGGTGAAGCGTTGATCGGGGTAGGCATCGGACGACACCGAGGCGGTTTGCCCTACTTTGAGCAAGTTCAAATGCTTTTCATCAATTTGAACCACCACCTGCGTCTCGCCTTCGGGCGATAGCACCATCAACACCTTGCCTGCTTGCACGGCATCGCCAGGTTCGACATTGCGGGCAATCAGTGTGCCTGCGGCTGGTGCCAACACTTGGCTGTAACGCAACCGTGCGCGTGCCAGCTCTGCGCCCGCTTGGGCTTGCGACAAAGCGGTCTCTGCCACAGCCATGTCGCTGCCACCCGCACGCGTGCTGCTGACTTGTTGTTGGGTTATTTTGAGTTGTGAGCGCATCACCTGTTCGGCACGCGTGGCCTCGTCCAAGGCTGCTTGACCAATGAAGCCTTTGTTGAACAACTCTTGGGTGCGTTGCAAGGTGCGTGCAGCCGTGTCTTGGTTGGCTTGCGCTTGGCGCATGGTTTGCTCGGCCAATGGGGCTTGCACTTCGCGCAACTGGCGCAGCTTGGCTTGCGCTTGGGCGACGGCTGACTCGGCTTGTCGCGCATTGGCCACCAGTTCTGAATCTTCGAGCTGAATCAACGGTTGTGCTGCTGCCACGGTTTGGCCTTCGTTCACGGGCACGGCCTTGACGGTGCCCGTGATTTGCACACCCAAATCCACGCGGTGTGGGCTTTCGATGTGGCCGCTGGCCACCACGGTTTGCACAAAATCGCGTTGCACCACCAGCGCCACAGGCGTTTTCGGCCCCAACCAGAGGTTCAGCCCTAACCAAATGGCCAAGCCTAAAACGGGGCAAGCGATCAGAATTTGGGTGCGGTAGACGCGTAGGTTTTGTATCAAAGACATAGCAAATCCCATGATACGCCTGCCACCACCGGCTACATTCGTGCTATGGGGTACAAACACTTTCTCGGTCGTTCAGATTTGTCATTGATTGCCGGCCAAGCCATGATCGAGCGTGGCTTAGAGCCCGAGTTTTCTCGGGCCGCTTTGCAAGAGCTAAAAGCCATCGCACACGCAGGGCAAGATGCCGATCCGCGTGTGGTGGACATGACGGCTCGGTTGTGGTGTTCCATCGACAACGATGACTCGCGCGATCTAGACCAACTCACCGTGGCAGAACCGCAAGCCGATGGGCAAACCAAGGTGTGGGTGGCCGTTGCCGATGTGGATGTGTTGGTGTCCAAAGGCTCAGCCCTGGATGCGCATGCCAAACACAACACCACCTCGGTGTACACCTCGACGCGCGTTTTTCCGATGCTGCCCGATCGCTTGTGCACCGATCTCACGTCGCTCAACCCTAACCAAGAACGTTTGGCGGTGGTGGTGGAGATGTGTATCAATGCCAACGCCGAAGTGACCCACAGCCAGCTTTACCGTGCCAAGGTGCACAACAAAGCCAAGCTCGCCTACGACGCGATTTCTGATTGGATAGAAGGCGACGAAGCGTTGCCCGAAGAGGCGCAAGCCGTACATGGCATGGCCGAACAACTGTTGTTGCAAGACGCAGTGGCACAACGACTGCGTGCGCGCAGACATGACCACGGTTCGTTGGAGTTTGAAACCTTGCAACCCCACGCGGTGTTTGAAGGTGAGCGGGTGGTGGCGATTCGCCAACAAGTCCAAAACCGCGCCCGTCAATTGATTGAAGAGTTCATGATTGCGGCCAACACCTGCACGGCCCAATTTTTGGCACATCACGGGCACGCATCCTTGCGCCGTGTGGTGCGCTCGCCAGAGCGTTGGCAGCGCATCGTGGCCTTGGCCGCCACGTATGACGAACATTTGCCCGCCGAGCCCGATTCGTCCGCCTTAGAAGCTTTCTTGGCCAAACGCCACAAAGCAGACCCTTTGCGTTTTCCGGATTTGTCGTTGATCGTTGTCAAGCTCATGGGCTCGGGTGAGTATGTGGTGGAGCGCGCCAATAGTGAAGCCATTGGGCACTTTGGCTTGTCCGTGCGCGACTACACCCATTCCACGGCACCCAACCGCCGCTACCCCGATTTGGTGACGCAGCGCATGATCAAAAGCGTGTTGATGGGCGCGCCTGCCCCCTACAGCGGTGCCGAATTAGAGTCATTGGCCTTGCATTGCACCCAGCAAGAAGATGCGGCACGCAAAGTGGAGCGCCGCATGCGTAAATCCGAATCTGCCTTGATGTTGGCGGGCCACATGGGGCAAGTGTTTGAAGCGGTGGTTACGGGCAAAACGTCTAGCGGCACGTGGGTGCGGGTGTTCTCGCCACCGGTTGAAGGCATGCTCACGTCCTATACCTCAGACCATGAGGTGGGTGAGCTGCTGCGTGTGAAGTTGATACACACCAATGTCGAACAAGGCTTCATTGACTTCGCAGCTTGGGGCTGAGCTGCACCCTCGATAATTGCGCGAGTTAAAGGAGTTGTATGGATATCGTTTTGTTGCTCAAAGCCGCCGTGATGGGCGTGGTCGAAGGTTTGACCGAGTTTTTGCCTATTTCATCCACAGGCCACCTCATCTTGGCTGGCGCTTTGTTAGGGATGGATGACGAGAAGAGCAAGGTGTTTGACATCGCCATTCAGACTGGCGCGATCTTTGCCGTGATCATCGTTTACTGGCAAAAGATTTTCAGCACGGTGGTGGCCTTGCCCACGCAAGTCGAGGCGCGTCGCTTTGCGTTGAACGTGTTCATCGCCTTTGTGCCCGCCGTGGTGCTGGGCTTGGTGTTTGGCAAGTTCATCAAAGCGCATTTGTTCACGCCCACGGTGGTGGCTAGTACGTTCATCATTGGCGGCTTCATCATCTTGTGGGCCGAAGGCTGGGGCCGCGCCAAGCCTGAGGGGGAAGAAGAGTCAGCGGTTGAGCCAGCGCGCATTGAAACGGTGGAAGCCATGTCGCCCATCGACGCGTTGAAAGTGGGCTTGGTGCAGTGCCTTGCCATGATCCCCGGCACCAGCCGCAGCGGCGCGACCATCATTGGTGGCATGTTGCTGGGCTTGTCGCGCAAAGCGGCGACTGACTTTTCGTTTTACTTGGCGATTCCCACACTGATTGGTGCGGGCGCCTACAGCCTTTACAAAGAACGCGAACTGCTGAGCATGGCCGATGCGCCTGTGTTTGTCGTGGGCTTGGTGTTCTCGTTCATCAGCGCGTGGATTTGTGTGCGTTGGTTGCTGCGCTACATCGCCAGCCACAGCTTTGTGCCGTTTGCTTGGTACCGCATTGTGTTTGGCATTGTGGTGTTGGTGACGGCTTGGACTGGCACGGTGACTTGGGCGGCTTGATTTGTCTTCGCTCGGTTTTGGGCTGAGCTCGCACAAGGCATGAGGCAGGCGCAGTGGCCTCATGCGGTTACCGAAATCGGCCACTGCGCCTGCCTCACGCCTTGCGCTACGGCGAGCTGAGTGATGTGAACGAGGTGAACAGAGAAACGAAACTCAACCGATCAGATTGAGCAACGCCGTTTCCACAGCCGCAGCCGCCACCAACGGATGCTCCATCGGAAACAGATGCGTGCCATCAATTTTCATCACGCGGCCATGCGTGACACGGCGACTGAAATCTAAGCCCACTTGCTTCAACTCACGCGACTGCAAGCCGCCTATCAGGGCGGCTTTGCATGTGAGTGGATGGCGTTTGAAATAGGTTTCCAAATGGTCGGGCAGGCCGTTGTAAATGGCGCTTTCGATATCGCGGTCAAAGCTCAGCACGCGACGAGTGCCTTGCGCGGTTTGCTCATCGTGTGTGCCGTACTTCACATAGTCTTGCAGCACTTTGGGGTGCCATTTGGCAAACACTTTCTTGTGTTGAAAATGTTCCAGCACGTCAGCTTCGCTCGCCCAGGTGGTACGGCGTTTGCGGCTGATGGCTGCAGGCGAAAAGGCTTCTGCACCGGGCACGCGTTTGCCCACTTTGAGCAGCTTGGCTTTCCAGCCGCCCAGCATGGGCGAGTCCAGCAGCACCACACCGCGTACCAGTTCGGGGTGTTTGGCGGCCACCATCATGCTGAGGATGCCGCCCAATGAATGGCCCACCAAAAACACGGGACCGTTTTGCGCAGCCAAGGGCGTGGCAAAGTCGGTCAGCTGCTGCACCAAGTGCGGCCAGTTGTCGGTGACGGGGTAACGAGGATCGTGGCCAAATTTATCGATGGCTTCCACACGAAAGCCGCGTGCGCGAAGGGCGTCGAGCATGACGCGGTAGGTGCACGCAGGAAAACTGTTGCCGTGTGAGAAAACGATGAGCGGTTGTGTCATGCCGTTCAGATGAGCTTGTCGTCTGGGGTCTGAATTTTCTTCAAAGCTTGCACACGTTGTGCGGGTTGCAGTAGTGGTGTGGCGGTGGCTGCGCCGTCCCACACGGGGTCTTCGATGCCATCAAATACTTCGCGCAGCTTTTCGCCCCAGGTGTTGTGCATCATTTGGAAGTAGGGGTTGTGCTCGTCGATGCACACGACTTTGTCGCTCTCAAACTTGTCGGCTTCGTACACCACCATGTCTAGCGGCAAACCGACGGAGAGGTTGGACTTGAGGGTCGAGTCCATCGACACCAGTGCGCACTTGGCGGCTTCGTCCAGCGGTGTGTCGGGGTGCAACACGCGGTCGAGCACAGGCTTGCCGTATTTGGATTCGCCAATTTGGAAGTAAGGTGTTTCAGCCGTGGCTTCGATGAAGTTGCCGGGTGAGTACACCTGGAACAAACGCATGCCTTCGCCTGCAATTTGTCCACCAAAGATGAGCGACACATTGAAGTCCACGCCTGAAGCTTTAAGAGCCGCTGCATCGCGCTCGTGCACACGGCGAATCGCTGCGCCCAACACGCGCACCGCATCAAACATGCTCTTGGCGTTCCAGATGGTGATGGGTTCGCTCTCAGGCGTGTCTTTGAGTTGCTCGATTTGCAAAATCTCACGCACCGATTGCGAGATGGACAAATTGCCTGCCGACAGCAACACCATGAAGCGGTCGCCCGGCTTCTCGTAAACAATCATTTTTCGGAACGTGCTGATTTGGTCCAGGCCCGCGTTGGTCCGCGAGTCGGACAAGAACACGAGGCCCGCTTTGAGTTTGATGCCGACGCAGTAGGTCATAACAGTTTCTTCAGTTGATACAGGGCGTCCAACGCATCGCGTGGACTGAGTTTGTCGGGGTCGATCTCGGCCAGCTTGGCTTGCAGCGGGCTGGGGCCCACGTCGTCTTGCAACGGGGGGGGCGCAAAGAGGTCGACTTGTACCTTGGATGCGTCAGCCCCCGCTTCGAGCGAGGCCAGCGCATGGCGGGCATGGCTGAGTACAGCAGAAGGCATGCCAGCTAAACGAGCCACTTGAATACCGTAGCTGCGGCTGGCGGGGCCGGGTTGAATTTCGTGCAAGAACACAATGCTCGCGCCCGACTCGGCCGCGCTCACATGCACGTTCACCGCCGCGCGGTGGTTGGCAGGGAACTCGGTGAGTTCAAAGTAATGCGTGGCAAACAGCGTGAAGGCTTGGGTCTTGTCGTGCAAGTGCGTGGCAATGCCGCTGGCCAAGGCCAAGCCGTCAAAGGTGGAGGTGCCTCGGCCAATCTCGTCCATCAACACCAAGCTGTGTGGCGTGGCAGCGTGCAAGATTTGCGCAGCCTCGGTCATCTCCAGCATGAAGGTCGATTGCGCGTTGGCCAAGTCGTCGGCCGCGCCAATGCGGGTGTGAATGGCGTCAATCGGGCCTAAGCGGCACGCCGTGGCTGGCACGTGGCTGCCAATGCTGGCCAGCAACACGATGATGGCCACTTGGCGCATGTAGGTCGACTTACCGCCCATGTTGGGGCCGGTGATGACTTGCATGCGGTGGTGGTGGCCCAGTCGCGTGTCGTTGGCAATGAAGGTCTTGGCCGCACCGCCAGCCACCACGCCATGCGTTTCGGCCAAGCGGGCTTCGACCACGGGGTGGCGGCCTTGTGTGATGTCAATGCACGGTGTTTTGACAAATTCAGGTGCACACCAGCCCAGTGTGAGCGAGCGTTCGGCCAAGGCGCACAGCGCATCCAGCGTGGCCACGGCTTGCGCCAAGCGGGTGAGGGCGGGTACGAATTGCTGCAAGGTGTCGAGCAGTTGCTCGAACAAAAACTTCTCGCGGGCCAAGGCGCGTTCTTGGGCGCTGAGGGCTTTGTCTTCAAAGGCCTTGAGCTCGGGCGTGATGAAGCGCTCGGCGTTCTTCAAGGTTTGGCGGCGCGTGTAGTCGGCCGGCACTTTGTCGATTTGGCCTTGTGTGACTTCAATGTAGAAGCCATGCACCTTGTTGAACTGCACGCGCAAGTTGGCAATGCCTGTGCGCTCGCGTTCGCGGGCTTCGAGTTCGAGCAAGAAGCCGTCGCAGTTGTTTTGGATAGCCCGTAACTCGTCTAGGTCGGCGTCGTAGCCGTGGCCGATGACGCCCCCATCGCGCACCAAGACAGCGGGTTCGGGCAGCAATGCGCGTTCCAGCAATGCACCGCATTCGGGCGGTACGCCCATGTCTTGGGCGATTTGCACCAACAACGTGGGCGACAGAAGCGAGGGCGGCAGAGCGCTCTGCTGCGTGTCCCCCGCTCGCTGCGCGAGCTCCTCCTTGACCTCCGCAGAGCGCTCCACCGCCCTCGCTTCTGAGGCGATAGGAATCAGCGGCTGAATGCGCAATGCCTTTTGCAGCGCTTGGCCCAAGGACACCAATTCGCGTGGGCGCACTTGGCGTAGCGACACGCGGGCGCTGATCCGTTGCACATCGCCCGAGCCTTTGAGAGCATCGCGCAACACTTTGTAGCTTTGGGTGCGGTTGTCTTGCAGCGCTTCGATGGCGGCCAAGCGGTGTAGGGCTTGGCTGCGGTCACGCTCGGGCGAGAGCAGCCAGTTTTTGAGCTGGCGGCTGCCCATCCCCGTCATGCAGGTGTCGAGCAACGAGAACAAGGTGGGCGAGTCTTCGCCGCGCAGGGTTTGGGTCAGCTCTAGGTTGCGTCGGGTGGTGAGCGGTAGGTCAATCAGCGCATCGTTGCGCGCCACGTACACGCCGTGTACGTGTGTGAGGGCTCGACCTTGGGTGTGTTCGGCGTAGGCCAGCAGTGCGGCGGCGGCGGCGTGGGCCTGTACCACGTCTTGTGCGTTCCACGCGTTGAGCGATGCGGCTTGCAAATGCTCCAGCAGCTTGCGGCCACCTAATGCGGCATCAAACTGAAACGCGGGGCGCACTTGGGCCGGCAGGCCAAGGTTGCTGCAAAAGTTTTTTAGCTGTTGCTCAAATGCGGGGCTGACCTCGGCGCTGTAAATGATTTCGCTGGGTGCCACGCGGGCAATCCAGTTGGGTAGCTCAGATGTGTCGCACTCAGCCAAATACACCAAGCCTTGCGTGACGCTGAGCCAAGCCAAGCCGCAACCCGCGCGGTCGCTTTGGTGAATGGCCAGCACATAGGCTTCGGTTTTGTCGCTGAGCAAGGCGCTATCAGTGAGCGTGCCCGGCGTGACCACGCGCACCACTTTGCGCTCGACAGGGCCTTTGCTGGTTGCCACGTCGCCCACTTGCTCGCAAATCGCCACGGATTCGCCGAGCTTGATGAGGCGTGAGAGGTAGGTTTCTAGTGAGTGAAATGGCACGCCGGCCATCACCACGGGCTCGCCGTTGGACTGGCCGCGCTGCG
>Ga0228703_1002217_pt1 | contig 11059 bp, 9 predicted proteins | sample McNCre217_Aug_MG_3_FD_178020 | JGI IMG/M metagenome (GOLD analysis project Ga0228703, IMG submission 178020) | Freshwater microbial communities from McNutts Creek, Athens, Georgia, United States - 29-17_Aug_MG | ecosystem: Environmental > Aquatic > Freshwater > Creek | place: USA: Georgia... | reverse complement strand
AACACAGATCAACACCCGCAGCCATGCTGTCTGTCACACTGGTCTGAGCGAGACCCCTGGACCCCTTGAATGCAATCTTCTGAACAAACCGTGCTGCGCGACCTGGTGCTGGTGGGCGGCGGGCACAGCCATGTGGGCGTGCTGCGCATGTTCGCCATGAAGCCCGTGCCGGGCCTGCGCATCACCGTCATCTGCACCGACACCGACACGCCTTACTCGGGCATGCTGCCGGGCTACGTCGCCGGGCACTACAGCTTTGACGAGGTGCACATCGACCTGGGCCGACTGGCCGCCGCCACCGGTGCCCGCCTGTACCGCGACGAGGTGGTGGGCATCGACCGACAAAACCAGAAAGTCATTTGCCGCCACCGCCCACCTGTGGCCTATGACCTGCTGTCCATCAACATTGGCTCCATCCCGCAGATCCAGCAGATCGAAGGCGCACAAGCCCTGGCCGTTCCGGTCAAACCGATTGCGCAGTTCAACCAACGCTGGCTGCAACTGCTGGCCAAAGTGCGCGAGTGGCGCGGCCGCATGACCGTGGCCGTGGTCGGCGGCGGCGCGGGCGGCGTGGAGTTGCTGCTGGCCATGCAATACCGCTTGCGCCACGAACTCAAGGCCCTGGGCCGCAACCCCGAAGACCTGAAGTTCGTGCTGCTCACAGCCGCAGACAGCGTGCTGCCCACCCACAACAGCGGCGTGCGCGAACGCTTCATGAAAGTGCTGCGCGAGCGCAATGTGGAGGTGCACACCGGGGCCGAGGTGGTGCAAGTCTCGCCCGGCTGCCTGCACACGCAAAACGGTCGCACCTTTGACGCCGACGAAACCATGTGGGTCACGCAAGCGGGCGGCCCAGCCTGGTTGCAAAGCACCGGCCTGGCACTCGACGCGAACGGCTTCATCCAGGTCAATGCGCAATTGCAAACGCTGACCGATCCGAAAATTTTTGCAGCGGGCGACATCGCCAGCTTCACCGAGCGGCCTCTCGAAAAAGCCGGGGTCTTCGCGGTGCGCATGGCCAAGCCGCTGGCGGCCAATTTGCGCCGCAGCTTGCGCGGCCAAAGCCTGCTGCCCTACACCCCCCAACGCCATTGGCTGGCCTTGATCTCCACAGGCAACCGCTATGCCGTGGCCTCGCGCGGGCCACTGGGCTTTGCCGGGGCCTGGGTGTGGCGCTGGAAGGACCACATCGACCGCCAGTTCATGAAGCGCTTCAACACCTTTGCGCCCATGAACGCAAACGCATCGCCACTTCACAGGCTGTTGCCAAGCTGGCGGCCCCAGGCCCCAGCCGCCAAGGTGCAGCTGAGCGCCGACGAATCCCTGCAGGCCCTGTCGGCCATGGCCATGCGCTGCGGCGGCTGTGGTGCCAAGGTGGGGGCCAACATTTTGTCGCGGGCGCTGGCCAGCTTGCAGCCCATTGCACGCCCGGACGTGCTGATCGGCCTGCACGAACCCGATGACGCGGCCGTGATGAAAGTGCCTGCGGGCAAAGCGATGGTGCAGACCGTGGACTTTTTCCGCGCCTTCATCGACGACCCTTATCAGTTTGGCCAGATCGCGGCCAACCATGCGCTGGGCGACATCTACGCCATGGGGGCCGAGCCGCAGTCGGCCACCGCCATTTGCACCGTGCCGCCGGGCCTGGAGGCCAAGGTCGAAGACCTGCTGCTGCAGATGATGCAAGGCGCGGTCGAAGTCCTCAACGCGGCGGGCTGCGCCCTGGTGGGCGGCCACACCGGCGAAGGCCGCGAGCTGGCCCTGGGCTTTGCCATCAACGGCCTGATCGACGAGAAGATGGCCCACGTCATGCGCAAGGGCGGCATGCAAGCGGGCGATGCGCTGGTGCTGACCAAGCCGATCGGCACCGGCACCTTGCTGGCCGCGCACGCACGCGGTGCGGCACGCGGACGCTGGATCGATGCGGCCATGCAGTCCATGCGCCTGTCCAACCAGGTGGGCGCGCACATCCTGCAAGCCTATGGCGCGAGCGCCTGCACCGACCTGACCGGTTTTGGCCTGCTGGGCCATCTGGTGGAGATGACCCGCCCCTCGGGCGTGGACGCCGAGCTGCAACTGAGTGCCCTGCCCCTGCTGGACGGCGCGGTGGACTGTGTCAAGGCAGGCATCGTCAGCTCTTTGCAACCGGCCAATGTGCGCTTGCGCCGCGCCCTGCGCAACGCCGACGAGTTTGTGCAAGACGCCCGTTACCCCCTGCTGTTTGACCCGCAAACCGCTGGCGGCCTGCTGGCCAGCGTGCCTGCCGCGCAGGCCGACGCCTGCGTGGCCGCGCTGCAAGCGGCCGGTTATGCACACACCGCCATCATTGGCCGCGTCATGGCCGCAGGCCCAACCCTCGAACCCGTGGTACTGAAACTATGAACACCACCGCCGACACGCCAGCCCCACAGCTGCACATTGCCTGCCTGTGCGCGCAGTGGTGCGTCATTTGTTGCAGCTTCGAGCCGATGTTTCAGCAGATGCAGGCCGAAGCGCCTGCGCACACCTGGCACTGGATCGACATCGAAGACCAGGAAGCCGCGCTGCCGGGCATCGACATCGAAACCTTTCCGACCATCGTGATCCTCACGCAAGCGGGCGAATTTTGTTTTGCCGGCACGATCGAGCCGCGCCCGGAAATGCTCAAGCGCCTGGTGCAGTCGGCGCAAGCCGGACACTTGCAGATGACGGCCAGCGATGCCGCACCGTGGTTGCCCGTCAGGGCCCTGCTGGGCCTGGGCTGATCAGCTGATCAAGGCTCCCACTGCAATCCAGTGAGCCAGCCCACGCTGCGGCTGGCGGTGTTGTCGCTGTCTGCCCCCAACAACACAGCGCGCACGGGGGGCATGTGCCCCGCACCGGGCCATTCATCGGCAAACAACTTTGCAAAATCAGCGGCCACATCGCGCGACTCGTGTTGCCATTGCGCCAAGGCTGCGCCCTGGCCTTGCAGGCTGATGAAGCGCACTCGGCGCGAATACGGATTGGGGCCTTGCGTGCCTGCAGGGTGTGTGCTGTCCCACACGTAGCACAGCGTGGCAGCTGGCAAATCCTCTGCGCTGATGCGCCGGGCCAGACGCAACAACTGACGCTCAACAAAGGGCACACGCTCCAGCGGGTGGTCGAACAGCACACACACTTTGAGGGCGGCATCGTCACCGTTTTTGCTCAGGATGTCGGCGGGCCGTTGGCCACCCGACAAAGGCTGGTCCAACCGCCATCGCCATTGCAAGCGGCTGGCCTGCACGTTCGGCAAGTCGTGCACCAACGTGCCGTACGAAGCCTGCGTGCTGATCTTGATCGCCCGCTCGCCTTGCACCGTGGCCGCTTCAAACCGCGTCAAAGGAATGTCGGACTTGGCTTTGGGAAACCCCACCACCCGCCAAGGCGCACCCACGCTGCTGGCGTCGGCTGACAAGAGCGGGGACAAAGCGCCCGACAAGGGCAGTGGCGATGTGGCGTGGGCGCTCAAGGCCAAGAGCCCTGCGGCGGCGAATGCACTCAATTGTCGTGCCATGCTCAGGCTCCACGCTTGAAGTCGTGGTACTTCTTGACCCAGGCCAGCAAGCGCTGCGGCGCGTGGTTGCGCTTCCATTCCCCTGCCGCGTACTTGTTGGCCTCGCTCATGGTGGGGTAGATGTGGATGGTGCCCAGGATTTTGTTCAAGCCCAGGCCGTGTTTCATCGCCAGCACGTACTCGGCCAGCAAATCTGCCGCGTGTGCGCCGACGATGGTCACACCCAAAATTTTGTCTTTGCCTGGCACGGTGAGCACCTTCACAAAACCGTGGGCCTCACTGTCTGCAATCGCGCGATCCAGATCGTCGATGCCGTACTTCGTCACTTCATACGCGATGCTCCTCTCTTGCGCTTCTTGCTCGTTCAAGCCCACACGCGCCACCTCGGGGTCAATGAAGGTCGCCCACGGCATGACCGAGTAGTCGGCCTTGAACAACTTCCACTCGCCAAACAGCGCGTTGACGGCCGCATACCAGGCCTGGTGCGCGGCGGTGTGGGTGAACTGGAACGGCCCCGCCACATCGCCTGCGGCGTAGATGTTGGGGTAGATGGTTTGCAGGTACTCGTTGGTGTCCACAGTGCTTTGCGTGGGAATGCCCAAGTCCTCCAGGCCATAACCCTGCAAACGCGCCACGCGACCGACGGCGCACAACAGCTGGTCGAACACGATGCGTTGTTCTGCACCGGCGTGTTCCACCACCAGGGTCTTTTTGCCATCAACCATCTCGCAGCGCAGCGCCTTGTGGCCGGTGAGCACTTGCACGCCGTCGGCCTCCAGTGCGGCTTTGGCGAGTTCGCTCACCTCCACGTCTTCGCGCACCATGATGCGTGCCCCCATTTCCACTTGAGTGACGTGTGAGCCCAGCCTGGCAAAGCTTTGCGCCAGCTCGCAACCAATGGGGCCACCACCCAGCACCACCAAGCGCTTGGGCACTTCGTCGAGCTTCGCGAATTCGTCCCACAGGGTGTCGCTGGTCACGTAGCCCACATCATCCAAACCAGGCAGTGGCGGCACAAAGGGACGGGCACCGGCGGCGATGACGATGCTGCGGGCGGTCAGGCGCTGTGTAGTGCCGTCGTTCAAAGCCACCTCCACCGTCCACGGGTTCACCAACTTGCCGTAACCCTGCAACACCTCCACACCCAAGCCGGTGTAACGCTCGATGCTGTCGTGCGGCTCGATGGCTTTGATCACGTCGTGCACGCGCTGCATGACCGCTTTGAAGCTGAAGCTCGGGGCCGAATCGCTCAGGCCGTAGTTCGACGCGTGGCGCATTTGGTGGGCCAGCTTGGCGCTTTTGATCAGCGCCTTGCTCGGCACACAGCCATAGTTCAAGCAGTCGCCACCCATCTTGTGCGCCTCGATCAGCGTGACCTTGGCCTTGACGGCTGCCGCGATGTAGGCGCTGACCAAACCGCCCGCGCCGCCGCCGATGACGATCAGGTTGCGGTCAAACGTTTGGGGGCGCTGGTCGGCCCAACGGGCATAGACTTTGCGCTTTTGCACAGCGGCCACGATGCGGCGAGCAATCAACGGGAAGATACCCAGCAACACAAAGCTGCCCAAAAGCGCGGGGCTCAAGATGCCCTTCACTGAATCAAGCTGCACCAACTGCGTGCCCGCGTTCACATACACCGCCGTGCCCGCCAGCATGCCGATTTGGCTGACCCAGTAATACGTCCACACCTTCATGCGCGTGAGGCCCATGAGCAGGTTGATCAAGAAGAACGGCACGACCGGAATCAAGCGCAAGCTGAACAGGTAAAAACCGCCCTCGCGGTTCACGCCCGCGTTGATATCAGCCAGGCGCTGACCAAAGCGTGCCTCCACCCAGTCGCGCAACAAAAAGCGCGACGCCAAAAACGCCAAGGTCGCGCCCAAGGTGGACGCAAAGGACACGATCAACAAACCCTGCCACAGCCCAAACACCGCGCCCCCCGCCAGCGTGATGATGGTCGCGCCCGGAAACGACAACGCCGTGGCCAGCACATAAACCAGGAAATACACCACCGCCACCGCGAACGGTTGCTCGGCGTGCAGCTGCGCAAAACTGGCCTGGCTGGCTTTGAGCTGCTCAACGCTCAGGTAGCGTCCCAGGTCCAGCGCCACAAAGGCACCGATGGCCAGCGCCAGCAAGAACAGCAACAGAATTTGGCGAAGACGCATGACAAAACTCCAATATGACCGGTGCGTGGGCATCAGTTACAACTCATGCGTAGTGGCTGAACGCAAGCTGCGATACCCCCACCTCACCCGCATCCCCGTGGTGATGGTACACAGCACAGCAAACCCATAAGCCAACTCCGCAAAGTGTTCAGGCCACACGCACATGGCGGCGAAGACGGTGATGGTCTCGGTGGCTTCGGTGAGGCCCCCCAAAAAATAAAAGCTTTTGCCCGGCAAGGCGGTGTCCGTCAGGCCGCGTTTTTCGGCCAGTGCGGCAAACGCCAAAAAGCTGCTGCCGGTGCCGATGAAGCTGGCCAGCAGGGCGGCGGCGGGCAGCGCGTTGGTGGCGGGGTTGGCCACTGCAAAGGCCAGGGGGATGGCGGCGTAGAACACGAAGTCGAGTGCGATGTCCAAGAAGCCGCCCGCGTCGGTGGGCTGGGTCAGGCGGGCCACGCTGCCGTCCAGGCCGTCGAGCAAGCGCGAGGCCAGCAGCAGCGCCAAGCCCCACCACCACGCTTGCAGCGCAATGGCGACGGCGGCGGCCATGCCGATGGCAAAGCCCAGCCAGGTCAGCGCGTCGGCGCTGATGCCTGCGCGCACCAAGCCGCTTGCGGCGGCGTTCAGCGCGGGGCGCAAGAGGGTTTGGGCGTGGCGGTCAAACATGGCTGGGGCTTTCTTCGGTGGCGCGCAAGTGCACCACGCGCTGCGGGTCGGCCACGTCTTGTTCGTCGTGCGTGACCAGCACCACCGGGATGCGCCGCTCGCGCACATGCGCAAACACCCACGGGCGCAGCTGGGCGCGCAAGGCGGCGTCGAGTTTAGAAAACGGCTCGTCGAGCAACAGCGCTTGCGGCTCGGCCAGTAAGGCGCGCATGAGCGCCACCCGCGCACGCTGCCCGCCCGAGAGGGTGGACGGGTCGCGCTCGCCCATGCCGCTCAGCTCGGCTTCTTGCAGCGCTTGTTGCACGCGGGCTTGGCGTTGCGCGTTGGTGCTGCGAGTGCCCTTGGCGTCACCGACGGGCACGGCAAACAACAGGTTCTCGGCCACCGTCATGTGCGGGAAAAGCAAGGCGTCTTGAAACACCAAGCCCACGCCGCGTTGGTGGGTGGGCAGGTGCGAGAGTTCGCGGCCGTTGAGTTGCACCGAGCCTTGCAACTGCAAAGGCTGCAGCCCTTCGGACACGCTGGCCAGCGTGCCTGCTATTGACGCGAGCACCGAGCTTTTGCCGCAGCCGCTCGGGCCCATGAGCGTGAGGATTTCGCCGGGCGGCACGGCTAGGCGCAGGCCGCTCACCAGCGCTTGGCGCGCGCTGCCCAAGCGTTCGATGTGAACGTGAAGGCCGTCGTTCATGACGTGATGTAGGCCATCTTGTAGGGTGTCGGTCATAGTGTGGCTTTCATGGGGGCGATCTTCTCAAATCGGCGGGGCCTGCCCAGCCACGCGGCCAGCGCAAAGGCGGCGATAGGCAAGAGCATTTGCAGCGCGGCGTAGGCGCTCATGAGCGAGCGTTGCGCGCCCGCGGCCAAGGCGACGGCTTCGGTGGTGACGGTGGCAAAGCGGCCCGCGCCCACATAGAGCGTGGGCAGGTATTGCGCCACGCTGACCGCAAAGCCCACGGCCCAAGCCGAGGCGATGGCGCGTTGGAGCAAAGGCCACTTCACGCGCCACAGATACACCCAGCGGCCATGGCCCAAACTGGCCACCAGCGCGGCTTGGCGCGGGTCCACCGCCTGGTATGCGGGCACCAGCGCCAGCAGCACATAGGGCAAGACCATGACGGCGTGCGCCAGGCTCAGGCCCAGCCATTGGCCCTCCAAGCGGGTGTGCAGCGCCAGGCTGTACAGGCCCACCACCCACAGCACCGAAGGCAAAACCAGCGGCAACAAGAACCAGGGTTGCAAGGCCTGCTGCCAGCGGCGCGGGGCCAGCTCAAGCCAAGCCACCGACCACAGCAAACACACACTGGCCGACGCCACGCCCAAGCCCAAGGTGGTCCACACGGTGTGCGCGCTGCTGGCCACTTGTTGCCAGGCATTCAGCGTCCACAACTCGGGCCACACATTGGGGAAAGGCCACACGCCCGAGACACTGCCCACGGTCAGGGCGAACCAGACGGCGGCGTAGGTGGTGAGGATGGTGGTCCACATGACATTCGGCTGCAGGGGCAGCCTCCTACAAAAATGCAGAACCCATTTGAGGGTTTTTTGTTGGAGCAAGCCCACCCGATCAGTCGCCTGACTCTGTGGGAGCGAGCCCCTACTCGCGAATTTGCGCATGGCCGCAAACGCTTTCAACGCCACCACCATCAACACGCCCCCCACCAACACCGTGCCCGTCAGCCACCCCGCCGCCGCCACGCCTTGCGATTGCGTGAGCGGGTCGGCATCGCTCAGCCATTGCCAGGCCAGCACCGCCAAGGTGGGCGGTGTGGCGGGGCCGATGATGAGGGCCATGTCGACCACCGTGAGGCCATAGGCCAGCACGGCGAGCAGCGGCCAGCGCAGGCGCGGGGCCAGTTGCGGCCAGATGATTTGTGCAAAGGCTTGTGCGGGCGTGCGGCCTAGGGTTTGGGCCAGCGCGTATTCGGCTTGCCAGCGGCGGCGCAGGTCTTCGCGCTGCATTTGGGTGGCGGCCACCCACAGCAAAAACGGCACCTCTTTGAGCCACAGCGACAGGATCAGCCCCAGGCCCGACGGGTCTTGTGTGGTGAACCAGGGCGGCGGTGCGTCAAAGCCCGTCAGGCCCGGCGACACCAGCCGCAGCGCCCAGCCGCTGGGCGAGAGCCACAGCACCAGCCCGATGGCCATGGCCGCATGCGGCGTGGCCAGCAAGGCCGGCAGACGCGACAGCCAGCGGCCCAGTTGTTGGCGGATGAAGCCGCTGGCCAGCACATGCGCCACTGTGAGCCATGCCAATGCGGTCGAGGCCAAACCGGTCCATAACGTCATGCCCCAGGCGCGCCCAATTTGCGGGTCGGCCCACAGGGCTTGCCACGCGGCAGCGTCGAGCATTTGCGCGCCCACCGCCCACAGTGCCGCGCCAATGGGCAGGCCCGCCAGCGTGGCCAGCAGCAAGGGCCCAAGCACCTTCACGGACAGTAGGTCGGCGGCTTTAGCCCCGACATGCCCACTGCGCTGCGCCTGCACCGATCGCGTCATGGCGTACATCGTCGGAGCTGAAGCTCCGACCTACAACAATGACGGCAAGATGGGCTTGCGTTTAACCCGCGCTTTGTCGGGGCTGAAGCCGCCGACCTACAAGGGCACACACTCTGCATGTCACACGCCGTAACGGCGGGTCCATTCTTTTTCGAGGGCGTCGACCCACGAGGCGTGGGGCTCGGGCAGAGCCGGTGCGCTTTGGCGCACTTGCCCGGCATGTGGCGCGGACTGAAAGCGTGCACGCTCTGCGGCAGGCAGGCGGGCCACGTCGAGCACGGTGGGGTCGCCCCACACGTCGATATCGGCCTTGCGGGCTTGCGCAGCGGGCGACAGCAAAAAGTTGGCCACGACCTGTGCGCCCGCTTTGCTGGGCGCGTTGTAGGGGATGGCCACGAAGTGCGTGTTGCCAATCGTGCCCTTGGCGAATTGCCAGCTTTGCACCGTGGCGGGCAAGCGCTTGGCGGCGATTTCGTTGGCCGCTTCGTTGGGGTTGAAGGTCAACGCCAGCAGCAGCTCGCCGTCGGCCATCATCTGGCGCACAGCGGCCGAGTTTTGCGGGAACTGTTTGCCACCGCGCCACAGGTGCGGGTGCAGCGCATCCAAAAAGCGCCACAAGGGTGCGGCATGCGCCTCCAGTGCGGCGGCGGTCACGGGCTGTGCCAGCGCTTTCACGTCAGGTGCGTGTTCGATCAGGGCCTGCTTGATGAAGGTGGTGCCATGAAAATTAGGCGGGCGCGGGTAGGTGATGCGCCCGGGTTGGCTGCGGGCCAGGGCCAGCAGTTCGGCCATGCTTTGCGGCAGTTGCGGCAGGCGTTTGGCATCGGCAAAAAACGTCAACTGCGCCATGCCCCAGGGCGACTCCAACCCATCGGTGGGCACCGAAAAATCCACCAGCGTGGTGGGCATGCCCACGATGTCCACCCATTGGAAGTTGGGCAGAGTTTGGGCAAAAGGTGCCGACAGCAAACCGCCCTGCTTCATCGCGGCAAAGTTTTCGCCGTTGATCCAGATGAGGTCCACCGTGCCTTCGGTGCCTTGGCGTCCGGCTTGCTTTTCGGCGCGCACGCGCTTGACCACATCGGCCGCGTCGCTGATCTTGACGTGCTGCAACTTGACGCCAAAGTCGCGCTGCAATTCGCCTGCGGCCCATTGCAAATAAGCGTTGATGCGCTCGCTGCCTGCCCAGGCGTTGAAGTAAACGGTTTGGCCGCGTGCGGCGCGCTCGGTGTCGGCCCAGCTGCTGGCGGCGTGGACGATTGACGGGCTCAATGCGGCTGCGCCCAACAGCAAAAGCTGCCTGCGACCGATGTCTTGTGAAACGGCGGCTTGAAGCCCTGACTGACTGAGGTTGATAAATTGGGACATGGGGTACAGCGATGGAACGCGCCACAAGACGCACCCCGCCGACTGTAGACCATTCAAGGCCAAAGTTTGCGCAACAGCGCATCCAGCGACAAGCGCCCCGGCCCCATGAACACCAGGGGCAGCAGCATGGCGATGTAAATCAAAGGCAGCTTGAAGTTGCCGTGGCCTTTGTCGGTCAGGGCATAGCCTTGCCACAACTCCCCGAGCGTGGACCAGGACTCGGGCCAGTGCACGCTGAGCATGGCTACCGCTGTGAGCACGATCAACGAGGCCGAGAAAAAGCGCGTGCCCAAGCCCACGACCAATGCGATGGCGCCAACGACTTCAAAGCCGGTGGCCAGCGCCCAGTTGATGTCGGCCGGGATCAGCTTGAAGGGCCAGGGAAATTGGTCCTGAATGTCGGCAAACCAGTTGCTGCCGTGCAGCTTTTCAAAACCGGCTTCACCAAACTCCCAAGCCAGCAACAGGCGAAGGCTGAGCAGGCCAATCCACAGGCCCACATGGTCAAGTGTGTTGAGGCCCTGACGGGCCAGGTGCGTGATGGCGTTCATGCGGTTGTTCCTAAAACAAGGCCTTGCTCGCGCAGGCTGGTGAGCAGTTGCAGCCCAAAGCCCATCAGGGCTTGCGGGTCCGGGTGGGCCATCTCATGGGCCAGTTGTTCAAAGGCCTCTTGTCCGGTGCGGCCTTCGTCCAGCAACGCCAGCACACGGGCGGTGACGGCATTGATTTCACTGAACTGAACTTGGTGCTCGGCATCACGAAAGACCACCAAAAAGGTCGGCTCGGTTTGGCGCGGTTGCCAGGCCGGGCCGATGCGGTGGACGGGCCATTCGCTGGCCACATCGAC
>Ga0228703_1002216_pt1 | contig 11061 bp, 11 predicted proteins | sample McNCre217_Aug_MG_3_FD_178020 | JGI IMG/M metagenome (GOLD analysis project Ga0228703, IMG submission 178020) | Freshwater microbial communities from McNutts Creek, Athens, Georgia, United States - 29-17_Aug_MG | ecosystem: Environmental > Aquatic > Freshwater > Creek | place: USA: Georgia... | reverse complement strand
TGGATGAGCGCCTACCTCGGACCGGAACCGTGGCTCGCGCTAGCGATACTTGAAGGTGCAATTTTCGCCATTGGAATCGGTGCCGCAGCATTCGTTTGGCAGCAGCTGAAAGCGAATGCCGACTTCCTCGGCAAATGGGCTGGCCTAGCAACCGTCGTTGCGCTTTCTGCGATCTGGGTTTCTCGAGAGTGGTTAGCCTGCCACTGGCCGTATGGCGGCTACCAGTGGTCGAGGCTCGGGCAACCAATGGCATCGACGCCTTTTGCCTCACTGGCTTACTTTGGTGGAATTAGCCTCGTCAGCTTCTTCGTTGCGGCGGTGTCAATCTCGCTTCTAGTCCTGCCTAGAGCAGGCGCTTTCGGCCGCGGCCTGGGGTCACTTTCGGTAGTTGCGCTGCTCATAGCAACCACTCTGGCCCCTACGCTGATAGGTGGCAACGTGGCGGCCGACGCGAAACTTAGCAAGCCGCTGCAGGTCACCGCGGTTCAAGGTAACGCAAACGCTGGCCTTTTTGCCAACCCGGTTGCTGGCAGCATTCTTGAAAAGCATATTTCGGCCACCAGCAAGTTCGTCGCAAGCCACCCTCGCATCGTCGGCAGCAACGGCTTTACCGTCTGGCCGGAAAATGCCTCCGATGTAGACCCACTCACCAACCCGCTTGCAAGTGCCGCCCTGCACAACGTAAGCAACGGGCTGATCAAGCAACCGCTGATTTTCGGAGCGGTGACGCATCGTGGCGCCAACACCTACAACAGCGTCCTCGTTTACAAGCCGGGGGACACCAGCTACCAGATGTACGACAAGCGCAGGCCAGTTCCGTTTGGCGAATACGTGCCAGATCGTCAACTTTGGCGGCCGCTGGCTCCAAACTTGATTGATCTGATCTGGCGCGGTTTCACTCCGGGCAAGCGAGCAGGGGTGCTGAATGTTTCCGGCACCAAGGTCGGCTCGCTAATCTGCTTCGAAATCGGCATCGATGAGCTGACACATGACCTGGTAACCGGCGGTTCAAGAATCATCCTTAGCCAGGCCAACAACTCAGACTTCGGCCACACCGATGAGGCATTCCAGCAAGAGGCCCTCGCGCGCCTGCAGGCCATCAGTGCCGGTCGCACAATCGTGCACGTTAGCACGGTAGCCACAACAGAGATTGTCTCGCCAACGGGTCAACTTTTGGCTGGCCCAGTGCCGGCATTCAACCCGGGAGCGATTACCCACCGTGTGGTCCCATCATCGGCCATGACCCCCGCGATGCGGTTCTTTGGATGGGTTGATTCGGTAAGCGGCGCACTTGGATTCGCTGTTCTGGCTTGGGCTGTATTTATCCGGGTGAGAGGTCGCCGTAATTTCAGGAAACTCTCAGGCAGCATCAGTAGCCTCGCAGAATGAACAGTTTCGCCGGTCGAGCCAACACGCTCGTCATCATGCCAACCTACAACGAGTGCGAGAGCCTCGCCGGGGTAGTGGGGCATCTTCTTCAGACCGTTCCACACGTAGACCTTCTCATCGTTGACGACAACAGCCCCGACGGCACCGGACGATTGGCCGACGAAATGGCCGCCATTGATGCGCGCATTAATGTGCTGCACCGCACGCAAAAGAATGGCCTTGGCCCGGCTTATCTGGCGGGTTTCGAGTGGGGTTTTAGCCACAACTATGAGTATCTGGTTGAGATGGACGCGGATGGAAGCCACCGAGCAGAGGACCTGCTGAAGCTGCTAGAGGTTGCGCCAAACAACGATCTCGTGATCGGTTCTCGCTGGGTAAAGGGCGGAGCGATTCAGAATTGGCCGCTTAGCCGTCAGTTGATTAGCCGTACCGGGAACACCTACGCGGGGCTCATGCTGCGAACAAGCATCCGCGACATCACCGCAGGTTTCCGAGTGTTTCGCGGCGACTTCTTGAAGAACTTAGACCTCGCACACATAGCGTCTGCGGGATATTCATTTCAGGTGGAGATGGCTTTGCGTTGCTTCCTAGCCGGGGCGCGAATCACCGAGGTGCCGATCACGTTCGTAGAGCGCGAAAACGGGCAGTCGAAGATGAGCCGCAAAATCGTTATCGAAGCCCTGTGGCGAGTTACCAAATGGGGTTTTGAGCGACGCTAGGAGCGCCAACTCCTCGTTGCCTACTAGGCGTTTAGCTTGGCAGCGGCCGCTTCACGACGAGCGCGAAGGTTTGCCAGCTGCTCATCGAGGATTTCTTCGAGCTGCTCGATTGTTCGACGCTCAAGCAACATCTCCCAGTGCGAGCGAGGAGTCTTCTCTTCGTGGAAGGTTAGTTCCATCGCAGAGCCATCGATAAGGCGAATCGCCTCACGCGAACAGGTCTTGCATTCCCAGGTTTCCGGAGCTTCGGCATTTGCCGCGAAGATTATGTCCGAGACGTGACCCATCGAGCACTGATAGTTGTAGTGCGCTCGCTCTTCAAAACGGACGTTGCGGTCTGTTTCGAGGCTTGATGCACCAAGTCGCATACCGCGCATGGTTGTCTGCTGTGACATAGGTCTCCCTCGCCTTGTGGGCCTTAGAGGATTGAATACCTACTCAAACAGCGGGGATCGCCAATTGCTTCCGCAACGACGACCTAGCTGGAAAATACTCAGGAAACTGCCAGGGTTTCGATTGCCAAATCGGCACGGTCTGTGACGATTCCCTTGGCACCGAGCGCAATAAGTCGCTGCATCTCTTCTGGCTCATTGATTGTCCAGAAATGGGTCTCAACACCCGCCTTGGCAACCATCGCAATGAAACGCTCGGTGTCTAGACGGAGCCTGCCGTAGTTGGTCGGCACTTGGATGGCGTGTACACCGGTCAACGGAATGCCCGTGAGAATCGAGGAGCGCAGCGAAGCACCGATGATTGCTCGCAAAACCCTTGATGCGCCAGCTGAAGTGGCGGCTCCCGGCAACTTATTCAGAGCAGCCAAGCGACGCGCATCGCTGAAACTAGCAACCAAGACGCGCCCTTGAGCGCCAATGGAGGAGATTGCGGCGGTACCGGCAAGAATCGAAGACACCGATTTGAAGTCGAGATTGAATCGCGCCGATGGAAACTCGCGCAGCGCTTCGACAAGCGTTGGAATCTGCCCGCCGTGTTCCAAGCGAATCTCCTGCAGTTCTGCCAGCGTCAGTTTGCCGACAGGGGAGGGGATGCCCGCCACACGGGATAGGTCATCATCATGGAACAGCACCGGCACGCCATCAGCGGTCACCTGAATGTCCGATTCGATGTAGTGCGCGCCAACCTCAAGAGCTCGGGCGAACGCGGGAATCGTGTTCTCGTCGATCGGGCTGCCATCGGCGGCGATGGACAGGCCTCGGTGGGCAAACACGCGCGGCTGATCGGTGGGGTAGAGGAATGGCACGAGGTTAGGCTAGCAAGATGAACAGGTCATTTGGGTTACGCCTCATCAAATTAACCGCGGGACTTTACGTCTTCGGTTGGGGCGTCGCTCTAATGGTTCATGCCGGAATCGGTGTCGGCCCCTGGGATGTCTTCGCGCAGGGCCTTTCTAAGACTTTTGGAATCAGCTTCGGATGGGCGACCCTCGTTGTGAGCTTCATCGTGTTGGCCTGCTGGATTCCACTAAAGCAGAAACTGGGTATCGGCACAGTTTTGAACGCTATCCTCATTGGCTTGTTCGCAGATACGGTTTTCCCGCTGCTTCCAACGCTCACCAGCTATTGGTTGCAGCTTGGCGAGTTCATCCTCGGCATGGTCGTCATGGCGTTTGCCACCGGACTGTACATCTCGGCGAACCTTGGCTCTGGACCACGTGACGGCCTGATGATTGGAACGGCTAGAGCAACGGGGTGGAAGCTCTGGATGGTTAGAACCGGCTACGAGTTCATCGTCATGGCAATCGGGTTTTTCCTCGGGGGACAGGTGCGCGAGGGCACCCTCATTTTCGCGGTATTTATCGGTTACCTAATGCAGACTTCGCTGCGCCTGTGGGGCGTAAGTTCGCACAAGAAATAGGGCTTTTATTATGTCAACTAACAACGAGGATGGCCGCGGCGGCAGGCCGGATGGGCTGTTGGCGCCAGCATCTGATGTTATGTCAACCAATATCGAGCTGCCCGAGATTGCCCCAGAACACCGACCAGCCTCGCCAGAGAGCGAACTTCATCTGAAACACCGCGAGACCGCTCGAGTTTTGCTTACAAACGCCGCGGGTGAGCTATTCCTAATAAACACACATTGGGATCCGGGCACTGGGTTACCGCCGAGGTGGCTAACACCGGGTGGCGGAATCGATCCTGGAGAAACCGTTCTAGAAGCCGGCGTGCGAGAACTTTATGAAGAAACCGGCTTGATTGTGGAACCAGAGGCTCTGGGAGAAGTGCGATACGTTTTGCCATTCAAGATGGTGTGGGCATCCGGGCATTACGAGACTGGAATTGCTCATTTCTTCGATTTCAAAGTTTCTGAAGACTTTAAGCTTGACGACGCGTCCTGGACTCAGGACGAACATCGCGACATCATCGAATACCGCTGGTGGAACGTCAGCGAATTATTGCAAAGCGAAGAACGCCTGGGGCCGCCAGGGCTGGATGACTTACTGCGCAGGCACTTCCGGATATAACCAGCATTCGCCGATAATGCACATTATGTCAAGTAACGTTTTGACGCCCCGCTCTTAGGCCTGAGTGGCTGCGATCCACTCGCTTAGCTTTGCGCGTGCTGCTCCGCTGTCCAGTGCGGTGGTAACCGTTTGCAGGGCGTCTGCGAAACGAACGTTGAGTTCAACATCTGCACGAGACGAATCCTTAGCCAACTGATAGCTGACCAAACCTGCGGCCGCATTGAGCAAAACGATGTCGCGGACCGCGCCGAGGTTTCCGTCGGTGTTGCCCTCAAACAGGTCGCGAGTCACCTGCGCGTTGAAGTGGGCGTCGCCTCCGAGCAGAACATCGTGACTAACCAACTTGATGCCGAAGTCCGCAGGGTTGAGCTCCCGAACGGATACCTCTCCCCCAGAAACCTGCCAGATTTTGCTCGAACCAGTGGTTGTGAGCTCATCCAAGCCATCATTTCCGCGGAAAACCAGTGCGGTTCTGCCACGAGCGGCCATTTCAGCGGCAATCAGAGGCGCGACAACCGCATTTGCAACGCCGAGGCTCGTAGCGATTGGCTGTGCCGGGTTCGCCAGCGGGCCTAGGAAGTTGAAGGTTGTCGGAACGCCCAACTGACGGCGAATTGGCGCCACGTGTCGCATCGCCGGGTGGAATACCGGCGCGAAGAAGAATGTGAGACCGATTTCGCGGAAGACATCGGCAACGCGCTCAGGCGAGAGGTCTAGTCGAATGCCCAAAACCTCAAGCATCTCGGAAGAACCGGTCTTTCCAGAAGCTGAACGGCTTCCGTGCTTCATTACAGGAACTCCAGCACTGGCGGTGAGAATGCTCGCCATCGATGACACGTTAACGGTGCCAACCATGTCGCCACCGGTACCCACGATGTCCACGGCATCGTTGCCGGTGTCGAGGATTACCGAACGCTCGAGCATGACGTCGACCAAACCGGCCAGTTCATCGACGCTCTCCCCCTTGGCGCGAAGGCCAATCATGAATGCACCGATCTGCGACTCTTCGGCCTCTCCGGCCATGATTTGGTTCATTGCCCAGGCAGCCGAGGCTCTGTCCAGGTGCGATTTCTCAAGCAAACGACCCAAAATTAGCGGCCAAGAGAGTTCTGTAGTCATAGCAAAAGTTTAGGGCAGCCACACCCGTACCACTCCCCTAACCCGAGTAAAACGACGGACGCTAAAAAACTGGAAAATAACTCGAAAAAACGCCGATTTCTTGAGCCAAAATGCCGTCCTGCCGCCCAGATTTTAGTTAGGCTAGAGGTATGAGTTCCATGCCAGTGTCGCAGCATTCTGCACCAGTCATTAACCGCCCTAACTCCACCGCGGTGGGTACCATCGTTTGGCTAGGCAGCGAGGTGATGTTCTTCGCCGGTCTCTTCGCTATGTACTTCAGCCTTCGTGCTAACTCGCCAGAGCTATGGGCAGATCAGACCCAGCACCTAAACGTGCCATTCGCTCTGACCAACACCATCATCCTTGTGCTCTCGTCGTTCACCGCTCAGTTCGGTGTCTTCGCAGCTGAGCGCATGCAGCCTCGCCGAGTCGGTAAGGGCATGAAGAACTGGGGTATGGTCGAGTGGTTCATGCTCTCCTACTTCATGGGCGCCATCTTCGTTGCGGGCCAGGCTTGGGAATACACCAACCTTGTCTCTGAAGGCATGACCTTCGACGCAAACAGCTACACCAGCGCGTTCTACATCACCACAGGTTTCCACGCGCTTCACGTAACCGGTGGCCTCATCGCCTTCCTCATCATCATCGGTAAGACGTTCGCGGCCAAGAAGTTTGGTCACTACGAAGCAACCGGCGCCATCGTGGTTTCGTACTACTGGCACTTCGTGGACGTGGTCTGGATTGGCCTCTTCCTGATCATCTACGTTTTGAAGTAAATCGAGTCGGAGTAAATAAGGAATGTCTTTCTTGAACCGCAAGTCTTCAGTTTCGCGTCGTAAGCCGATGGCAGCAGCCATCGTCATCGCTGCGGGTCTACTAATCACCGGTGGTGGCTACGCTGCTGCAACCGCTGCTATCACCAGCCACCAGTCTTCGACCGTAGCCTCAGCTGCGCAGATCGACGAGGGCCACAAGCTCTTCTTGGCTAACTGTGCATCGTGCCACGGCAAGAGCGCCGAAGGAACTCAGAACGCTCCTACCCTCATCGGCGTTGGCGCCGCTTCGGTAGACTTCCAGGTTTCATCGGGTCGTATGCCTGCTCAGGCCTCGGGCCCACAGATGCCAACCAAGAACTCGCAGTTCACCGACGCACAGATTGCATCGCTTGCCGCTTACGTGGCATCGCTCGCACCTGGTCCAGCTATCCCAACCGCAGCACAGGTCGCTCCTAACGGCGACGCTACCCGCGGTGGCGAGCTATTCCGCACCAACTGTGCAATGTGTCACAATGCCGCAGGTGCCGGTGGTGCTCTAACCCAGGGCAAGTACGCTCCGGCTCTTACCGATACCGAACCAAAGGAGTTCTACGAGGCCATGATTACCGGCCCTCAGAACATGCCTGTGTTCAACGACGCAAACCTAACCCCTGCCGACAAGAAGGACATCATCACCTATCTTGTCTACCTTCAGAAGCACCCATCGCCTGGTGGCCTGAACCTAGACAACCTTGGTCCGGTAGCTGAAGGTCTTTTCGTCTGGATTTTCGTCCTCGGCGGAATAATCGGCATCACCGTCTGGCTTGGAGCAAAGAGCAACTAGCTCTTTAGCACCTCAATAGATTTAGCAACTAAAAGGGAGCAATACAGTGGCTGACAAGAAGAGCCTGGGATCTGCGGAAAGTGAATATCACTTCGAGCACGACTACAGCGCTGGACTAGCACACGTTTCGGCAGACAAGATCGCAGATCCTGGTCTAGAGCCGCACCGCGTGCGCATGACAGACAAGAGCGTTAAGCACGAGAAGACCGCGGCACGTCAGGTCGCTATCTGGTTCTTCGTAAGCATCATCGGCAGCATCTCGGCCATCGTTGCGTACTTCGCCTTCCCAATCACCGACGACCTAGGCACCGTTCGCAACAACACCTTCTTCGTTGGTGTCAGTATTGCGCTTGGCATGCTCGCTATTGGTTTCGGCGCTGTGCACTGGGCAAAGACCCTCATGCCAGACGCAGAAGTTGCTGAGGCACGTCACCAGACTCGCGGCGCAGAAGACGTTCGCGCTCGCGCAGTTGAGATCGTCAACCTAGCTAACCAGGAGTCGGGCTTCAGCCGTCGTAAGCTGATTCGCCGCAGCCTTTACGGTGCGCTAGCGCTATTCCCACTGCCAGGCCTAGTTCTTTTCAAGGACATGACCACCAACGCAGACCCAACCGAAACCCTGCGCCACACCATGTGGAAGAAGGGCACTCGCCTAACCACCGACCCAACGGGCACTCCTATCAAGGCAGCAGACCTAACTATCGGTTCGGTATTCCACGTAATCCCTGAAGGTCTAAACGACCGCGAGGACATGCTTGAGCAGAAGGCAAAGGCAGCGGTTCTTCTAGTTCGCCTAGACCCTGAAGAGATCAAGAGCCAAAAGGAACTCGACTGGGGTTACGACGGCATCGTCGCTTACAGCAAGATTTGTACCCACGTTGGTTGCCCAGTGGCTCTGTACGAACAGCACACCCACAACCTACTTTGCCCTTGCCACCAGTCGACCTTCGACCTGGCAAACGACTGTGCAGTTGTCTTCGGTCCAGCGACCCGCGCTCTGCCACAGCTTCAAATCACCGTAGACGCCGAAGGCTACCTAGTCGCTAAGGGCGACTTCGCAGAGCCTGTTGGTCCTAGCTTCTGGGAGCGTACAGCGTAATGAGTACTGCAACTAACACTGCTAAGAAGGGCGGATTCCTAGCCGGAACCGCTAACTACCTTGACGAGCGCGTTGGCGTTGCTGGCATCCTCAAGGAATTCGGTCGCAAGATCTTCCCTGACCACTGGTCGTTCATGCTCGGTGAAGTGGCGCTGTACTCGTTCCTAGTGCTTCTGCTCTCGGGTACCTTCCTAACCTTCTTCTTCCAGCCTGCGATGACTCCTGTCATCTACGACGGCGTTTACGGCCCGCTAAAGGGTGCAGAAATGTCGATCGCGTACAAGTCGGCCCTTGACATCTCGTTCGAGGTTCGTGGCGGTCTGCTTATGCGCGAACTTCACCACTGGGCAGCGCTGCTATTCGTGGCTTCGGCTGGTCTACACATGATGCGCGTGTTCTTCACCGGAGCATTCCGCAAGCCACGTGAGATCAACTGGGTTGTCGGTTTCGCACTGTTCGTTCTATCGATGGCTGGTGGCTTTACCGGTTACTCGCTACCGGATGACCTACTTTCGGGTAACGGTCTTCGAATCATCGACGGCATGATCAAGGGTCTACCTGTAATCGGTGCTTATGTATCGTCGATGCTGTTCGGTGGAGAATTCCCTGGTAACCAGATCGTTGCTCGCCTTTACAGCCTGCACATCCTGCTCATCCCAGCCTTCATCCTCATCTTCATCGTTATCCACCTATTCATGGTGGTAATCCACAAGCACACCCACTACTCGGGCCCAGGACGCCGCGACGACAACGTCGTCGGTTACCCACTGATGCCTGTTTACGTTGCAAAGGCTGGCGGATTCTTCTTCCTAGTCTTCGGTGTACTAATGCTCGTGGCAGCAACCGTCACCATCAACCCAATCTGGTTGTACGGTGGCTACGACCCATCGCCTGTTTCGGCCGGTACCCAGCCTGACTGGTACATCGGTTGGGCCGACGGTGCTCTACGCCTTGCTCCTACCCACCTAGAGGTAACTTCGGGTAACTTCACCTGGTCATGGAACATCCTCGTTCCAATGATCGTGCTGATCCTGCTCTTGGTTCTGGTTGCCTTCTACCCATTCTTCGAAGCTTGGGTAACCGGCGACAAGCGTGAACACCACGTTCTAGACCGTCCACGTAACGCTCCTACCCGTACCGCTATCGGTGCTGCTGGTATGACCTTCTACGCTGTGCTCTGGGCTGGTGCGTCGACCGACCTTATCGCTACTCACTTCCTACTGAGCCTGAACAACGTTCTAACGTTCCTTCAGATCTCGTTGATTGTGCTACCGATCGTTGCATTCTGGATCACCAAGCGTGTTTGCTTGAGCCTCCAGCGCAAGGACCGCGAGATCGTTCTACACGGCCGCGAGACTGGGCGCCTAGTTCGTTTGCCACACGGTGAATACATCGAAATCCACGAGCCACTGGACGAGCACGAAATGTACAAGCTAGTCGACTTCGTTGACTACGTCCCAACCATTTCGCGTCCAAACGCGAAGGGTAAGATCACCGTTGCAACTCGTATGCGTGCAGCTCTAAGCCGCTTCTACTTCGAAGACCGCGTAGCTCCTGTAAACGCTCTTGAGCTTGCAGAGGCACACTCGCACGGCCACGACGCTCACGAAGCAGTTGAGGCAGCTCCTGCGGCTGCTAAGGCTGTGGAAGCAACCACTCCAGCTAAGAAGACTGCCGCAAAGGCGCCTACGGCTAAGAAGCCAGCAGCAAAGCCGGCCGCAAAGTCGACTGCAAAGCCAGCTGCCAAGAAGCCGGCTGCGCCAAAGAAGCCAAAGGCATAACAAGCAACAAACGCAGAAGGCCGGTCGGATTTCCCGACCGGCATTCTGCTTTATCCGCCACCTATACTATTCGGGTTACTCGTCTTCTCCACTTGAATCAGACTCTTCAAAGCCCAACCACACTAGCCAAGTGGCTATCTTGCCCTGCTTGCCATGCTTGGCCTCGTAATAATGCATATAGCCCTTGAAGTCGTGCTTCACGAACTCCTGCTTGTTGGCGTAACCCATGAACTGCTTCCCCGGATCTGCGCCATTGCGCTCAGACTCACGGGCGCGTTTCTGTGCAGTCTTTCTCACAACACGCGCTGCGGAACGCTCATGGTTGTAGAGGTAGTTGAACATTTGGCAGAGTATGAACAACTTCCCCAAAACAATAGACCCGTAAAGTGTGCTAAACGGCCGCAGAACCATCATCAGGTTCTCAATCATCGTGACTCCCCTAGTTTGCTGCCTCACATCCCAGCGATGAATGGGGCAATAAGTGAATAGGTTGAGGCTATAGCGAACCTCAGACATTTTGGCAGCGCGGCCAAACGGAGGTTCCGCTGCGCACTCCAGGCAAAGAAATAGGGCCCCACCGAAGTGAGGCCCTACGAATCCTAGCTAGCGCTTAGTGAGCGTGCTGTCCGCGGCTGTACTCGAATACAAGACCGATTACAGCTACAAGAGCTAGTGGCACGGCGATGAAGGTCAACCACCATCCAACAGCGAGCGATGCGAATACGATCGAGCAGAAGAAGCCTAGAGCCAGTGGCCACCATGACCATGGGCTGAAGAAACCAAGCTCCGCATCGCCATCTTCGATGTTGCCAAGCTCGTTGTCTTCGGGAAGGCTTCCCTGTGTAGGGACGCTCTTCTGAATGTAGAAGAAGATGA
>Ga0228703_1002213_pt1 | contig 11072 bp, 7 predicted proteins | sample McNCre217_Aug_MG_3_FD_178020 | JGI IMG/M metagenome (GOLD analysis project Ga0228703, IMG submission 178020) | Freshwater microbial communities from McNutts Creek, Athens, Georgia, United States - 29-17_Aug_MG | ecosystem: Environmental > Aquatic > Freshwater > Creek | place: USA: Georgia... | reverse complement strand
AACTTATTTCCTTTTTGAAGGGCTTTTTTTCTGATGAATCTAATCGAGAAAAAATAGAATTATTTATAGATAGGTCAGTGAATGAGAATCCCTGGTTTTCAGAAACCTTAGTTCGTCGTGCGATGCAGGCGATCGAAGAGCAGTTCTTTTCCGTTCAGGCTTGGGAGGAATTTTATCTACATCACCCTGTTCAAACATCTCATCCAAAGAATGTGGGAATTGTTTTAGCAGGGAATTTGCCTGCGGTGGGATTGCACGATTTGTTAATGGTATTAGCTTCTGGTCACCAAGCGCACGTGAAATTGAGTTCTCAAGATAAATCCTTGATGCAACTATATTTATCGGCGATGCAGTCTTTTGATGCAGCTGTTCCTGTATATTTGATTGATCGTTTACAAGGAATGGATGCCGTTATAGCCACCGGTAGTGACTTTTCTGGAGGATATTTTGCGCATTATTTTGCTAGTATTCCACACATCATTCGAAAAAACCGAAGCTCTATCGCTGTATTAAAAGGAACGGAGACCTCGTTGGATTTCAAAGGTTTGGCAGAAGACATCTTCACGTATTATGGTTTAGGTTGTAGAAATGTTTCTACGATTGCAGTGCCTGCAAGCTACGATTTGACCCCTCTATTTGATGTATTAACGAAAGAGACTTGGGTGTTAGATCATTCGAAGTATTCGAATAATTTTCAGTACCACCGGACCTTGTTTTTGTTGAACCAGATTCCTCATTTTGATTTAGGGAACCTATTAGTGACGGAGAATGAGGATTTAGTTTCTCCTGTGGGAGTTTTGTATGTCCATCGTTACAATGACGAAGCTACCTTAATGGAATGGATAAAAGAGCGAGAGGAAAAGATTCAGTGTAAGGTAGGTTTGGAAATAGCGTTTGGACAAAGTCAAAATCCTGCCCTCGATGACTTCGCGGATGGGATTGATACCTATGATTTCTTATTGAATCTTGCGTAAAATTGAAATAATGCGATTGCACTTAGTCCACCTACGCTGGCTCCCACGATGACATCTAATGGATAATGGGCTCCTAAATAGATTCTGCTGTAAGAGATAAGCGTGGCCCATGTGATTAGAGCGGTACCTGCTACTTTGTTTTTGGTTAATAAATAATAACCTACAGCAATCGCAAACGAATTAGCTGCATGGGAAGAACAAAATCCATACATTCCTCCACAGCCAGCTGGCAAATGAATCCAGGATTGAAATTCCTCCACATGGCAAGGTCTTAAGCGCTTGAAAAGAGGTTTTAATAGACTAGAACTACATTGGTCTGCTAATGCGACCGAGGAGATTAAATAGAGCAATGTCTTCCAAATTGCCAGCTGATAGCGTTTGTAAAGGAAGTAAATCAACAATCCGTACAAGGGAATCCAAGTGATTTTACCTGAAATAAGTTCCATAGGGCCATCTAACCAAGGCTGGTGTGCCTTGTTGATGGTTTGAAATAAATCTGCATCCCAGGTAGGAAACATAGCTTAGAATTTAAATTCAGCTCGGATACGGGCAATGGTTGCTTCAGCGATGGGTTGTACTTTCTTTTCTCCAATCGCTAATTTTTCTTCTATAATCTCAGGATGTGCGATGAAATAATCAAATTTCTCTCTCGCCTCTTTGAAATAACCTAACATCAATTCGTGCAAAGCTTGTTTTGCATGACCATATCCATAACCACCCGCCTCATAATTAGCGCGCATTTCTGCCACTTGTGCGGGGGAAGCCATTAATTGATATAATTTGAAAGTGATGTCATTATCCGGGTTTTTAGGCTCTTCTAATGGAGTGGTGTCAGTGACAATTTTTTTGATCTGCTTTAGTAAATCCTTTTCAGGTAAGAAGATATCAATGTAATTGTTCAAAGATTTGCTCATTTTAGCGCCATCAAGGCCAGGAATAGTCATGACATCCTCGTTAATGCGGGCTTCAGGTAAGACAAAAATATCTTTGTTGTATCGCTTATTCACGGAATTCGCGATATCACGGGTCATTTCGATGTGCTGTCTTTGGTCTTTTCCCACTGGAATGAGGTGGGCATCATACAAGACAATATCTGCAGCTTGTAAAACAGGGTAAGTAAACAAGCCGGCATTTACATCGGATAATTTATCCGATTTATCCTTAAAGCTGTGCGCATTTGCCAGCATCGGAAATGGAGTGAAGCAATTTAAGTACCACATTAATTCCGTGTGGTAGGCCGCTAATTTCGATTGACGGTAGAAATAATTCTTCTCCGTATCAAAGCCAAAAGCAAGCCAAGCGGCCGCAATCGACAAGGTATTGCTACGGATACTCTCGCCATCCTTTAACGAAGTTAAGGTATGTAAGTCTGCAATAAATAAAAAGGATTCGTTGCCGGCTTGCTTCGAAAGTTCAACCGCTGGCATGATGGCACCTAAAATATTGCCCAAATGGGGCTTTCCTGAGGCTTGAATGCCCGTTAAGATCCGCATAGCTTGTCTAAATAATTTATGCAAAAATCAGGAAAATAGACCATAACTCCAAGCGATTTGTGCTTGGGCATTCGCTCGAAATTCGCTAAATTCGTTTTTGCAATTTCATCCCTTTGTTCATGTCCCTCTCCCCTAGTCTATTGGCTTTTTTGCGTGACCTTCGTGTACATAATACACGGGAATGGTTTGCAGAGAACAAAGCCATTTATGAGCAGGAGAAAAAAGGCTTTGATGCTTGGACGACTGATTTGATCTCAGAATTTGCAGATTTTGAGAATATGGATGGGGTTTTGTTGAAACATTGCTCCTACCGGATTTACCGCGATGTGCGCTTCTCTAAAAATAAGGATCCATATAAGACCTATTTTTCAGCGAGTTTTTCGGAAGGTGGTAGGCGGTCCGGATTGATGGACTATTATGTTCACGTAGAGCCTAATGGTGCTTCTTTCCTTGGAGGGGGAATGTATTCCCCTAGCCCTGAGCAATTAGCCGCTTTTCGTCAAGAAGTGGATTATAATGCGGCTGGATTACGCAAAATTATTCAGGATCCTACATTTGTAGCCACCTTTGGTGAAGCCATAGGAGAAAGTTTGCAGCGAATTCCGAAAGGATTTGATATGGATCATCCAGATGCAGATTTGCTGAAAAAGAAACAATTGTTTTTCTGGAAGAAATATACCGATCAAGCAGTTTGTTCATCCGATTTTACGAAGCAGCTGATGGCGGATGCTAAGGTACTGAAACCTTTTTTGGACTTCTTGAATGCTGTATTTTTTGAAAAAGAACCTTTTATAAAAGAATAAACCTCTATGCAATTTTCGCATTTGCACAACCATTCCCAGTTTTCCCTCTTAGATGGTGCGTCTAAGATTTCGTCTCTGTTTAAGAAGGCGAAAGCAGATAATATGCCTGCGGTCGCAATAACGGATCATGGGAATATGTTCGGGGTATTTCAATTTGTGGCAGAAGCTGGAAAACAAGGGGTTAAGCCCATTGTGGGCTGTGAGTTTTATTTAGTGAATGACCGTCATAAGCAGGTATTTACGAAAGAATTGAAGGATAAGCGATATCATCAGTTGTTTTTAGCGAAGAATCCGGAGGGTTATCAGAATTTAGTGAAACTATGTTCTTTGGGCTTTATGGAGGGAATGTATTCAAAATACCCTCGGATTGACAAAGAATTGGTTTTAAAATACCACAAAGGATTAATTGCTACTACCTGCTGTTTAGGGGCTTCCGTACCACAGGCCATATTGCGTGATGGTGAGGAAGCGGCGGAGAAGGAATTTAAGTGGTGGTTGGATTTGTTTGGCGAAGATTATTATATCGAAGTACAAAATCACTTCATTCCGGAACAGCAAACAGTGAATGAGGTGTTGTTGCGTTTTGCCAAGAAATACAATGTAAAGGTTATTGCCTCGAATGATAGCCATTATTTGGATCAAAAAGATGCCAACGCCCACGATATCTTACTTTGTATTAATACAGGGGAAAAGCAATCTACTCCTACTTACAAAGATATTGAAGGAGATTTTGACATGAAGGGAAAGCGTTTTGCTTTCTACAATGATCAATTTTACTTTAAGACGACAGAGGAAATGACTAAGCTCTGGTCACATGTACCAGAAGCGATTGATAATACGAATGAGATTGTTGGTAAAGTAGAAACACTGAAACTGACTAAAGATGTATTATTACCTAATTTCCAAATTCCATCCACTTTCTTAAGCCAGGATGATTATTTAGAGCATATCACGATGGAGGGTGCAAAAAAGCGCTACATCGATATAGACCAGGTCGTGGAAGAACGTTTGCGCTTTGAGTTGCATACGATTCGAACGATGGGTTTTGCGGGCTATTTCTTGATCGTTGCTGATTTTATTAGTGCAGGGCGTGATTTAGGGGTATATGTGGGACCGGGACGTGGGTCCGCTGCGGGTTCCGTGGTGGCTTATTGTTTAGGGATTACGAATATCGACCCTATTAAGTACAATCTCCTCTTTGAGCGTTTCTTGAATCCAGACCGTAAATCCTTACCCGATATTGATACGGACTTTGATGATGAAGGTCGTCAAAAAGTGATCGACTATGTGGTCGATAAATACGGTAAGAACCAAGTGGCACACATTGCAACCTATGGTACAATGGCTGCTAAAATGTCTATCAAAGACGTTTCACGGGTATTAGACCTCCCCTTGCAAGAATCCAATGCGCTGGCGAAGCTGGTTCCAGAGAAACCTAAAATTACTTTGGATCGTATTTTTAACGCGGCTTTAACAGGAGATAAGAGTTTAGCGGATAAAGAAGGTTTGAATCCGGAGGAAATTGAACAGGTTAAAGAATTACGTAGAATCAAAGAAGCAGGTGGATTACCAGCTACTGTCATTGAAAATGCCCTTGTTTTAGAGGGATCTGTACGTGGAACAGGTATTCACGCGGCAGGTATTATCATTGCTCCATCAGATTTAACCGATATATTACCTGTTGCGACTTCCAAAGATGTGAATCTCTTAATTACCCAATATGATGGTTCCGTTATTGAAAATGCGGGCGTCATTAAGATGGACTTTTTGGGGTTGAAGACCCTTTCGATTTTAAAAGAGGCGGTTCGTTTGATTAAGCAGAATCACAATGAAACGATCATTTTGGATGATCTTCCTTTGGACGATAAGACGACCTACGAATTATACCAAAGAGCCGAAACAAACGGTACATTCCAATTTGAATCACCCGGGATGCAGAAACACTTACGTGATCTCAAGCCCGATCAATTCTCTGATTTAATTGCCATGAATGCCTTGTTCAGGCCGGGCCCCATGGTCTATATCCCTAATTACATTGCCCGCAAACACGGCCGGGAGAAGATTGAATACGATTTGCCAGAAATGGAGGAGTATTTGAGCGATACCTATGGTATTACCGTTTACCAAGAGCAGGTAATGCTTCTTTCTCAGAAACTAGCGAATTTTACGAAAGGTGACGCCGATGTCCTTCGTAAGGCCATGGGTAAGAAGGATAAAGCGACCATCGATAAAATGAAGGGTAAATTCATGGAAGGCGGTGCGGCGAATAATCATCCGGTGGATAAATTGGATAAGATTTGGACGGACTGGGAAGCTTTTGCTCAGTATGCCTTTAACAAATCCCACTCAACGTGCTATGGATTAGTAGCTTATCAAACCGGTTACTTGAAAGCAAACTACCCGCCGGAGTTCATGGCCGCTGTGCTTTCCAACTCCTTAGGTAACATTGAAAAGATCACTTTCTTTATGGATGAGTGTAAGCGGATGGGGCTAAGTTTATTAGTTCCAGACGTGAATGAATCCTCCCGTTCGTTTGCGGTAAATAAGAAAGGTCAAATACGTTTTGGGTTAGGGGCCATTAAAGGTGTAGGTGATGCGGCGGTTGATGCCATAGTGGAAGAGCGTCAGAAAAATGGCGAATATGCAGACATTTTTGATTTTGTGTCCCGTATCAATGTGCGACAGGTGAATAAAAAGAGTTTAGAATCGCTGGCTTTGGCGGGAGCATTTGACTGCTTCCCAGAGGTAGAGCGTTCTCAGTATTTTAGTTTAGATCCACAGGATAATACGAATTTCATTGAGAAAATTGTGCGTTATTCGTCCCGCATGGCAGAACTAAAGGCAGAGGCGACAGCTTCCCTATTTGGTGAATTAGGTGCGGGTACTGGAAATGACATCGCAAAACCTCGTATTCCAACCTCGGAGCCTTGGTCTGTGATGGAGCAATTGAAGAATGAAAAAGAAGTAGTGGGTGTCTATATTTCTGGTCATCCATTAGATGAATACAAAACAGAGATTGCTAATTTTTGTAATTCCAATACAGGACAGCTGGAATCACGTCCGAATGTAGCTCAAACATTCGCAGGAATTGTGACCAAAGTGAATGTTCGAACTTCGGCCAATGGAAATCAGTTTATGATATTCACCATCGAGGATTATGCGGGTAATTACGAATTTGCGCTATTCTCGAAGGATTATATTCAGTTTGAACGCTTTATTGCCCTAGATCGTTTGTTATTCATCAATGGTTCTTATCAATTAAAGAATCGCCACATGGATCAAATGGTCTTTAAGATTCAATCCATTGAATTATTATCTGAAATCTTATCCGATCGGACCAAAGAAATTAAATTGCGATTAGATCTTCATCGTTTGACACCAGCCTTATTGGATTTGTTGCAGGAAACCTTAGAACGAAATAAAGGTGATAAGAAATTGACTTTAGAAGTATACGATGAGCAGGAGAAAATCGGGATGGACTTTTTATCTAGAAAAATGCAAGTAAGCATCAGTAAAGGTCTAATTTCTGAGTTAAAAGAGCTTGATAATGTGGGTTTTAAGTTAATTTCGTAAATTTTTTATTCCGGGAACTAATTGTTCTGCTGGTTTTGTTTTAATTTTGAATTTTATAAAATATATCAAACAATGGGAAAATACGTAGAGGCAACAGATGCTAATTTTCAAGAGTTAATTAGCTCTGATACACCAGTTTTAGTAGATTTTTGGGCAGAGTGGTGTGGCCCATGTAAAATGATCGGACCAATCGTAGAAGAATTAGCAGGAGATGTAGAAGGTCAAGCGATTGTGGCAAAAATGAATGTGGATCAAAATTCAGCGGTACCAGCTTCTTTAGGCATTCGTTCTATTCCTACTTTAATGGTATTTAAGAAGGGTGAGATGGTAGAACGTTTAGTGGGTGGAAATATCCCTAAATCCGTTTTAGCTGAAACCTTGTTAAAGCACGCTTAATTTATAGCGAATACACTTTATCCATAGCCTGTAACAAAATGTTGCAGGCTATTTTTATTTCTTCTACTGTGATCGTTAAGGGCGGAGCAATGCGAAGTGAATTATCGCAGAATAAGAACCAATCGGTTATTAAGCCATTCAGGATACATTCATCAATCACTGCTTTTACCGTTTTAAAATCCTTCATTTCTACTGCTAACATAAACCCGATGCCTCTCACTTCATGAATAATGGGATGTTGTAATAGGGTTTTGAATAATCTACTTTTTGCAGGAATTACATCCATTAACTGTTCGTCAAAGATGTAGCGTAAAGTAGCTAATGAAGCCGCACAAGAAACGGGATGTCCTCCAAAAGTAGTGATATGGCCTAATACCGGTTCAAAACTCAAGGTTTTCATCAGAGATTCGTTGGCCAAAAAGGCCCCAATAGGCATTCCTCCTCCCATTCCTTTGGCCGTCAATAAGATATCTGGTACGATGTCCATGGCTTGAAATGCCCAAAAAGTCCCTGTTCTTCCGAAACCTGACTGTATTTCATCTATCATCAATAAGGTGCCCGTTTCATCGCATTTTTGTCTTAATGCTTGGAAATACGCTGCTGATGCTGTTCTTACGCCAGCCTCACCTCCTACGATTTCAATGATGACTGCTGCCGTTTTTTCTGAAATTTGTGCTAAGTCAGTTTCGGATCCATGGTGGATATGGCGAATATCCGGTAATAAGGGACGAAACGCATTTTTGAAATTCTCATCACCCGCAATGGATAAGGCCCCTTGACTTGCGCCATGGTATGCATTAAAACAAGAAATGAATTCGGTTCTACCCGTATAACGTTTAGCTAATTTCATTGCTCCTTCTACCGCCTCAGTTCCTGAATTGGTGAAATAGACTTGGTTCAGGTGCTCAGTGCCAGTAGATTTGACCAAAGCTTCGGCCAATTGCACTTGCGGACTTTGGATATATTCCCCATACACCATGAGGTGCATATAGGCATCCAATTGTTCTTTGATGGCTTTGACAACGGCAGGATTTCGATGCCCTACGTTCGAAACGGCAATTCCAGAAATTAAATCCAAATAGGATTTTCCTTGAGCATCAAATAGATAAACACCCTCAGCCTTTGTGATTTCTAAGGCCAAAGGAGCGTCCGATGTGGGCGCCATAAATTTTTGAAAAAGCTGTCGATGCGTATATCCCATACCTCGCAAAATTACGTTAATTCTTGTTAAGTGATCGCCGTTTGTCAAAATATTCATTTCAATAGGCGTCTTTCGCTTACTTTTGTTTTATGAAACCACTTTTACTCCTCTTATGTACGTGCATAGGGCTTCAGGCTCAAACACTTAGCGGAACAATTCGCTCCAATAAAGGTGAATTAATGCCTTTTTCTTCGATTTGGATTACCGATTTGAATAAAGGTACGCTGGCTAATGAGGACGGTAAATATGCCATTTCCTTACCTAAAGGCGATCATGAGGTGGTTTTTCGTTTCTTAGGGCATACGCCTAAAGCTCATCAGGTTTCGATATCAGGAGATTTGTCGCTTGATGTATTGCTTACAGAAGAAACGGTAACCCTTCAGGATGTCAATGTGGGGGGATTAAAAGAAGATCCTGCCATCGGTATGATGCGTCGAATGATTTCGATGGCTCCTTTTCATTTGAGGGAAATCAATCGATATACGGCCAAAGGTTATGTAAAGGGCGCAGGTAAAATCACCTCTATTTCCAAGTTAATGAATGCCATGGTGGGTAAAAAGATGGAAAAAGAGGCAGGTATAAAAGTGGGATCCACGTATGTATTAGAAGGAATTAATCAGATTATCTATACTCGACCAAATAAGATAGAGGAGAAAGTTGTATCGAATCGAAATAATCTTCCATCTGTGTTGAAAAATTCGGGTGCACCTAATTTGCGTATTACGCAAACCAATTTCTATCAACCTAAAGTTTGGGGTTCTTTGATCTCTCCCCTTTCTCCTTCTGCTTTCTCCTTTTATAACTTTGCCTATTTGGGGAGTTTTCAGTGGAATGGTCAAACCATTTCCAAGATTCAAGTAAAGCCCAAATCCGCTGCAAACGATTTATTTGAAGGAACTTTGTCGATCGTGGAAGATACTTGGAGTATCTATTCCTTTAGTTTAGCCTTTCGCAATTCACAGGGCTATTATACTTTTCAGCAGCAAAATGCTTTGTTTCAAGGTGTTTGGATGCCAATTAACTACGATGTGAATGTGAATTTTGATGCGATGGGCTTTGGAGCCACTTTCCGTTATGTTACCCAAGTGAAAGAGTACTCCATTCAGGTAAACCCAGCTTTTGTCGTAAAGCCCACGATTATTGAGGAAAGACTTCACAAGGATTGGGCCAAAGAAATTAATAGAGAAAAAATTGTCTCTCCAGCTTTGTCATTGGGTAAAGAATTGACGCGTAAAAAGTTAAAGAAAGTATTGAAAGAAATAGACAAAGAAGAAAAGAATGATGAGTTTAGTTCGGATTATGTCATTACGGTGGATTCTTCGGCAGCCATTAAAAAGGAAGAATATTGGGAGGCGGAACGCCAAGTACCTTTGACAGAGGCAGAGGTAAAAGGATATAAAGAAGCGGATAGCCTTACGGTGCAAGACGAGAAAAAGCGTTTGAAGGATTCTGTGAATACTTTGCCACGTTTTCGGTATGGAGATATTTGGTCTGGTCGGGTATATCAATATGGTCAAAAAGGTATAGGTGCACGCTTAACGCTAAAGGGTTTCCAGTCCGGTTATAATGCGGTAGATGGTTATCAATTAGGCCGAGGTTTGGATTATCGTTACACCTATCATTTATCTGATTATTGGGGAACGGGAATGGATGTTCGCTATGCTTTTTCTCGAAAAGCATGGAATGCGTCTGCATATATCGAACGAAATTGGGATGAGAATCGCCAGCATATGCAGGTATCAGGTGGATCAACCATTCAACAGATCAATGCAACGGACCCCATCTCTTCTTCGATCAATCTTTTTTATGCTTTGTTCTTGTCGCAAAATTATTTGAAACTGTATCAAAAAGATTTCATGAAGGCTAACTATGCACTTCAGATGAATGCTCGATGGAATTTGTCTACTACGCTTGAATTTCGATCTCGAACAAGCCTGGAAAATCAGGAAGAAAATGGATTATTCCATAAAGAACGGCACTTCGAGTCCAATGGAGATCTATTTCCCACAAGTAAGCAAGTATTCGGATCCATTCAGTTCCGCTACCAGCCCTTGGCAACCTGGAGACGTTACAATGGATCCCGCTGGTTATCAAATGAAAATGGACCTACGATTAGCAGTACTTATGAGCAGGCAGTGGGCGACAATGCTTACAGCAAAGTTTCGCTCCAAATAGCTCAGCATATACCTTTAGCGAGTTTAGGTGCCATCAACTACCAAATTTCCGCTGCTCATTTTATCCAAAAGCCTAGTTTGATTTTAGATTATCAACATTTTAAGGGAAATGAGTTAAACATTTCTTACGGCGAATCCGCCTTTTTAGCGCTGCCCTATTATGCTCTTTCAAATCCTGGAGATCATTTTAAGGCATTTATTAAGTGGGAGCCACGAAAATTCCTACTTACACAAAATGCTTTTTTAGCTATGTATGGGCTGAAAGAAAAAGTAGCTTACTCCTATCTTCAGACTTCGCTTAATTCTCAAACAATTCATTACCAAGAACTTAGCTATGGTTTGTCTGGGATAGGTAAAATGGTAGGTATTGATTTAGTTTACCCCATGGGATCAGTCGTTCATGAAAAATGGAAAGTTCTCATCAGATTGCCTTTCTAATTGTTTATTTGCACCCAAAT
>Ga0228703_1002210_pt1 | contig 11076 bp, 10 predicted proteins | sample McNCre217_Aug_MG_3_FD_178020 | JGI IMG/M metagenome (GOLD analysis project Ga0228703, IMG submission 178020) | Freshwater microbial communities from McNutts Creek, Athens, Georgia, United States - 29-17_Aug_MG | ecosystem: Environmental > Aquatic > Freshwater > Creek | place: USA: Georgia... | reverse complement strand
ACGCACTTTGGCATCGCCGGCTAACACTTCTTGCAAGGTCATGGCACCGAGATAGCGCTTCCAGAATTGAGCTGCACCTTCCCAATACTTTTCACCCAACTGTTTGCCGCGCGCAGCAAGTTGATCAGGAGTAATTCCGCGCTCGTTGGCACGCATAATCAGATCGCGGAGTTCGCGCACAAAGCCTTGAGTTTGTAATGGTTCTCCGAGTGAATCGGAAGTCTTCTTGAGATCATCGTGCCATTGCCGATAACCATCTTGGATATCACCTTCGAGAAGTTGAGCAATAAAAGTTTCTTGCTCTGCGCCGGATAAGAGAACGATTTCGCGGGAGTTATCACCGGTGCGCATCTTGAGAATGGAATATGCAAGTGAGTGAAAAGTTCGGGCTAGTGGTTCGAAAGCTGTCTTCTGTGAACGTGTAACGATGGCATCACGCATTTCAGATGCACGTTCGCGTCCATAGGTAAGTAACAAAATAGAGTCAGGCGATTGACCTGCTGCAATGCGGGAAAGTGCCGCTTCGATAAGAACTGTGGTCTTACCTGTACCCGTTGCACCAGTGAGAATGAGTGGAGAACCACGATGAGCAACAGCTGCTTTCTGTTGATCGCTTAAGGAAAGAGAGAACCCCTCAGCTTCTGATCGCACAAGGCGAAGAGGTGCTGAAGGGTTCTTACTCACAGTTCGTATTCAACCGTAAGGTGGTGACAAAGAAGCTACAGCGAGTAAGTGGTCTTATCCGCGCCCAACAAATGGCATCTTGGTCGCCATGATTGTCATATTTGCGACATTGGCGTCGAGCGGCAAGCTCGCCATATAAAGAACAGCGCGGGCAACTTCAGCAGGATCCATCAGTGGTTCTGGTCGAGTTGAACCATCTGCCTGGAGGGCACCCTGCCCCGCACCGCTTCCAATTTCTGTTGCAGCATTGCCAACGTCAATCTGGCTGCATGCAATATTAAATTTTCTTCCGTCAAGTTGAATTGTCTTAGTCAACCCACTGATTGCATGTTTTGTCGCAGTATAAGCAATCGAAAGTGGTCGCGGAGCATAAGAAGAAACTGAGCCATTATTGATGATTCGTCCACCTTGTGGATTTTGATTGCGCATGATGGCAAATGCTTCGCGGGTACACAGAAATACTCCAGTGAGATTTACATCCACAACTTTATTCCAGTCGCTGAGAGCCAGCTGATCAATTTCAACTGCGGGGGCGACTGTTCCAGCATTATTAAAGAGCAAATCGAGACGACCAAATTTTTTTTCTATTTCTGTAAAAAGTTTTTTAACACTTACTTCATCAGTCACATCTGCTGAGATAGCAATTACTTCGCCAGATGAATTGCCGATCTTTGCCGCCAAGGAATCTAGAACATCTTGACGACGTCCAGCAATCACAACTTTCCATCCAGCAGAGGCAAGCACGCGTGCAACTTCTGCGCCTATGCCACTTCCTCCACCCGTAATAAGGGCTACTTGTGATTGTGTATCCGTCATTTGAGAATTATGTCATTGTCTCGAAGAATTATGTGTGCCTGGTTATCAATTAACTTCTAACGTGGGTATGAGGCACATTTTGGCGTCCAAAATGCTGAACTACGTGATGTGAGCCTTTTGCAGATTGAAGAAGTCAGGCTAGGTTATCGCTGTGAAGGCACTCTTTATAAATCAAAAGCTAGATATTGCAGTGGTTGATAAAGCTATGCCCGAGCCAGGTGTGAATGAAGTGAGAGTGAAAATTTCTCACTTTGGTATTTGCGGTTCAGACCTTCACTATTACTACGAAGGTGCAAATGGTGCCTTTGTAGTCAAGGAGCCGCTTATGCCGGGCCATGAAGTTTCGGGTTACATCGATTTCGATCCTTCAGGTGAGTTTGAAGCAGGCACAGGAGTGACCATTCACCCTGCGACATTTGGAAAATCTGAACCTGGAATAGAAGAACAACCACATCTATGGCCTGGTGGCGCTTACTTAGGTAGCGCGTCTACGTGGCCACATACACAAGGGGCTGCTGCCGAATACGTCATATTTCGAAAAGATATGGTGCGAGTGCTTCCAAAAAGTCTCACAACAAAAGTTGCTGCTCTTGCGGAACCTCTGGCAGTTGGTCTGCACGCCATCAACGTAGCCGGTGGAGTTACTGGACAAAAAGTTTTTATCTCAGGCTCGGGTCCGATTGGGCTCTTATTGATCGCCGCCGCAAAAACTTTAGGTGCATCAGAAATTAGTTCATCAGATTTGCTTGATGGACCTTTAGAGCGAGCTAGAAATTTAGGAGCAAACAAATCCATCAAGATTGGGACTGATGATCTTCCGGAGAACTACTTCGACATTGTCTTCGAGTGTTCAGGAGTAGCCCGAGCCATTAGCGGTGCGCTCACAGCTGTTCGACGTGGCGGCACTGTAGTGCAGGTTGGGATGTTGGGTGCTGGCGGGCATGAAATAGCAATTGCACCATTGGTATCCAAAGAGATTCAATTGCGAGGAACATTTAGATTTAAGGATGAAATTAATCAAGCGATTGACATTCTTGCAAAGAATCCTTGGATAGCTTCAACAATCACTCATATTTTTCCGCTGAATAAAGCCGAAGAAGCTTTTGCCATGGCTAAAAATTCGGAAGAATCAGGAAAAGTCTTAATCGAATTTAGTTAGCGGTATTTTTCAATCTTCGCTTTAAACTGCGAGGTCTGTAGGACTTCTTTATTCACAACAAATGGGGGAATTTCTCCCTTACTTACGGATTTAATAGCGCTGAAAGCAGATTTACCCATTCCGAAAGCTAGTTCGTCGGTCCAGGCAAGGTTGTGCGGTGCCAGGGTTACATTAGGCAAGGTAAATAAAGGATTATCAAGTGCTGGTGGCTCTGTCTCAAAAACATCAAGCCCAGCAGCTGCAATCTTCTCTGACTTTAGCGCCTCGATTAACGCAGCTTCATCGACGATTGGCCCACGAGATACGTTGATAAGAATAGAAGATTTTTTCATGAGGCTAAGGTGGTGTGCATTCACCAAATGTTTAGTCTCTGGAGTCAGAATCGCCATCACCACAATGGCATCAGCCTGCGAGAAGAGCTGTTCTAAATCAACAAGTTGCACATTGTGTAGATCAGCTTCTGACTGTGTCTTCCAAGGGTCATAGCTGATTCTCTTTGCATCAAAGGGGCTTAATAATCGGAAAAATTCAGTTGCGATATTACCAAGGCCAATTGTTGCAATTGTTTTTCCATTGATTCCGCGGCCCAAGCCCTCAAGCCGTTCAGACCATCCGTGTCGGCGAGCTAATCGATCTTTGGCAACAAGATTATGCATCGTAGAAAGTAAAAGAGTGAGAGCAGCAGTTGCAACTGGTTTTTGTGATCCATCAGGAGTGATAGTTAGTGCTGTGCCGGCACGAGTACAGCTGTCAAGATCGATGTTGTCGTAGCCAACTCCGAAACGAGCCAAAATCAAGGGAGATTCTGCTGGTGTGGCAAATGAATCTGCATCGACTCCAGGGCCTGCAAAAGCAACTGCCTGAACTCCTTGAAATGTTTCAGGTCGAAAATTCTTTTCCGCATGTGGAAGAAAACTCCATGGAAGTGGGTCTAAGGTTTCAATAGCGATTTCTCCCCAGCTAAATTGAGAAATTTCTCCTGCTAAATCACTTGTTAAACCGACTGTGAATGTCATCAGAATATGGCAATCGGATTAACGGGAGATCCTGTTCCACGTGGGATATTGAGTGGGGCAATTACTATGTTGAATGTCCAGCGATTGAGTTCAGCACATTTCTGTGAAACAGCTTCCAATTCAAGATTGTCGAGAAGTGGAATTCCAAGGCCTGGAAGGGCAAGTACGTGAATAGGTGAACCGACCCCAGCAACTGGCGATGGACGAACGTCGCTATCTCCATCGGCGCCAATAACACTTACTTTGCGATCCTTGAAAAGTTGCATAACATCCACATGAAATCCCGCAGAGAAGTCAGATGGATCCCAAACTCCAAGTTTTTTACGTCGTGCAAAGTGACCGCTACGAAGTAGTACGCAGTCGCCTTGTCCTAACGTGAACCCGAATTTCTTTTCGTAAGCCAATATGTCATCTGCGTGTATCGCTGTTCCAGGTTCAATCCATTCGACATTTGCAAAGCGGGCTGCATCGAGAATTACTCCTCGTGTGGCAACTGGACCGAGTTTGTCGACTGTCGCCCATGCTGACCCTGTGGAAGTAACGACTTCGCTCGACTTCTTTCCACCAAAGAGCATGTCTTGAAATGCTATGTGAGTCATCGCATCTAAGTGACTTACAGCTTTGCCGTGATAATCAACACCGATAAAGTCTTTATTACACGTTGGCTCTTCATTTGGAGTGTCGCCTAGTTCTGACATGTAATGCAGGGCAGGTTTGTGATTATCTGGCCCCGAAACCGTGTTCCAGGGCAATCCCATAATGATTACTTCGCCTGTATTCACAAGCTGAGAAGCGGACTTTGTAATTTCAGGGGTGATGTAATTCAGCGCCCCGCGCTCAATTGTTGTTGAGGTGTAATCATTCCAACTTTTTATGGATTGAAAGAGAGATGAGAAATCATTAAAGGTAAGAGCTGGACCGTTATTAACTTTCTGATCTGTCATAGCTGCATCTCAATCATTTTCTCAAAATTGCTTGTTAGCACTTTGCCAACCCTGATAATGTCGGACAATAGCAGGATGCTGAGTGGCGTCCAGAGGAGTGGATGCCTATGACCGATAAGGACGTTGCATATCCATCACCGCAACTCGTGCCTGCAGTTGCACGCGCAGCTGCAATCCTCGAACTCCTTGGTGAGGCAGGAATATCAATTCCATCCAATGAAATTGCACGACGCCTTGAACTTCCTAAATCTTCAACCGCGAACATTTGCCTCGAATTGGAAGCTGCTGGACTTGTCGTTCGTCGTGATGGTGGATATGCCCTTGGGAGAAAACTCGTAGAACTTGGCGGTCAGTACCTCGGAAGCATCGATGCGTTACGTGAGTACTACGACCTCTGTTCAAGTCTTCCGGTGATGTCACGAGAAGGCTCGCGAATCGCGATTCTCGATGGAACGGATGTTCTTTATTTAGGTCGTTACGAAGGTCGCCAACAGATTAGATTAACTGCAAATATTGGCGATCGCTTCCCTGCAATATGTACCGCAACCGGTAAGGCCTTGCTCGCCAACTTGCCACGTGGTGAAGCCGAACAACGCTACAAAGAAAAGCCCAGCGCATTCATCCGCTTGACAGACAAATCCATTAAGAATGTGACTGAATTAAGCAAAGATCTCGAGGAAACACGCGAGCGCGGCTATGCCATTGACGATGAAGAGACCACTCCAGGGGTTATCTGTTTTGCCAAAGTTGTCACCGGATTTCGCGGTGACCAATCTGCTATTGCAGTTTCTGTCACTGTATTAGCCCAGCGCCTCACGCCAAACTTTAAATCAATGCTCCTCAATGACTTGGCCACTATGGCTAAAGGCTTATCCAATCCCCTTGCGGGCTCAGGACGAGCCCTCCCCTACTAATTTTCATAGCTGGATTTAGCTCAGTAACGTTTTTATAACGCCACCCAGCCAACTGGACGGCATATCACTCCCTGACTCAATCTTAGTTAGCGTCGTCGCTATGTCTGTCCAACCGCGTTCCATCATTTCGATCAGAAATGTCTCGAAGCGCTTTGGTGCAACTCAAGCTCTCTCCAACGTCTCTTTTGAAATTAATACACATGAGGTCCTCGCATTGTTAGGTGCAAATGGAGCGGGAAAATCTACAATCATCAAAATCTTGGCAAAGATTTACACAGCTGACTCTGGTGAAATCACTGGACCAAATAATTCTCCGATAGATCAAATGAAGTTCGCCTTCATTCACCAAGATTTGGGGCTGGTCGAGTGGATGACAGTTGGAGAGTCTGTTGCACTCGGATCTGCTTATCCGCGCACAAACGGACTCATCAGTTGGTCTGGTGTACGTCGCATGGCTGAAGAAGCCCTCAAGAACGTTGCACCGCACATCAACGTTAATGAATTGATTTCGGGTTTGTCACGAGCTGATCGATCACTCGTCGCGATTGCTCGTGCACTTTATGCAGAATCAGATGTACTTGTACTTGATGAACCCACTGCATCTTTGCCCGCTGAGGACTGTGAACAACTATTTGCAGTGCTACGCACATTGCGTAATAACGGTGTCGCAATCGTCTATGTGTCTCATCGATTAGATGAAATCTTTAAGGTTGCAGACAGAGTAACCGTGCTCCGTGATGGTTTTGTTGTCGAAGATGGGCCCATTGATTCATTCGATCCATCAAGTCTTGTTCGCGCAATTGTCGGTCGCGAAACCACTTCATTTAATCTTGAAGCATTCAATTCAGGGAGCCCTCTTCTTCAGGTCGAAAATTTATCGGGAGAAAATCTTCGCAGCGCTTCATTTTCTATGAATGAAGGTGAAGTGCTCGGCCTGATTGGACTTAATGGTGCAGGGCAGCGAGAAGTAGGGCGAATGATCGCAGGCGCTATGCCGCACTACGGCGGCGCAATTCGTCTTAAAGGCAAAGAAGTAGTAGGCACCATTGCAGAAATTGTGATGCAAGGAATTTCGCTGATTACAAGTTCACGTGCCGAAGAAGGTCTTGCCATGGGCCTCACAGTGAGAGAGAACATTCTTCCCAATTTGCGAGTTCGAGGACTGTCATCATTGAGTTGGATTCGAGCGAAAAAGGAGTTAGCAGAGACGACTGGTCTCACTGAAAAATTTAATGTGAAGCCACGTGATACTGAATTAGCAGTTGCAACACTTTCGGGTGGAAACCAGCAGAAAGTTATCCTTTCTCGCTGGTTATCAATTCCGCGAGCACTCGTTGTTCTTGAAGAACCAACTGCCGGCGTAGATGTAGGAGCAAAAGGTGATATTTATAGGTTGATTCACGAGTCAACCCAAAAGAGTCTCTCGGTATTACTAGTCTCTACAGATTTCGAAGAAGTAGCCCTGATGGCTCATCGAGCACTTGTCTTCTCTGATGGTGAAATAGTTGCAGAACTACAACGCAGTGATATTTCAGTTGAAAATCTAGTTACCTATGCATCTCGAGCGAATGTGAGCAACCACTAAATGGCAAAAAGTAAGTTAAGTCTGAGCACAAAGATAGGTACCTACGGTCTACCTGCACTTGCAGTTGGGTTGTTTGCTCTCTTCTCTTTCTTACTTCCTAATACATATCCAACTTCATCAAATTTGCGAGCAATTCTCTCAAATCAATCTATTCCTGCCTTGTTGGCTCTTGGCGCCATGATTCCAATTGTTACTGCCAAGTTTGATCTCTCAATGGGATACACCCTTGGCCTTTCACACATTGTTGTCATGTATCTTCTGGTTAATTCAGCACTTCCGTGGACTGCGATCTGTCTTATCGCGATTGCCGGGGCGGCTGTTGTTGGCTTAATAAATGGCCTACTTGTTGAATTCGCTCAAATTGATTCGTTTATTGCTACTTTGGGAACAGGCAGCGTCCTCTATGCCTTTAGCGGCTGGATTACTCATGGTGGACGAATTGTTCCTCCGCTCAAAGGCTTGCCTCATGGATTTACCAATTTAATGAATGCAAAAATTATTGGATTTCCCATTGGAGCTTTCTACATCATTGCGTTAGTGATCATTCTCGTTGTAATTCTCGAATACTTACCAGCGGGTCGCGGACTCTATGTAATCGGTTCAAATCCGCGCGCAGCAGAACTTATTGGCATACCAAAACGTCGCTACGTAATTCTCTCTTTTGTGAGCGCTTCTGCTATCACTGGATTTGCGGGTTGCTTGCTTGCCGCACAACAACAAATTGGAAATCCAAGTATTGGTGCTGAGTATCTTCTACCCGCATTTGTTGGCGCATTGTTAGGTTCTACAACTATTAAATTGGGACGAGCTAATGCGCTCGGAACCCTCGTCGCGGTTGCAATTCTTGCAATCGGAGTCTCAGGTATTCAGCAACTTGGTGCTGAATTCTGGGCCACACCACTCTTCAACGGTCTAACTCTGTTAGCCGCTGTTGGTCTTGCTGGTTATTCGGCAAGACGCCGCTTGAAAACTGGAGCAGAAGCATCTCGAAAGAGCATGCAAGCGTCTACGCCAGAAAATCAGTAAAACACCACCAAAAGCACGGAAAGGAACTACATTGCGAAATATCAAAAAGCGCGTTGTTGTATTTGCTTCAGCAACCGCACTCGTAGCAGGACCTCTCGCAGGTTTTGCGGCTTCATCTGCAAATGCAGCTGTATGTACTGATGCATTAGCAAAGGCACAGAAGGCAGTCGCAGCATCTGTAGCAGTGAAGGCTCCTTGGGACGGACCAAAGTCTGGACCTAAGGCATCAAAGGGAAAGACACTTATCTACGTTGCACAGACCATGCAAAATGGTGGAGTAGCGGGAGCAGCAGAAGGCGTTAAAGAAGCAGCTAAGGCTATTGGTTGGAAGGTCCGCGTTATCGACGGTCAAGGAACTCCAGCTGGTATCTCATCTGCAATGAGCCAGGCAGTTACTCTGAAGGCAGATGGAATCATCGTTGGTGGTTTCGATCCTGCAACCGTTAAGGCTGAAATTTCAGCTGCAAAGGCAGCAAAAATTCCAGTAATCGGTTGGCACGCAGCTGCGACATCAGGAGCTCAGCCATCACTTGGACTCTTCTCAAATGTGACAACACTTCGTGCAGATGTATCAAAGATTTCTGCTGACTGGGTTATTGCAGATTCAAAGGGAACTGGTGGAGTTGTAATCTTTACTGACTCTTCAATTCCTTTTGCTGAAGGAAAGTCACAAGAAATCAAGGCAGAAGTTGAGACATGTAGCTCACTCAAGATTTTGGAATACGCAAATATTCCAATCGGTGACAGCATCTCAACTCTCGTCGCTGCAAAGACTGCTGCACTTGTTGCACAGTACGGCGACCAGTGGACACACTCAATCTCAATCAATGGTGGTCTCTACATCACACCAATGGCAGCAGCACTTCGTGCAGCTGGCAAGTCAGGAACAGGATTCCCACATAACGTTGGTGCCGGTGACGGTTCAGCTGACGAATATGCTCGAATTGCTGCTGGTGAATACCAGTCTGTAACTGTTCCAGAACCATTGACAATGCAGGGATGGCAGATTGTCGATGAATTCAACCGTGCATTCGCAAAGCAGAAGCCAAGCGGATATGTTCCAGTTGTACACCTTGTAACAAAGGCAAACGCTGGAAACTCAACAGTATGGGATCCACAAAATGGTTACCGCACTGAATACAAGAAGATCTGGGGCGTTAAGTAACCAGCACTTGTAAGAGAAGTACAAGTACACGGCTGGGATTAATCCCAGCCGTGTACTCTTTTCACTATTGAAGAAGAGGATTTCAGATGCGCGCTTTAGTAAAACTTGAAAAAGGTCCTGGTCACGTAGAACTCAAAAGTGATTGGCCAAAGCCGCAAGTTAAACCTGGTTGGGTGCTCGTCGAAGTAACGGCTTGCGGAATCTGCGGAACTGATATCCATATCGAAGAGGACACACATAAGAATTGGCCACCGGTTGTTCTTGGGCATGAATACACAGGCCGAATAGTCGAAATCGGTGCTGATGTTGAAGGCTGGAAAGTTGGCGATCGCGTTGTGTGCGAACAACATCATGGTGCGTGTTTAAAGTGTGACGCATGCCGGCGCGGTGCAATTCATCTCTGCCCGTCGAAGCGTAGCCCTGGCTGGGGAATCGACGGAGCGTTTGCTGATTTCGTTCTACTTCCCGCTTGGCTCTTACATAAAGTCCCAGATGGTGTTTCATCACGGGCTGCAACAGTGACCGAACCGACTGCAATCTGCATTACAGGTTTGGATCGAGTGTCTCTTCAGCCAGGTGAACGAGTTTTAGTAATTGGCCCTGGACCCATTGGTTTGATCTCAGCGCTGCTTGCAAAAGCTTCTGGTGCAAGCGAAGTACTTGTAGTTGGCCGATCTTCAAGTCGTAAGCGCCTCGAATTAGCGAAATCTCTCGGTTTATCCATCTACGAAATGGATGGCTCTAATCCGCTCGACACTATCGGCGATACCTTTGATGTTGCAATTGACTCAACCGGGGTCGGAGAATCTTTCTCACTCGCATGCAGCGCAACTCGTCGACAAGGGCGAGTTTTAGAAATGGGAATCGCAAGTACAGATAAATTGGAATTTAATCTCAATATTGCAATGTATCGTGCACTTTCAATTTATATGTCTATGTCATCTGAATATTCGAGCTGGAACAGAGCTTTACAACTTATGGAGTCGGGTGCATACGACCCAACTCCATTAACAACTATCTTCTCTCTAGATGATTGGAAGACCGCCTTTCACGCCGTTGAGGATCGAAGTGCTCTCAAAGCAGTTATTACACCAAAAGACTTTTCTGCCCTCGATGAGGTGAAGTGATTCAAAGGAAAGTAGTTCTTCTGGGACCTATGGGTGCAGGTAAAAGCACGCTTGGTCAGTTAATTGCATCTGAATTTGATTGGCAATATTTTGATAACGATCTCGAGATGACAGCACGGTATGGTTTTAGCCAAGACCAACTTGCCTCCATGCCAGTAGACCAACTTCACGCACTTGAATCTCGATACTTAGCTGAAGTGCTGGCACAAAATGCCCCTTTTATTACTGGTGCAGCTGCATCTGTCGTTGATTACCCGGCAAATCGAAAACTCTTACTTGAGGCTACTTCAATTTACTTGTGCATCCCGCTAGAGAAAGTAATTGCGCGTGCAGGCAGTTCGGGAGTTGGTAGACAAGCTCTCGCTTTCGATGGTGAAAAAATCCTCACCGAGAGATATCTCCGCAGAGATCCGCTTTATAAAGAGGTGGCAGCGCTGACTATCGAACTTTCAGAAAATCCACAGCACGATGCCGAGGTTATTATGAAGTTCTTAAGAGCCTAACTTCAGGCAAGTTAGCTCTGATTGTTCTTCTTTGCGCGTGATGTTGCTCGGGCGCGCTCTGCGCCATCGAGAGTCACCTTGCGGATACGGACAACGGCTGGAGTGACTTCTACGCACTCATCTTCGCGACAGAATTC
>Ga0228703_1002208_pt1 | contig 11091 bp, 8 predicted proteins | sample McNCre217_Aug_MG_3_FD_178020 | JGI IMG/M metagenome (GOLD analysis project Ga0228703, IMG submission 178020) | Freshwater microbial communities from McNutts Creek, Athens, Georgia, United States - 29-17_Aug_MG | ecosystem: Environmental > Aquatic > Freshwater > Creek | place: USA: Georgia... | reverse complement strand
GCTTTTTCGAAAAGCTACCGCGAAGCGCGTCAGAAATTTCTGGACGCCGCCCAGTCCGCTGGCCTGAAGGTCCAGTCCCACTACCACCCCCTGCCCGGACGCGATGGCGAATCGCTGGCCATGGATGTGGTTCGGGAAGGCCCTGCCGATGCCCAGAACCTGTTGATCGTCAGCAGCGCTTGCCATGGCGTGGAAGGCTATTGCGGCAGTGGCGTGCAAATCCATGCCCTGCAAAACGCGGCCTGGCGTCAGGCCGCCCGTGATGCCGGTGTGGCGGTGCTCTACATCCATGCGCTCAACCCCCATGGTTTTTCGCATGTGCGCCGGGTGACCCATGAGAACGTGGACATCAACCGCAACTTCCACAATTACAGCCAACCCCTGCCCGTCAACAAGGCCTACCAGGAAGTGCAGCCCCTGCTGCTGCCCGAGGTCTGGCCGCCCGATGCGGCCAATGCGGCAGCCGTCGGCCAGTTCATCGCCGAACGCGGCATGCCCGCCTTCCAGGCCGCCGTGTCGGGTGGCCAGCACGAATACGCCAATGGCATGTTCTTTGGCGGTCGCGGCCCCACCTGGAGCAACCTGACCTTGCGCAACGTGCTGCGCGAGCATGGCCGCAGCTGCCGGCGCCTGGCCTGGATTGACCTGCACACCGGCCTGGGCCCTTCGGGCCTGGGTGAGCGCATTTTTGCCTGCGCCGACGACATGGCAGCCCTGGCGCGTGCCAAGGCCTGGTGGGGCCAGGGCATCACATCGATCTACGATGGCTCGTCCACCTCGGCCTTCCTGACCGGGCTGATGTGGATGTCGGCGTATGAGGAATGCCCGCAAGCCGAATACACCGGCATCGCCATGGAATACGGCACCCAGCCGATGGACAAAGTCATGTACGCCCTGCGCGGTGACCACTGGCTGCACCTGCACCCCGATGCACCGGCTGCATTGCGCCAGCAGATCAAGCAGAACCTGATGGACGCCTTCTATGTGGACACCGATGACTGGCGCCAGCAGATCGTCGACCAGGCCATGGACGCCATGCACCAGGCTGCACAAGGCTTGGGCTGACCCGGCGCGCTGCCCCATCCTGCAAAGGCCCGCACATGCGGGCCTTTTTCATTTGCGGGCCTGTTTGGGGCTTGCGCGTGTGCTTGTCTGGTGCGCGACACCCCATTTGGGGGAATTCCCTCTGACTGCAGTGTGCACAGATATTGCATAGTGATCGCCATTGCATCCCTGCGCACCCTGAAGGCAGAAAAATGAAAACCACATCCACTTTGTTGCGCACCCCTGTTGCACTGGCCGCCATTGGCCTGATGGTCTGTGCAAGCGGCACCCTGGCAGCCACCTTCAAGTGGTCCAGCGCCAGCGATATCCCCACGCTGGACATCCACTCCCAAAACAATGCCCTGGGCAATGGCATCCACGCGTCCATTTACGATTCCCTGGTCTACTACAACAGCAAGACATTCAAGGCAGAGCCTCGCCTGGCCAGTGGCTGGAAGGAGATGTCCCCAACGCAGGTCCGGTTCACCTTGCGCTCGGGCGTCAAGTTCAGCGATGGCAGCGAGCTGAGCGCCGACGATGTGGTGTTTTCACTCCAGCGCGCCATGGCCAAAACCTCCAACTTTCAGGTCTACACCCAGGGCTTCAAGAGTGTGAACAAGGTCGATGCCCGCACCGTGGACATCATGCTCACCGGGCCCAACCCGGTGCTGCTCAACCAGCTCACCGAGCTGCGCATCATGAGCAAGGCCTGGGCCGAGAAGAACAAATCCGTTGAGCCCAAAGACGGTCGCACCAAGGACGAAACCTTTGCCCACCGCAATGCCATGGGCAGCGGCCCCTTCATGCTCAAGGAGTGGCAGCCTGACCAGAAACTGGTGCTGGTGCGCAACCCCCACTGGTGGGGCGCCAAAGACGCCCCCACCAACGTCACCGACATCGTCTACACCCCCATCAAGAACGAGGCCACGCGTGCGGCGGCGCTCCTGTCGGGCGAGGTGGATTTCGTGCTTGACCCCAGTCCGCAGGATTTGCCGCGCATGCGCAACAACGCCAACCTGAAGGTCATCGATGGTGTGGAAAACCGCACGGTCTTTCTGGGCATGGACCAGTACCGAGACGAGCTACCGGGCTCCAACATCAAGGGCAAAAACCCGCTCAAGGATGTGCGGGTCCGCAAAGCGCTCTACCAGGCCATCGACATGGATGCCATCCACAGAGTCACCATGCGCGGCCTGTCGCAGAACACCGGCGCACTGGTGGCGCCGCAGGTCACAGGCTGGACCGAAGGGGTGCACAAGCGCTTCCCTTACTCACAGGATGATGCACGCAAGCTGCTGACCGAAGCTGGTTATCCGCAAGGCTTTGAGGTGGACTTCGCCTGCCCCAACAACCGCTACATCAACGACGAAGAAATCTGTCAGGCCATCACCGCCATGTGGGCCAAGGTGGGCGTCAAGGCCAAACTGCGCACACTGCCCCTGGTCACCTATTTCCCGATGATCCAGCGCTACGAAGCCAGCATTGGCATGCTGGGCTGGGGCGTGCCCACATTCGACGCGCTCTACAGCCTGCAATCGCTCACCCGCACGGTCGGTGCCGGCGGCGACGGCAACTACAACATCGGTCGCTACAGCAACCCGCGCATGGACTACCTGGTCGATCGCGTCAAAACCGAGACCGATCTGCTGGTGCGCAACCGCATGCTGACCGAGGCCCTGCAACTGCAAAACGACACCGTGGCCCACATTCCGCTGCACAACCAGGTCATCCCCTGGGCCATGAAGAAAAACATTGAAGTGGTGCACCGCGCCGACAACCGCCTGGACTGGGCACTGCTCAAGGTCAATTGATGCTGGCATTCGTTCTTCAACGCCTGATCCAGGCCCTGGTGGTGATGGTCACGGTGGCCTTCATCGCTTTCTTGCTGTTCCAGTATGTGGGTGACCCGGTGGTCTTTTTGCTGGGGCAGGACGCCACGCAAGAGCAGATCGACCAGCTGCGCGCCGACCTGGGCCTGAACCAGCCCTTCTTTGTGCAGTTCTGGCATTTCCTGGTCAATGCCGCTCAGGGTGAATTCGGCCTGAGCCTGCGCCAGGGCGCCAAGGTGTCCCGCCTGATCGCCGAGCGCTTCCCGGCCACGCTGGAACTGGCGCTGGTCGCCGCCGGTCTGGCCCTGCTGATCGGCATTCCGATGGGGGTGTACGCGGCCCTGCGGCGCGGCAGCTTCATGAGCCAGCTGTTCATGACCTTGTCCTTGCTGGGCGTGTCCTTGCCCACCTTCCTGATCGGCATCTTGCTGATCCTGGTGTTTGCCGTGGGCTTGGGTTGGTTTCCGAGTTTCGGGCGGGGCAATGTGGTGCAGATCGGCTGGTGGACCAGCAGTCTGCTGACGCTCAAGGGCTGGCACCACATCGTGCTGCCCGCCATCACGCTGGCCATCTTCCAGCTCACCCTGATCATGCGGCTGGTGCGCGCCGAAATGCTCGAAGTGCTGCGCACCGACTACATCAAGTTCGCCCGTGCGCGTGGCCTGTCCAATCGGGCCATCCACTTTGGCCATGCGCTCAAGAACACGCTGGTGCCCGTGATGACCATCACCGGACTGCAACTGGGGGGCTTGATCGCGTTTGCCATCATCACCGAAACGGTGTTCCAGTGGCCGGGCATGGGCCTGCTGTTCATCCAGGCCGTGACCTTCGCCGACATCCCCGTCATGGCCGCCTACCTGTGCCTGATTGCCTTGATCTTCGTGGTCATCAACCTGGTGGTGGACCTGCTTTACTTTGCGGTGGACCCGCGCCTGCGCATGGGCAAGGCCGGAGGACATTGACATGAACGCCCCGCTGCAATCCGTGCTGGCCAACGGCCCGGTGTTTGCCCGCATCGCCAAATTCCATCCAGAGCTGACCGCTTTCCGGCGCGACCTGCATGCTCACCCTGAACTCGGTTTTGAGGAGGTCTACACCTCGGGCCGTGTGGTGCAGGCCCTCGAGCTGTGCCGCGTGGACAGCATCCACACCGGCCTGGGCAAGACCGGGGTGGTGGCCCTGGTGCACGGCCAGGGCCGCAGCGCAGACAACCCCGGTCGCATGATCGGCTTGCGCGCCGACATGGATGCGCTGCCACTGCAGGAATTCAACGAGTGCACCTGGAAATCCAGCAAGCCCGGGCTGATGCACGGCTGCGGCCACGACGGCCACACCGCCATGCTGATCGGCGCGGCACGCTACCTGGCCGAAACCCGGCGCTTTGATGGCACGGCCGTGCTGATCTTCCAGCCCGGAGAAGAGGGCTATGCCGGTGCCCGGGCCATGATGGAAGACGGCTTGTTCGAGCGGTTTCCCTGCGAAAAGGTGTTTGCCCAGCACAACTCGCCTGAAACACCCTTTGGCGTCATTGGCATCACGCCCGGCCCCATGCAAGCTGCGGTCGACCGCATTGAGATTCTGGTGCGCGGCAAGGGCGGACATGGTGCCCGGCCCCACCAGGCCGTCGATCCGGTCCTGGTGGCCGGCCACATCATCACGGCAGTGCAAAGCGTGGTGGCACGCAACCTGTCGGCCTTTGACCAGGCCGTGGTCAGCCTCTGTTCGATGCAGGGCGGGCACCCGGGCGCCATGAGTGTGATTCCCGGTGAAGTCACCCTGGTGGGCACGGTGCGCACCTACAGCGAAAGCGTGCAGGACCAGATCGAAGACCGGTTGCGCCAGTTGTGCACTGGCGTGGCGCAGGGCTTTGGTGCCAGTGCCGAGTTGGTCTACGAGCGCGTCTACCCGGCCACCGTCAACACCGTGCCCGAGGCCGAGTTCGCCTGCGATGTGGCGGCCAGCCTGGTGGGTGAAGACAAGGTCTGGCGCAACATGCTGCCCAGCATGGGGGGCGAAGACTTCTCCTTCATGCTGCAAGCCAAGCCTGGCGCCTACATCCGCATCGGGCAAGGCGCACCGCACGGCCCTGGCCCGCACCCGCTGCACAACAGCCGTTACGACTTCAACGACGAGATCCTGCCGCTGGGCGCTGCGCTGCACGCCAGCCTCATCGAACAGGCCCTGCCCCTCACAACCCCCTGATTTTCAACCGGAGATGACCATGCGCCACCTGACCCTTCGCCGCTCGCTCACCGCACTGGCCGTGCTGTCGGCTGTGACCACCCTGTCCGCCCAGGCCGCCACACTCAAAGTGGCCAACCAGGGCGACGCGCTGTCGATGGACCCGCACTCGCTCAACGAGACCTTGCAAATTTCAGTGACGAGCAACGTCTATGAACCGCTGGTCACCCGGGGCAAAGACTACAAACTGACCGGTGGACTGGCGACCTCCTGGAAGCAGTCCGCACCTACAGTGTGGCGCTTCAACCTGCGCAAGGGCGTGACTTTCCATGACGGCAAGCCTTTCACGGCCGACGACGTGATCTTCAGCTACGAACGCGCTGGCGGTGACGGCTCCGACATGAAGAGCTACGTGGGCCAGATCAAGGAGATCAAGAAGATCGACGACCACACGCTCGACTTCGTGACCAAGGCACCCTTCCCCATCCTGCCCGAGTTGTTCACCGGCTGGATGATCATGAGCAAGAAGTGGTGCGAGGAAAACCAGGCCACCGCCCCGGTGGACCGTCGCAAAGGCATTGAAAACGCGGCCTCCTTCCGCGCCAACGGCACCGGACCCTACCGCGTGCGCGAGCGCCAGCCGGGCGTGCGCACCAGCTTTGTGCGCAACGGCAACTACTGGGGCAAGGTGGACGGCAATGTGGACGAGGTGATCTTCACCCCGATTGGCAACGACAGCACACGCATCGCGGCGCTGCTGTCGGGCGAAGTCGATGTGATGGACCCGATCCCGGTGCAGGACGTCGAGCGCGTCAAGGCCAACGCCAACCTCAAGGTCATGCAGGCCCCCGAGCTGCGCGTGATCTTTTTGGGCATGGACCAAAAGCGTGACGAACTGCTGTTCTCCAACGTCAAGGGCAAGAACCCCTTCAAGGACGTGCGTGTGCGCAAGGCCTTCTACCAGGCCATCGACATTGAAACCATCAAGAGCCGCGTGATGCGTGGCGCGTCGGCGCCGATCGCACAGATGTATCCCCCCCAGGTGCGCGGCTTTGCACCCGACCTGACGCAGCGCCTGCCCTACGACGTGGAGGCTGCCAAAAAGCTGCTGACCGAAGCCGGTTACCCCAACGGTTTTGAAGTCAAGATGAACTGCCCCAATGACCGCTATGTGAACGATGCGGAAATCTGTCAGGCAGTGGCGGCCAACCTGGCCAAGGTTGGCGTCAAGATCAATCTGGAGGCCGAAACCAAGGGCACCTATTTCCCGAAAATCCTGCGCCGCGACACCAGCTTTTACATGCTGGGTTGGACCGCCAGCACGGTGGACGCGCACAACGTGCTGTACCCGATTTTCTCCACACCGGGTGACGGCGGCCGTGGCCAGTTCAACCTGGGCGCCTACAGCAATGCCAAAGTGGACGAACTGACCAACGCCGTGGGCTCCGAGACCGACGACAAGAAGCGCAACGCCATGATCCGCGAGGCGGCCAAGATCCACATGGACGATGTCGGGCACATTCCGCTGCACCAGCAGGCGCTGCTGTGGGGCATGAAGAAGAACGTCGACCTGGTGCAGTGGCCTGACAACATCATGCACTGGAAATACATCAGCGTGAAATGACAGCATGACCACAGCATTGCAACGATGGCTCCACAGCGATGTGGGCTACAGCTTTCGCACTTCGCCCACGGCGATGGTGGCTGCCCTCATCGCCTTCATCTGCATCTTCAGCTCGGTGTTTGCCGGCTGGGTGTCGCCCACCGACCCGTTTGACCTGGCCAAACTGGAACTGAGCGACGCCCGCCTGCCCCCTGCCTGGCTGGAGGGTGGGGTGGGCAAATACCTGCTGGGCACCGACGACCAGGGCCGCGACATCCTCTCGGCCCTGATCTATGGCGCACGCATCTCGCTGGTGGTGGGTGTGGCCTCGGTGATCCTGTCGGTGTTGGTGGGTGTCTCGCTGGGCCTGCTCGCGGGCTTTCGCGGCGGCTGGCTCGACACCCTGCTGATGCGCCTGTGCGATGTGATGCTGTCCTTCCCGCCCATCCTGGTGGCCTTGCTGATCTCTGGCGTGGGGCGTGCCCTGTTCCCCAACGCACACGAAGGGCTGGCCTTTGGCGTGCTGATCGTGTCGATCTCGCTCACCGGCTGGGTGCAGTACGCGCGCACGGTGCGCGGCACCACCCTGGTCGAGCGCCACAAGGAGTACGTGCAGGCTGCCCGCGTGACCGGCGTGGCGCCACTGCGCATCATGGTGCGCCATGTGCTGCCCAATGTGCTGGGGCCGGTGCTGGTGCTGGCCACCATCCAGGTGGCCACCGCCATCATCACCGAGGCCACCCTGTCCTTCCTGGGTGTGGGCGTGCCGCCCACCTCGCCCTCGCTGGGCACCCTGATCCGGGTGGGCAACGATTATTTGTTTTCGGGCGAGTGGTGGATCACCATCTTCCCGGGCCTGATGCTGGTGCTGATCGCCCTGTCGGTCAACCTGCTGGGCGACTGGCTGCGCGACGCACTGAACCCGAGATTGCGATGAGTCTTTTGCAAGTTCAAAACCTGGTGGTGGAATTCCCCAACCGCCACGGCACATTGCGCGCCCTCGATGACATTTCTTTCGAGATCGCACCTGGCGAGATTCTGGGCGTGGTGGGTGAATCGGGCGCGGGCAAGTCGCTCACCGGCGCCTCCATCATTGGTTTGCTGGAGCCCCCAGGGCGCGTGGCCAGTGGCCAAATTCTCCTGCAGGGCGAGCGCATCGACCACCTGAGCAACGACCAGATGCGCCACATCCGTGGGCGCAAGATCGGTGCCATTTTTCAGGACCCGCTGACCTCGCTCAACCCGCTCTACACCGTCGGGCGCCAGCTGACCGAAACCATCCAGGCCCACCTGCCAGTGAATGCATCGGAAGCCCGCCAGCGTGCCATCCAGCTGCTGGTGGACACCGGCATCCCGGCGGCCGAGCAGCGCATCGACCACTACCCGCACCAATTCTCGGGCGGCATGCGCCAGCGTGTGGTGATCGCCCTGGCCCTGGCCGCCGAGCCCCAGTTGATCGTCGCTGACGAACCCACCACGGCACTCGATGTGTCCATTCAGGCGCAGATCATCGGCCTGCTCAAACGCGTCTGCAAGGAGCGTGGCGCCGCCGTGATGTTGATCACCCATGACATGGGTGTGATTGCCGAGACCTGCGACCGCGTGGCCGTGATGTACGCCGGTCGCATCGCCGAAATCGGTCCGGTGCACGAGGTGATCAACCACCCGGCCCACCCCTACACCGCCGGCCTGATGGCCTCAATTCCCGACATGGACACCGACCGCGAACGCCTCAACCAGATCGACGGCGCCATGCCGCGCCTGAACGCCATCCCCCAAGGCTGCGCCTTCAACCCCCGCTGCCCGAAAGTGCATGAGCGCTGCATGCAAGAGCGCCCCGAGTTGATGTCGGCTGGCGCCACGCACGCCGCCTGCTGGCTGCATGGGAGTGCCGAATGAGCCCGCGCATGCCTCTGGTGGTCGCCCACGACCTGGCCAAGACCTTTGACGTCTCGCCCCCCTGGCTCAACCGCGTTCTCGAAGGCAAGCCCCGCCAGATGCTGCACGCCGTCGATGGCGTGAGTTTCGAGATTGAAAAAGGCAAGACCCTGGCCCTGGTGGGCGAGTCGGGCTGCGGCAAAAGCACCGTGGCGCGCCTGCTGGTCGGCCTGTACGAGCCCACGCGCGGCGGCCTCACTTTTGACGGGCAGGACGCGCATGCGGCCTACCAGTCCAAGGCATCGCGCAAGATCCGCCAGCGCATCCAGATGATCTTCCAGGACCCGTATGCCAGCCTGAACCCGCGCTGGACGGTGGAAGCCATCATTGGTGAACCTCTGCGCGAGCACGGCCTGGTCACCGACACCGCCGCATTGAAAGCGCATGTGGCCGAGTTGCTGCAATCGGTCGGACTGGCCGCGCAGGACATGGTCAAGTACCCGCACCAGTTCTCGGGCGGCCAGCGTCAGCGCATCTCGATCGCGCGGGCCCTGGCCACAGCGCCTGAGTTCCTGGTCTGCGACGAGCCCACCTCGGCACTGGACGTGAGCGTGCAGGCCCAGGTGCTCAACATCATGAAAGAGCTGCAGCGCGAACGCGGCCTGACCTACCTGTTCATCTCGCACAACCTGGCGGTGGTGCGCCATGTGAGCGACCAGGTGGGCGTGATGTACCTGGGCCGTCTGGTGGAGCTGGCCGACAAGCACACCCTGTTTGCCAACCCGCGCCACCCCTACACCCGCATGCTGCTGGACGCCATCCCCAAGATGCACGACACCGGCCGCGCCCGCACCCCCGTGCAGGGCGAAGTGCCCAACCCGCTCAACCCGCCCAGCGGTTGCAGCTTTCACCCGCGCTGCCCGCAGGCCATGGACGTCTGCAAGCAAGAACGGCCGGCCCTGCGCGACTTCCAGGGCATCAAAATCGCTTGTCACGCTGTGCAGTGAATCTGCCTGAGAATGGCGGCATGACACCCTCTCATGTCCTCGTCCTCGGTGGCAGCGGTTTCGTCGGCCGCCATGTCTGCGAACAACTGGTGCGTGCCGGTCATCGGGTCACGGTGCCCACCCGCCGCGCCACCCGCGCCGCCTGTGTGCAGACCCTGCCTGGCCTCACAGTACTGGAAACCCGCCACCTGGACCTGGCCACGCTGACCCGCTTGATGGCGGGGCACGATGCGGTGGTCAACCTGATTGCCGTGCTGCACGGCAACGAAGCGCGCTTCGAGCAGGTGCATGTGCAATTGCCCCAGCGCATCGCTGCGGCCATGCAGACGGCGGGCCTGTCGCGCTTGGTGCATGTGAGCGCCCTGGGCGCCGAGCTGCATGGCCCCTCGATGTACCAACGCAGCAAGGCGCGTGGCGAAACCGTGCTGCATGCAGCCGGGCTGGCGCTGACGGTGCTGCGCCCGAGTGTGATCTTTGGGGCTGAAGACAAGTTCCTCAACCTGTTCGCCGACCTGCAACGGGCCTTGCCCTTCATGCCGCTTGCTGGCAGTGGCACCCGGTTCCAACCCGTGTGGGTGAACGATGTGGCCGCGGCCATCGTGCGCTGCCTGCAGGACCGCCGCACCATCGGCCAGACGGTCGAAGCCTGCGGTCCGGAAACCTTCACACTGGGCGAGTTGGTGCAACGCGCAGGCCAGTGGGCTGGTGTGAACGGCGGTCAAGGCCGCCCCGTCATCCCGCTGCCGCGCTGGGTCGGCTGGCTGCAGGCGCTGGGCATGGAGTGGCTGCCCGGCGAACCGCTCATGAGCCGCGACAACCTGGCCTCCATGAAAGTGGACAACGTGGCCAGCGGTGTGCTGCCCGGTCTGCCAGCCTTGGGCATTGCGCCCGCGGCCCCGTCAGGCGTGGCTCCGGCCTACCTGGGGCACCGGGGACCACGAAGCCGCCTGGACAGGTGGCGGGCACAGCACTGAGCTGCCCGCGGCCACCCCTTCTGGCAAAGGCGTGGCCACGCCTTTTTGACTTTGGCCGACTTCAGGGCTTGTACTGAATGGACTTGAGCAGCTGTCCCGTGCGTTCGTATTCCTGCTTCAGGACCTTGCCAAACTCTTCACTGCTCTGACTGCCAGAACCGGGCTCCATGGCCAGCGCCAGCAATTGTTCGCGCAGGGCAGGAACGCTCAGGGCTTTCAGGACTTCGGCTTGCATTTGATTGCGGATCGCCAGAGGCACATCCGGCGTGGACCAGAGGCCCGTGCCCATGGTCTGAGTCATGTTGCCGTAGCCCAGTTCGGCCAATGTCGGCACATCAGGCAACAGAGGCGAGCGGTTGGCGGACGAGACGGCCAGTGCACGCAGCTTGCCCGCTTTGACCAGCGGAACCGATGTCCCCATGCCGTCGAACATGAGTTGCACTTGCCCACCCATCAGGTCTTGCAATGCGGGCGGCGATCCTTTGTATCCGACGTGTTGCATGTCGGTCCCGATCAGCGCGTTCAGCTGTGCCCCCTTGATGTGCGACAGCGTGCCCGGGCTGTAGGACGCGTAG
>Ga0228703_1002207_pt1 | contig 11092 bp, 14 predicted proteins | sample McNCre217_Aug_MG_3_FD_178020 | JGI IMG/M metagenome (GOLD analysis project Ga0228703, IMG submission 178020) | Freshwater microbial communities from McNutts Creek, Athens, Georgia, United States - 29-17_Aug_MG | ecosystem: Environmental > Aquatic > Freshwater > Creek | place: USA: Georgia... | reverse complement strand
GGACCCATGGGTGGCAAAGGCCATTGGTTTGAAGCCACCGTCTTTGACAACGTGAACCACAGCATGGCCTTGATGCGAGACGAAAGCTTTGGCCCCATCATCGGCATCCAAAAAGTCAGCGACGATGCAGAAGCTGTGCGCCTGATGAACGACACGCCCTATGGCTTGACTGCGGGTGTTTACACACCCAATGAACAACACGCACGCGATGTTCTGTCCCAAGTTCGCGCGGGTACGGTGTACTGGAACTGTTGCGATCGTGTCAGCCCTCGATTGCCATGGAGCGGCTACGGCCACTCGGGTGTCGGCCTGACCTTGTCACGTGAAGGCCTGGCCACCTTCACACGCCCCAAAGCTTGGCACCTGCGCAGCAACTGACATGCGCCTGGCCCTGTTTGACCTTGACCACACGCTACTCGATGGCGACAGCGATCAGTTGTGGTGTGACTTTCTGATCAAGCAAGGCTTGCTGGACCCCGTCATCTTTTCAGCCAAAAACGACGCCATGGCACGCGACTACAAATCAGGGGCTGTGGATGTGCAGGCCTTTTGTGAGTTCTACATCGGCACCTTGACCTTGAGGTCGCCCCAAGATTGGGAGCCCCTGCGCCAAGAATTTTTGAGTGAGTGGGTGGTGCCGCGCTTGTGCGCTGGCGGCAAAGCGCAAATCCAATCTCACCAAGACAATGGCGACCGCGTGGTCATGACCACGGCCACCAACCGTTTCATCACCGAACTCACCGCAGCTTACTTGGGTGTTCAAGATTTGATCGCCACAGAAGCCGAAGTCCAACAAGGCATGTTCACAGGGCGCACGCAAGGCGTTTTGAACATGCGCGAAGGCAAAGTGACACGCCTCAAAGCTTGGTGCAATGCGCAAAAATTGAATTGGGAACAACTGGAAACTTGGGGCTACAGTGACTCCATCAACGACCTCCCCTTGCTAGAGGCCGTCACGCACGCCACAGTGACGCAGGGCGATGTCAAGCTGCGCGCCGAAGCGGCCAAGCGAGGTTGGCCACAAATTGAGTGGTTTTAACCAAAAGACAGCTGAGCAGCCGACCCGGCCTGGCACCCACTCAGTTTGCAATAGACCTTGAAACACAGGGTTAATTCAATCGCCATAAGATTTCCAATGGGTGCTGTTCAAGGGGAACAGCAGGTTCATGCGATGGTCGGGCCGCCTCGCGGACTTCGCTCGACCCGACACCCATGTTCTCCTTGCAAATTGAACACATCGCCGCGCTCATCTTTGTGCTGGCACTGCTCCACACGTTCTCTGTCAGTTATTTTGCGGCACTGGCCAAACGCTCTCCCCAACATGCCGGCGTTTTTCACTTACTGAGCGAAGTCGAAGTTGTCTTTGGCTTTTGGGCTTTCATCTTGGTTGGCGCCATGGCGGTCCTCCAAGGTGGCTCCGCAGCTCTGGCGTATGCCGAATCAAGGCAATACACAGAACCCTTGTTTGTGTTTGTGGTGATGGTCATGGCAGCTTCGCGGCCTGTCTTGTTGGCTGTCACAAAGCTCGTAAATGCGATGGCATCGTTCGTCCCCTTGCCCACCAGTTTGGTTCGCACTTGGATGGGACTTGCCATGGTGCCTTTGATAGGCTCTTTGATCACAGAGCCTGCTGCCATGACGCTGGCAGCCCTGATGCTGGCACCTCTGGTGTTTCATGACCAGGTGCCAGAGCGACTGAAATATTTAACCCTGGGCGTGTTGTTCGTGAACGTATCGATTGGTGGAACACTCACCTCCTTTGCCGCACCACCTGTGTTGATGGTGGCCAGCACGTGGCAATGGGACTCCACTTGGATGCTTCTGAATTTTGGTTGGAAATCGGCTGTGGCGGTGGTCATCAATGCCAGCCTGGCAACCTGTGCTCTCAAGCCTTACCTTCAAGCAGAAGCGATGGCCATCCCCAAGGCAAGCATCAACGACGTGCCGTGGCCATTGATCTTCAGCCATCTGTCTTTATTGGCAGGCGTTGTGGTGCTAGGTCATTACCCTGTGGCATTTTTGGGTTTGTTTTTATTATTTTTAGGTTTGACCCATGCCTACCCCCAACACCAAAATCCTTTGGTCCTGAAAGAAGCCTTGCTGGTTGCGTTCTTCCTAGCCGGCTTGGTGGTGATTGGCGGCATGCAACAGTGGTGGTTGCAACCGCTGCTGACTCAGCTTTCGCCCAACACTTTGTTTGGCAGTGCATTAGGGCTGACTGCCATCACAGACAATGCGGCCCTGACTTACTTGGGCTCTCTGATTGAAGGGCTTTCAGACGAAGCCAAATACAACTTGATGGCCGGCGCCGTTGCGGGCGGTGGTTTGACGGTGATTGCCAACGCACCCAATCCTGCAGGCGCTGCCTTGCTGAAGAAGGGGTTTCAAAACGCAAGCATCAGTGCTTTAGGTTTGTTGGGCGGTGCATTGCTACCCACACTGATCGCTGCAATGGCTTTGAAATTCCTACCCCAGTGAACCACCCTGTTTCAGGGGGATGGCTCTTGCTCTTTGGGCATTGGACAGGTGCTGAAACCAAACAAAGTGTAGGCGCCGCAAAAGCTGAACAAGCCTGTGGCCAGCACCACAATGCCCACCCAACCCCAAGAACCGACTTGACCTGTTGCCGCCAAAGCCATCAATGCAAGTCCCGCCACAATTCGCAGGATGCGATCAATTCCACCGACATTTTTGAGCATCACATATCTCCTTAGAAGTGAATGAATTCATTTTGCGCCATTTGAATGAAACGTCAAGATGGCCTTGAAAAACATTCATCAAGCGCCATTTGATCATCAGAACCCTCCAAGGAATGAACATGAAAACACATGTGGTTTGCCCTCACTGCAACAGCACCAATCGAGTTGCCACAGACCAATTGGAAGCTGAGTTGTCTTGTGGCAGTTGTCACAAGCCTTTGTTTGACAAGCACCCTGCTAGCCTAACGTCGATTGGCTTAGCGGCCCAAATTGCAAAAAGCGAAGTGCCTGTGGTGGTCGACTTCTGGGCGCCTTGGTGTGGCCCTTGCCGAATGATGGCCCCCGAATATGAAAAGGCCTGTGCCATGCTGGAACCCCACGCGCGTTTTGTCAAAGTCGACACAGAGGCACACCAAGAGGTGGGGGTCCAACACCATATTCGCAGTATTCCCACATTGGCGATTTTTAAAGGGGGTAAGGAAGTTGCCCGAATATCTGGGGCTAGATCTGCTGCAGATTTGGCCCATTGGGTTCGCGCGGAAATAAGCAAGTAAGCCGATTCAATCCGTCTCTCGCAGTCACTAGCCCCCTGTTGGTTCACAAAGGGCCACAGAGAGATGGTTTTCAAGCTATATTTCAGATCATGCGAGCCAGCAAAACCAAAAACATTCCATTCGAAAAACTCGAAAAAGACGACGCCACCTTCAACCGTGCCGCTGAAATTTTTCGTGTCATGTCAGCACCCATGCGTTTGCGAATCATGAGTTGCTTGTGTGCAGGTGAAAAAAATGTCAGCGAGTTGTTGGAAGAGGTCGACACCACCCAATCCAACATGTCGCAGCATTTAAGCACCTTGTTCCAAGCCGGCATTCTTCAAAAACGCCGCGATGGGGTTCAAATTTATTACAGCATTGCCAACCCAGGCTTTGTAGACCTTTGCCGCGCGGTCTGCACCCAAATCGCCACTGAAAGTCTCGAGTCAGTTTGAAGTCGGGTTATTACTGTGCCCAAGCACCTTCGCGCCGGATTAACATCTAGATAAATAAGGAACGGCTAATGAATATCCTGTCTTTGATCCGCACCTTTGGACTGTCTCTTGCTTTGTGCTTCACCGCAACAGCGCATGCCCAAACCAAAGTGGTTTACCACCTGAACGAAGGCTTGGCTCAAGCGGCTCGCGCCATGGGCAACATTCGCAATCATTTGGCTGCCGATCCCAATGCCAAAATTACGGTGGTCACGCACGGTCCTGGCATCGATTTTTTACTTGATGGTGCCATGACCCCTTCCGGTCAACCCTTTGCTGGCACCATTGGTGACTTGGCCTCCAAAGGGGTGAAATTTGAGGTCTGCAACAACACCCTTGAAACTCGAAAAATTACAAAAGAAAAAGTGGTGATGGAAGCTTCCGTTGTACCTTCTGGCGTTGCTGAGGTTGCCAACTTGCAGGCCAAGTCTGGCTTTGTTTACATCCGTCCTTGAACCTTCAATTGAACCGTTCATTTTTAAATTCTTCAAACATGTCAAAAATTATGAAAAACTGGCTTTACTTCGGCTCAGCGCTTTTTTGCCTTGCCACCAGCGCTCAGGCTCAAAACAATGCCCCTGACCCCATGCAAGTTCGCAGTTGGGCTGCGGGTTGCTCAAATTGCCATGGCACCAATGGCCGAGCCGAGGCTGGCAATGAAGCATTGGCAGGCGCCAACAAAGACGACATCGTGAAGAAGATGATGGATTTCAAAGCAGGCCGCAAGCCTGCCACCATCATGCATCAGTTGGCCAAAGGTTACAGCGACGAGCAAATTGTTGCCATTGCTGGCTACTTTGCAGCACAGAAGAAATAAGGAGTTGTCATGAAACGTCGTCAATTTATTCAAAGCGCTTCTGCAACTTCAGCATTGGGCGCAATGGGCCTCATGAGTGGCTGCGCAACCACGGGCGGTACCCATGGTCCCAAGGTGGTGGTGGTAGGCGGTGGCTACGGCGGTGCCACCGCTGCCAAATATGTGCGCATGTGGTCCGACTACGGCATTCAAGTCACCTTGATTGAACCCAATGCCAGCTTCATCTCCTGCCCTATTTCCAATTTGGTCATTGGCGGCAGCAAAACCATGGCCGACATCACCACGTCTTACGACAACTTGGTCAAACGTCATGGTGTGAATTGGGTCAAAGACTACGTCACGCAAATTGATCCAGACAAACGCGTCGTGAAATTGGCAGGTGGCTCTGAAGTCCCCTACGACAGACTCATTTTGTCGCCAGGCGTCGACTTCATGATGGAATCCTTACCAGGCATGAACAAAGCTGGCGCGCAAGACAAAGTGTTGCACGCATGGAAGGCTGGCGCTCAAACTGTGGCGTTGCGCAAACAATTGGAAGCCATGCCCGATGGCGGCGTCTATGCCTTGTCCATTCCATTGGCGCCCTACCGCTGCCCGCCTGGCCCTTACGAACGTGCCTGCCAAGTGGCCGAGTATTTCAGCAAAGCCAAACCCAAAAGCAAGGTCCTCATTTTGGACGCCAACGACGATGTCACTTCCAAAGGACCGTTGTTCAAAAAAGCTTGGGCTGAACGCTACAAAGGCATTGTGGAATACCGCGGCAAACACAACGCCGTGGATGTTGATGCCGCCACCAACACCTTGAAATTTGAATTCAACGACGATGTCAAAGCCAATGTGCTGAACGTGATTCCGCCCATGCGCGCCGGCGAAATTGCCGTCAAATCTGGCTTGGCCACGGCCAACAAACGCTGGTGCGAAGTCGACTTTCTCACCTTTGAATCCAAGGCCGCCAAAAACATTCACGTTTTAGGCGACTCCATTCAAATTGCGCCGGCCATGCCTAAGTCGGGACACATGGCCAACCAACATGGCAAAACCTGCGCTGCGGCTGTGGTCGCATTGTTGAGTGGCAAAACCCCTAACAACATGCCCATTTACAACAACACATGCTACAGCTTTGTCAGCTCTGAAGATGTGGTCCACGTGGCCAGCGTGCATGCTTACGACGCCGACAAGAAAACCATGTTGGCAGTCCCAGGTTCCGGTGGCGTGTCAAGCGCGGCCAACGAATTGGAAGGCCGCTATGCCATGGCATGGGCACGCAACATTTGGGCAGACACATTGGCATAAGCTGGCACCATGAGGATTGCATCGATTTTGAAGGTCTTGGGCACGGCCATCACATCTCTCTGCCTTTGCCTAACTGCCATGGCGCAAGCCGATGAGGCAAGAGCCAAGAAAATCATTTCTGGTTCCTGTTTTCTGTGTCACGGCGCAGAAGGTGATTCTTCCAGTGAGGTATTTCCTCGTTTGGCGGGTCAGCACCATGAGTACATCGCCAAACAACTTGCCAACTTTAAGAGTGGTGCGCGTAAAAGCACGGCCATGCGCGACATGGTGGCCAAATTAAGCCCCGATGAAATGTTGGCCATTGGCAAATATTTTGAGAAACAAAGTCTGCCCGTTGAAGCGCCAAAAGATGCAGGCCTGGCCGCAGTTGGGAAATATATTTTCCACAATGGCAATAAATTCAGTGGCTTGCCTGCATGTGCTAGCTGCCATGGTCCAGATGCAAAAGGCACAGCAACGTTACCACGCCTGGCCAGTCAGTTCGCGGTTTACACTGAAACACAACTGAAGCAGTTCAACACACGTGAACGCAACAACGACAACGCCGTGATGCATGCCGTTGTGGTCAAAATGAGCCCGCTGGAAATGGCGGCTGTGGCAGAGTACTTGAGCGGCAAATAAGTCCTGTGGCACTAAGGATGTCGGTGCGTTCCTGGCGAATCCATCCAGCGATCTGTGAACCCTGCACCTAACCACATCCCCAACAATGTCACCCAAGCTGTCAGCGCAAAAATAGCACCCCCCGTGACACCTGCGCCAATGGCACAGCCGCCTGCCAACATGGATCCAAAGCCCATCAGGATGGCACCCGCAATATAGCGCCGCATGCTGTAACCATCTTTGAATCCTTCGAGCTGAAACTCATTTCCTACCCAAGCCCCCAAGAAGGATCCTAAAAACACCCCAGGAAGTAAGCCAAATTCAAAACCAATTTTGGGTGAAGGAGATTGCAGGACCCGCATTAACCACTCAGCGGAGGGGCCGCTGAAAGTCAGTCCTTGAATTTGAATGGGTTCAAATGAATTTTTGGCCACCCATTGTGTGAAGCCCCATGCTGCAGCCACAGACAAACCTGTCCCAATGCCGCCCACCCACAACATCACAGGCTTGGTGCCACTGCGGCTGACAAAATAAATGGCAATGGCAAAACTCAGTAAGCCGATTGCCAATCCAGTCATGTGACCTGCACCAGCCATCGCCAACAGATCGCGGCCAGGACCGCCATCCAAAGTTGACCATTCGCTGATTGCAATTCTGGCGGGCATCAGAGCCCCCGACAAACTTGACTGCGCAACCACCGCAAATATCAAGCCAGACAGCAAAGCACGCAAATTGCCGTTGGCCGACAGAATAAGCAAACGGCTGGCACAACCTCGTGTCAAGATCATGCCAACGCCAAACATCAAGCCCCCCACCATGGCGCCAGACAAACTGCCGCGCGCTGCAATTTGACGCGCGCTGCTGCTGTCGAGTCCACCCCACAAAGCCAAAGCTTGTGTAGCGATGACCGCAGCAGAAAAAGCAAGCAACCAAATGGAAAGTTTGTCTTTGAAATGGCCATGCCAGAAATCGATGACCGCAGCACGCAAACAAAACTTCGAACGTTGTGCAAAGAAGCCAAAAAGCACACCAATGATTGCGCCACCAATGGCCAGAACGGTGCCCTCCCCATACAGTTCAATCACTTCGTTCAATGCAATGCTCACAGACAAACCTCTTTATATCAGCGCGGACTGATATGAATACTAACAGTTAGCCTTCGGTTTAAATTGACATGCGTCAATAGCCCGTCTTTGATTGCACTTTGAGTTTATGTTGGAGCGCCAATCGACTTGAGGAAGCGATAGGTCAATGCAGCACCCGCCATGATCGACAGCAATGTCAACCATGCCGTATTTGAAAAAACCACACCACCTGACATCCCCGCACCCAAAGTGCAGCCACCCGCTAAGACGGCGCCAAAGCCCATCAAAACAGCACCCGTCAGGTAATGACCCAATTTATTTTCTGTTTGGAAACCTTCAAATTTGAATTCTCCAAAAAGAAAGGAAGCCAAGAAGGAGCCTATAAATACACTGGGCAGCAAACCAGCATCAAAGCCGAATCGGGGCGCAGTTTCTGAGTAAAGGACACGGGTTAACCACTCTGCAGAGGCACCGCTGAAGGAAAGACTCTGAACTGGGACAGGTTCAAATGATGCACTGGCAATCCACTGCGTGAAAAACCAACCCAGTGCAATGGCAAGGCCCACTAAAAAGTTGCCCATCAGCAAGGGTTTAGCCCCACCTTCAGTTACACGAAATCGCCAAACAGCGAGGCCTGAAAAAACCAAACCTAGGACAACCCCCATCCAAGAGCCTGCGCCTGTTGCGGTGAGCATATTTCGATGCGCCCCCCCATCTACCACCCAAAAAGATGCAATGAACTGTCGCAGGGGGACCAGCGCCCCTGAAATAGTGGCCTGCACCGTGACTGCGAACACCAAACCAGAAATTAAAGCGCGTAAATTTCCATTACCCGAAAGAACGATCAATCGGCTTGCACAACCACGTGTCATGATCATGCCAACCCCAAACATCAAACCGCCCAACACTGCACCTGAGATGCTGCCTTGGGCACCCAAATGTCTGGAACTTTCTGGATTCAACCATCCCAAAGAAACTGCCAATTGAACCATCACCATTGCCGTTGCAAAAGCCAACAACCAACCGGCAAACCTTTGTCGCCATTGCCCTTCGCAACACTCAATCACTGCGGCTCTTGCGCAGAATTTAGACCTTTGGGCGCTGAAGCCAAACAAAAGCCCAATGGCGGCGCCGCCCATGGCCAAAACCCAATGATCTCCATAGGTTTCTAAAATACTTGCGAGATTCACAAAGTTCCCCAATAATTCACTGAACACTGATATATCAAAAGATGCCTCACAAACTCGGAGGAACTTTTTCGCCTCTGCAATCCCAGAGAAGCTTTTGATTGTCTCTTTTTTTCACCATCACTGCCAATGCGCCAACTTTTTAAGTCTGTACCAGCCTTCGTCACCCGCAGAAATTGTATTTCTCGCCTTGGCTTGGGCATCTTTGGCTTCATGACCTCCTTGCCCCTTCAAAGCCAAGCTGCACCGGCCCAGTTGCCTGCGCCAAGCTCTCTGCCGGAAGAAATCGAAAAAGCCATGAAAGTCAAAGAACCCTTGATTGTCATGGTCAGTTTGGCAGGTTGTCCTTATTGCAAAATGGCCCGCGAGAGTTACCTCGGCCCCATGCAAAAACAGGGCTTCCCCATTGTGCAAATTGACATGAGAAGTGACGTGTCAGTCAAAGGACTGACTGGCCAAATGCACACGCACGACCAATTGGTTAAACAATGGCGTGTCAGCATTGCACCGACTCTGCTCTTTTTGGGACACAAAGGGCAAGAACTGGTCGAACGCATGGAAGGTGGTTATTTGCCAGACTTTTACGGCGCTTACTTGGAAGAACGAATTGCCATGGCCAGGAAAGTTTTGCGCGGCTGAACACAAAGAAACTTTGATCAAACAGCTTTCAATGAGAAGAAAGCGCCTCGCTACACCCAATTGAAACTCGAAGACCGCACATTCCATCAGTTCAACGAGTCACCGTTAATTTTGAAAGCAGAGACCAAGATGAAAATTCCAACATTCGCAATCGCAGGTTTTTTCCTGAGCAATGTCGCCATGGCGCAACCCGCTCTTTTCAAAGATGCCGACTTTAAATTGGGTGCCCAACTCATCGCCCAGAACAACTGCGACAGTTGCCACCAAAAACGTGTGGGCGGCAATGGCAGTGCCATTTACAAGCCACAAGGCCGCATCAACACCCCAGGATTTTTAAGGGGCATGGTTGAGCAATGCAACACCGAACTCAACCTTGGCTTTTTCCCTGAAGAGGTGACCGCTGTGGCGGCCGTATTGAACCGAGATCACTACAAATTCAAGTAAAGCCTGACGCGCAGCTTACCTTACCCCCTAGGGTATCTTCTGATACCCCCCTGAGTTCTTTTAAAGGATGATCCCATCATCACTGGAGATTGGCGGATGCCCGCCCGTCTTGACAGTTCGATGAGATCAAACAGGAGAACTCGAATGCGATTCAGCATCAAGACAGCCACTTGGGCCGCAACAATATCTGCCACATTGCTGCTGACAGGTTGCGGCACCATCAGCACCCTGGCAAAACTCGAGAATGGTGCGGGTGCAGAAGCCAGTCGCATGTGGGACCGATGGGTTGAAGGCAATGGTGACATTGCCATTGCGACCACTTGGGAACGCAAAGTGGCCAAAGGCGTTACGCCCAATGACATCGAACAAATCTTGAAACAAGTTGCCACAGAGCGCAACATGAAAGATGTTGGCACCTTGCCTTTGTCCAAAGAATTGGAAGCTCGTACAGGCCAAAAGCAGAAGCTTCTCACCGTCTATTCGTTCTGCACACCCACCACTGCACGACGCATGGTGGACTTCAGCCCCCACATGGCTGCCTACCTGCCCTGCCGTGTCACTGTGGTTGAAAAAGAAGATGGCTTGTGGCTCTACACACTCAACATGGACATGATGGTCAAGATGGGTCGCAAATTGCCCTCCCCCTTGAAAGAAGAAGCCAATGCCGTCAGAGACACCATCTGGGAAATGATGGAACGGGCCTCTAAAGGCGAAATTTAAGAGTCAAGAGGAGATACCATGCACACTCAATTTAAAAAACAGACCACGGCCATCGCAGCCACCATCTTGATGACGGGTACGTCTGCTTGGGCCACCAACGGCATGATTTTGGAAGGCTATGGCCCCGTGGCGCTGGCCATGGGCGGCGCAGCAACGGCCATTGAAAATGGTACTGCGGCCATGATGAACAACCCAGCCACTTTGCAAATGGGTCCAGACGGCACCCGCTTCGATTTGGCCTTAGGTGTTTTAGGCCCCAAGGTAAGCACATCCATACCTGGCTTCCCAACCGCCAATTCTGGTGGAACCTCTTATGTCATGCCCGCCTTTGGCTGGGTTCGCAAAGCTGGCACCCTGACTTATGGGGTTGGCATGTTTGGACAAGGCGGCATGGGCACAGAATACGCCGCAAACTCTGCTTTGGCCATGGGCACTGGCGCGGATGTTCGATCAGAACTGAGTGTGGGACGGGTGCTGTTTCCTGTCGCCATGCAAGTCAACGACAAGTTGAATGTGGGTGCCACGCTGGACTTTGCCTGGTCCAATTTGGACATGAAAATGGCCGCTACAGGTGCCCAGCT
>Ga0228703_1002204_pt1 | contig 11112 bp, 9 predicted proteins | sample McNCre217_Aug_MG_3_FD_178020 | JGI IMG/M metagenome (GOLD analysis project Ga0228703, IMG submission 178020) | Freshwater microbial communities from McNutts Creek, Athens, Georgia, United States - 29-17_Aug_MG | ecosystem: Environmental > Aquatic > Freshwater > Creek | place: USA: Georgia... | reverse complement strand
GACTTCTCGCTCGTTTCGGCAATGTCACCGACAGTGTGTAGTCCGCGTTTTTCAAGCGTCTTCGCGGTCTGCGGACCAACCCCCCAGAGCGCCCGAATCGGCAGTGGATGCAAGAACTCGAGCACGCGATCGGGATCCACCACTAACAAACCATTGGGTTTACACGCGTCACTGGCGAGCTTGGCCACGAATTTTGTTGACGCGACACCCACTGAGCAGGTCAGCCCTGTCTCAGCGCAGACACGTTGGCGAATCTCTGCAGCGATTCTCTCGGGTGATCCAAGCAAGCGCGTTGCACCACGCACATCCAAGAATGCCTCGTCAATGCTGATGGGTTCGACCAGCGGCGTGAAGTCATGAAAGATGCGCATGACCTCGGCCGAATACTTTGTGTAGAGGTGTCGATGGGGCGGCATGACGATGAGATTGGGAACCTGACGAAGCGCCAATGCCGTGGACATCGCGCTGCGAATGCCTAGAGCGCGCGCTTCATAGGTCGCGCTGAGCACGATTCCGCGGTTCGAGTGCGGCGAAACCACCGCGGGTTTGCCTCGAAATTCAGGATGCTCGAGCAGTTCAACGTGCGCGAAGAATGCGTCCATGTCGACATGCAAAATGCCGAGCTGCGCGTTTTCGCTCATCTATTTATTGTGCGGGTTTCGATACGCGCATCCGCGCTACTCGACCAGCGATTACGGGAGTACGGCGATAACCGCAGCAATCACACCGTCGACGTCATCCGGGTGCACAAGCACGCCACGATCCATCACGCTCGGGTCAATCACTTTGCCCTCACGCGTGAACTGCACGACGCGCTTGAGCGGAATCTCCAGACGCTTACCAGTAGCCGTGCGTGGCACGCTCGGTGTCCACACGATGAAGTCGGGAACGTGACGCGGCGAGAGCTCGGTACGGATGGTCGTTTTGATGGTCTTCTCGAGCGCATCCGTGTCGGCACCGGCCTTGGCCACGGCGAGTAGCACGAGCTGCCCCATGCCACCTGCCGGGTCTTCGAAGTGCAACACCATCGAGTCGGCGAGGCCGGCGAGCGGGTCGAGGACGCCGTAGAACTCGGCGGTTCCGAGACGAACACCACCGCGGTTGAGAGTCGCATCGGAGCGACCAGAGATGATCCAGGTGTCGCGCTCGGTGTGAATGAGCCAGTCACCATGGCGCCAGATACCCGGGTACACGTCGAAATACGAAGCTTTGTACCGCTCGCCGTCGTTGTCACCCCAGAAGAACAGCGGCATCGAAGGCAGCGGCTTGGTGCAGACCAGTTCACCCGGTTCACCGATTGGCACCGTTGAGCCTTCAGGGCTCCAGGAGTCGAGCGCCACGCCAAGCATGGGGACTTCCATTTCACCCGCGTGAACGCCAGCGAGGGATGCGCCCGAGAGGAAACCCGAGCAGATGTCGGTTCCACCCGAAGCGGGGCACAAGTGCAAATCTGCGTTGACCTGGTCGTAGACCCACACGGCGACATCAGCAGCCAGCGGCGAACCCGAGCACTGAATCTCACGCACCTTGCTGAGATCCCACTTTTTGCCGGGTTCAATTCCAGCGTGGGCACTGGCAGCCAGGTAGGCCGAGCCGGTGGCGAAGTAGGTTGCGTCGTTGTTGCCGAGCATCGCCCACTGCGACCACTCGCCATCCATCGCCGGCCAGTTCGGGTCGCCGTCCATGAGAATCATGGATGCGCCCGTCATGAGCGTCGAAACGCTCAAGGTCCAGACCATCCAGCCGGTGGTTGAGAACCAGAACGTGCGGTCGCGCTCGTCAATATCGAACATGAGCTTGAGGTCACGCATGTGCGTGACCAGCAGACCGCCGTGACCGTGCACGATGGCTTTGGGCTTACCGGTGGTTCCCGATGAGAACAGCACGACGAGCGGCGTTGCGAACGGCACCGGAACAACCTGGTATTCACCGGCCTCAGCGGTGAAGTCTGCCCAAGCTGTAACGCCTGCGGGCACCTCGGCGTCGCGGTTAGCGTAAGGCAACAGAATAGCGGTGATGCCAGGAATTGCCTCGCGAATAGCGGCCAGCTCGTTGACGCGGCTGATCTCTTTAGCGCCCCACGAGTATCCGTCGAGGGCCACAATGAGCGAGGGCTCAAGCTGCTCAATGCGATCGAGAACACTGCGCGTGCCCATCTCCGGCGGAACCGAGCAGAAGACGGCACCAAGCGAAGTTACGGCTATGAAGAGAGCGATGGTTTCGGGGATGTTCGGCAGGTATCCGACCACACGGTCGCCCTGCTTGACGCCAGCACGAATCAGACCCTGCTGGATGCGCGTCACCAGGTCGACCGCCTCATCACCGCTCAGCGAGAAATCCTCACGGGTCTGACTGCGCGCGATGAGCATGGGCTTGCTCCCCTGCGAACGCAAACCTCGCACCAGGTGCTCACCCCAGTTGATGAGTGCACCCGGGAACCACTGTGCGCCAGGCATCTGTGTGCTGGCGAGCACACGCTCATAGGGGGCGTGAGCGATGATGTCCGTCTCGCGCCACACTTCGCCCCAGAAGTCTTCAAGGTTGTCAACAGACCACTGCCAAGCATCACGGTAGGTCTCGAAGTGAGCGCCCTTCTCGGCCTCGATGCGTTCGAAGAATCGTCCCATTTGCGACTTCGACCACTCGGACCTTGCCGGCGCCGGCTTGAGCAGTCTTCCCTGAGCTGCTGACTCCATGTGTTTTCCTATTCTTTCCGGCCGCACATCCGGCCTGATTTCACTGAGTGAAAAGGTTTACGAGGCTTGTTCTGCGGCCTGCAGTTCTTCAAGGCGATGCCCCAACCCAGCGCACGCTTCGAGCAGTTCCGGCACAAATACTTCGAGATCCTCGCGGAGTTCGTAATTCACCAGACCAATAGCCGCCTCGACGCGACCGTGCACCAAGACCGGGGCCGCGATTGCTGTCGATCCAGGCATGTATTCCTCGGTCGAGTGGGCGAAACCACGCGACTTGATGTTGTCTAATTCTTTGAGCAGCACGCGCTTGGTGGTCATCGTGCTGTCGGTGTAGCGAGTGAGCGGCATGTTGCTCATAACGTCGATAAACGCGGGCTCACTGAAGGCAAGAATCGCCTCGCCGACAGCCGTGGCGTGCAGCGGGATGCGCGATCCAACTCGGGTCTGAACCGGTGTCAGCGTGTTCATGGTGAGCTTCTCGATGTAGACCGCGTCAGCGCCGTCGCAGACCGCAAGCTGCACGGTTTCGCGGGTTGCGTACTGGAGGTTCAGCAGGAACGGCATGGCTGCCTCGCGCAGGTGGCCATGCACCGGGGTAAGCAAACCCATCTCCCACATGCGCACGCCTAAGCGATAAAGACCCGATGAGTCACGCTCAAGAAAGCGGCCCTCTTCGAGCTCGCCGGCGAGGCGATAAACCGTGGCGACCGGCAGGCCCGCCACGCGAGCGAGCTGGCTCAACGTCATGGCAGGTTCTTCGACCCGAAACGCGCCCAGCACGGCAAGAGCACGGGCGGTCACAGACTTCGCCGGGTTCTTGGGGTACTGAACTTCATTGCTCATGGTGATTTTTACTTTAGCGAGCAATCGCGCGCCTGTCAGCAATGTTTTTCATTCAGTGAAAAAGGTTGTTGCATTTTTAGCTCTCGAGGGGTCAGACTGAGAACACCCGAAACCCCCAACAATGAAGTTTGGAGTCCCCTGTGTCCGACAAGCGTCGTTTTCCCGACCCCTATGAAATTGAAACTCCCGCTGGAGCCGAAGGCTGGCAGGAGCTTTACGCGTACCACAACCTGTTTCAGGATGGTCGCCGTGAGGTTGACGGCAAGAAGACCTGGTTCCGCAACTCGCTTCACTTTCCCGAGGTTTCGTACCCCTTCGACCAAATCACGATCGACTGCGCCTTCATGGGGACTGGCGTAACGAACACGCGTGTATTTGCCATGCCGCCCGCCAAGGGTCTCGATGTGCGCGTGGTCAACGGCTACACCTACATGTCAGCACTTCCCGCTCCGGCGCCCGAAGAAATCGAACGCCGCGCCGCTGAGTTCGGCGTGCGTGCCGGTCACTACTTCATGAACTGGAACGACCTCTACGAGGACTGGGTTGAGCGCGTGAAGGCACAGATCAACGCGGTCAAGAGCATCAGCATCCCGGAATTCACCGAATTTGAGTCGCTCGAGTACGTAACCGAGAAGCACGGCCCGACGCAGGCGAACACCCTGCTCGCCAACTACCTCGAGCTCATCGCCAAGGGCGATGCTATTTGGACGCTGCACTCTGAATTCTTGAACCTCGGCTACGCCGCGTACCTGCAGTTTTTGCTCATGTGCAAGGACCAGTTCCCTGACATTCAAGACCAGACCGTTTCGCGCATGGTGTCGGGTATTGACGTCATTTTGTTCCGCCCGGACGACGAGCTGCGTCGCCTAGCCAAGCTAGCTGAAGAGCTTGGAATCGGTGATGCCGTCAAGGCATCGAAGTCCGAGGCCGACCTCATCGCGAACCTCTCGGGCAGCGACGCCGGAAAGAAGTGGCTGGCCGACCTCGACGAAACCAAGAACCCCTGGTTCTACTTCTCCAACGGCTCGGGCATGTACCACCACCACCGCTCGTGGGTCGATGACCTGAGCATGCCCATCCAAGGCATTGGTGACTACATCGGAATGCTGCGCCGCGGCGAATCGCTCGAGCGTGGGCTCGACCAGCGTCAGGCTGAGCGCGACGAAATCACGAATATCTACCGTGACCTTCTCGAGGGCGAGGCACTTGAGGCCTTCGACAGCGCCCTGGGCCTCTCGCGCACGGTGTTCCCCTACGTCGAGAACCACAACTTTTACATTGAGCACTGGTTCATGACCGAATTCTGGAACAAGGTGCGCGAATTCGGTGCCCTGTTCGCCAAGTGGGGCTTCTGGAAGAACGAAGACGACATCTTCTTGCTGCGTCGCGCCGAGGTTGTCGACGCGGTCATCGACCTCGAAGCTGCGTGGTCACACGGCACCGAAGCGCAGGGCCCTGCTTACTGGCCAGCCGTCGTCGAGCGTCGCCAGAAAATTTACAACGCTCTCGCCGCCTGGACTCCCCCGCCGGCACTGGGTCCAGTGCCCGAGGACGTCAGCGAACCTCTGACCATCATGCTCTGGGGCATCACGCCTGAGACCGTCGACCGCTGGCTCGACCAGGCCGAAGGCACGGGCAGTAAAACCGAGTTGGGCGGTTTCGCAGCCGCTCCCGGCGTGGTCGAGGGTATCGCTCGCGTCGTGCTCACGCCCGACCAGCTTGAAACGGTTCAAGAGGGCGAGATTCTGGTTGCTCCGGTCACCAACACCAGTTGGACCCCGGTCTTCAGTCGCATCAAAGGCGCTGTTTCTGACATCGGCGGCATCATGTGTCACGCCGCCATCGTCTCGCGCGAATACAACTTGCCCGCCGTCGTCGGTACGGGCTTTGGCACCACCACAATCAAAACCGGCATGCGCATTCGCGTTGATGGGGACGCCGGAAAAGTAACCATTCTGGAAGAGGCATAAACATGGCTGAACAACCAACCTGGCAAGATCTGCTTGATCTGGTCGCCCAGCTCAACGAGAGCAACTTCGAATCGGCGAGCGTGAGCTACGGAAACATCTCCGTGCAGCTCTCGAACTCTGATGCCTTCGCTGCCGCGCCCGCCGCAGCAGTTGCTGCACCCGTCGCAGCCGTTGCAGCGCCTGCTCCTGCGGCTGCCGCATCGGTTGTAGCAGAGGCCCCCGCTGCCGCTCCTGCCGCAGCCAAGCCTGCTGGCGAGACCATCGACGCTCCCATGATCGGCACGTTCTACCGTCGCCCGGCTCCCGGAACGCCTGAGTTCGCTCAGCCTGGTGACCGCGTCGAGGCAGACACCACCATCGGCATTATCGAAATCATGAAGCTCATGAACCCGATTGCTGCGGGCAAGGCCGGTGTACTCGGTGAGTTCTTGGTGTCGGATGCGGAACCGGTCGAATTCGGAACCCCGCTCGTCATCATCAACACGAACGCCTAGACCATGTCGGAGAAGCCAGTCGTTCTCGTCGCCAACCGTGGCGAGATTGCGATGCGTATCATCGCGGCCGCTCGCCGCATCGGCGCATCCCCCGTTCTCGCTGCCAGCACTGCTGACGCAGACTCGCCCGCCGCCCGCGCTGCTGACCGCGTCATCGTCATTGGTGCCGCTCCGGCAGCGCAGTCGTACCTGCGCCCCGAACAGGTCGCTGAAGCGGCCATGCAGGCCGGCGCTTCTGTCGTGCACCCGGGCTACGGCTTCTTGAGTGAGCAGCCCAAGCTGTGCGAACTTCTCGAGGCTGAAGGCATCGCTTTCGCTGGCCCCCGCCCCGAGACCCTGCGCGCAGTCGGCGACAAGGGCAGTGCCCGCCAGGTTGCGATTGACGCCAACGTTCCCGTCGCTGCCGGTATCGAGATTGATGACGTAGACAACGTACGCGACCTCGGTGACACCATCGGCTACCCGCTTCTCATCAAAGCCATCCACGGTGGTGGCGGTCGAGGCATTCGTCTCGTTCACAACGCCGACGAACTTGCCGAGCTGGCCCCGCAGGCGGCTGCCGAAGCTGTCGCAGCCTTCGGAAACGGTGCTCTCTACATCGAGCGCTACTACGGCAAGGCCCGCCACGTAGAGGTTCAAGTGTTCGGTGATGGCTACGGTCGCGCCTGGATTTTTGGAGATCGCGACTGCTCAGTACAGCGTCGTCACCAGAAGCTCATCGAGGAGTGCCCGGCTCCTAACCTGACGGATGCTCGCCGCCAGATTCTGCACGATTCCTCGCGTCGCCTGGTCAAGGCCTTGAACTATCGCGGTGCAGGAACTGTCGAGTTCCTCGTGGACACGGAGTCTGAAGACGTGTTGTTCCTCGAGGTAAACGCCCGGATTCAGGTCGAGCATCCGGTTACTGAAGAAGCCTTCGGCGTCGACTTGGTTGCCGCTCAGCTTCGCCTGGCACTCGGGCTCGACCCTGAACTTCCCGAGGTTGGCCCGGTTCCGGCTGCCACCGCAATTGAACTGCGCATCAACGCGGAAGACCCGAACGCAGACTTCATGCCCAACTCGGGTGTGATTTCGAAGCTGTCGTGGCCGCGTGGTCCGGGCATCCGAATCGATACTCAAATCGAAGAGGGCTACAAGTTCCCGCCGTTCTACGACAGCCTCATGGCCAAGCTCATCGTGCGTGCTGACACGCGTGAAGCCGCCGTTGCCGCCGTTCTGTCTGCAGCTCGCAACACGACTATCGAAGGTCTCAAGACCACACTTCCCATGCACGAGTTTGTGCTTTCCCACCCCGACTTCGCCACCGGACCAGTAGCCACCTCGTGGTTCGGCCCGGTGTGGGAAGAGCGTAAGGAGTTCAGCTAATGCCCGCACATGACCTCAGCGTGAGCGGCGGTCTTCCCCGCGTTCGTCGCAAGCCGATCAAGATTGTCGACACGAGCGTTCGGGACGGCAACCAGAGCCTGTGGGCCGCCACCGGAATCACCACCGGCATGGTCGAAGCTATGGGCCCGATTTACGAAGAAATGGGCCTGTTCGCCCTCGACTTCACGAGCTCCACGCACCTCTCGATGGGAGTCAAATTCCACGGCGAAAACCCGTGGGAGCGCATCTCGCGCATGCGCGCCGCTGCCCCGAATTTGCACCTGTCGTGCATCACCACCGGTATGCGCTTCATGTCGTGGGAGAAGGCCGATGAGTCGGTGTACCGCATGTCTCTTCGCGTGATGGCGAAGCACGGCCTGAGCCGACTCATGATCGCCGAGCCGATGAACGACATCGACCAGACGCTCAAAGTGGCCGAGTGGGCTAAAGAGGAGGGCATCACGCAGGTTCTCGCTGGCGTCGTGTTCACCGAAAGCCCGGTGCACACGGATGAGAAGTACCGTCAGGCCACGGCCGCCTATGCCGCGAGCCCGCACATTGACTCGGTGTATCTCAAAGACCCGGGTGGGCTGCTCACTGCTGAGCGCACGCGCGAACTTGTTCCGATGATGCGCGAAGCTCTGGGTGACAAGACCTTCGAGCTACACAGCCACTGCACCACCGGTGCTGCTTCGCACCTCTACCTGGTCGCTGCCGAGCTGGGTATCGACGTCTTGCACACCGGCATGGGCCCGCTCTCGAACGGCACCGCACAGCCGAGCATCGAGCACCTGCTCGAGAACCTCGACGCCCTCGGCATCGAAGTCGACATCGACCGTGACGCGGTCAAGCGCGGCGGTGAACTGCTTCACGAATTCGCCAAGGCGCAGGGTCTCAAGCCCGGTGCGCCCACCGAGTATGACCTCTCGTTCCACACTCACCAGGTTCCCGGCGGAATGATGGGCACGATGAAGCGTCAGCTTGCCGAGATCGGCATGTCGGATGCTCTGCCACTCGTCATCGAAGAAGCCGGCCGTGTTCGCGCTGACCTCGGTTACCCGATCATGGTCACGCCGTTCAGCCAGTTTGTCGGTAGCCAGGCACTCATGAACGTGCTCTCGATGAAGAGCGGGCAAGAGCGTTACAGCCGCATCCCCGATGAGGTGCTCAAGTTCGTGCTCGGTCACTTCGGCACACCCGAAGGCCCGATTGCGCCAGAGGTTCTCGAGCGCGTTGCCGCGATGCCACGTACCGCCGAGCTCTCGGTTCCCAAGGTGGAGCGCACCCTCGAACAGTTGCACGAGGAATACGGCGACGCAAATGGCCCGAAGCTCAGCGAAGAAGACCTCCTGCTGCGCATTGTGTTGCCCGCCGACCAGGCCGACATCGCAATCAACGCGGCTCCGGCCCCCGCGTGGGGTTCTCGCCCAGTGAGAAACGCTGCACCAGGTTCAGCCACCAGCGCTGCATCCTTTATTGAGGCAGTAAACGCACTTCCGAAGTGGAAACAACTCAACGTCGACTTCGACGGGGCTCAGATTCGCCTGCGCCGCGACGAGGCCTAACGCGCATCGCGCAGAAACACTTGTGAACAACATGTCTTCAAACGAACTCCTGCAATCACTCGCATCAACCAACGGCGTGATGTTCGACATCGACGGCTGCCTCGTCATCTCTGACGGACCTGCCGGCGCTGGCGGACGCATTCTCGACGGCGCTGCCGAGGCGATCGAGTACATGAAGTCCAGCGGCCGCAAGTACTGCGTGTACACCAACGGAACCGCACAGACACCGGCCGCCATCGCTGAGCACCTGCGCGAGCTGGGCATCAACGTGCCTGACGAACTCGTTCTCACCCCCGCTGTCGTGGCAGCAGAGGTCATCAAAGACACTTACGGCGACAAGCCGGTCATGGTGTTCGGCGGCGAGGGAATGCTGCACGACTTCGTGAAGCGCGGCGTGAATCTCGTCGACATCGATGCCGCAATCAAGGGCTCGAAGCCCGAGGTTGCTGCCGTGGTCGTCGGATGGGACACCGACTTCGGCAAGGCGAAGATTCAGGTTGCTGCCGAAGCAATTCTGGCCGGCGCAGAGCTGTACTGCACGAGCTTCTCCCCCGCCTTTGCCTCACAGGACCGCCTGAACGTTGGCGTGTCTGGCTTCATCACGGCAGGCCTACTCTTTGTTACCGAGAAGACCGACTTCGAAATTCTGGGCAAGCCCTCGCAGCACTCGATGAACATCATCAGCCGCATCCTCGACACGCCTATTCCTGAGATTCTCGTGATTGGCGATGACCTCTACCTCGAGTCGTCGATGGCACGCAAGGCGGGCGCCTTGGCTGGCCTAGTCACGACGGGTACCAGCAGTGCACAGGATGCCGCCGCTTGTGCGCCTGAACTCAAACCGCAGCTGATCGTAGACAGCATGCTGGAATTCGTGGATGCCTTTACCCAGGCAGACGCGCAGTACCGCTAAATAGCCAGTAGCAACACGAAGGAGTGTTCATGGGTTCGTTCGACAATCACGTCGCGCTCGTCACCGGTGGTGGCCAGGGTCTGGGCGAAGCATTCGCTCGAGAACTCGCTCAGGGCGGCGCAGCCGTTGCCGTCACCGACATCAACCTTGCCACGGCCCAAGCCGTTGCCGACTCAATCGTTGCCGCTGGTGGGCGCGCTATCGCGATTAGGCACGACACCACCTCGCTCGCCGACCACGAGGCTGCCGTTGCCGCGACGGTCAAGGAATTCGGCAAGCTCACTCTCGCCGTCAACAACGCCGGCATCGGTGAGCCCGCGAACTTCATTGGCGAGATGGATATGGACCAATGGGACCGCATGATTCGCGTAAACCTCAACGGTGTTGCCTACGGTCTTCGTCACCAGATCCCCGCGATGAAAGCTGCAGGTGGCGGCTCAATCGTGAACATTGCCTCGATTCTTGGCACCATCGGTGTGCTCGGTGTTCCGGCGGGCTACACGGCAGCCAAACACGCCGTCGTCGGTCTCACGAAGCAGGCTGCGCTTGAGCATGCCCCCGACAAGATTCGCGTGAACTCGGTCGGGCCCGCTTTCATCAAGACTCCCCTGCTGAGCAACATGCCCGCGGATGCGCTTGAACAGCTTGTGGGCGCGCATCCTCTCGGTCGCCTCGGTGAGCCCGAAGAGGTCTCAGGACTCGTGTGCTTCTTGCTTTCCGACCGGGCTAGCTTCATTACCGGAAGCTATCACCTGGTGGATGGCGGCTACACCGCACAGTAGCCGTTGAATGCGAAGAGCCCGCCACCGTTATGGTGACGGGCTCTTCGTTCGTTTAAGAGCGCCTTAGTCGCGCTGCATCTTGCTGGGGATCCACATGCAGAGGAACGACACCGGAAGCGAGATGAAGAAGAGAACAAACGCCAGAGTCGGGTTGTGTCCCTCAGTTGCAGTGGTCGTGCCGTAGTAGACGCCACCGTTGGCTTCTGAGATACCCCATGCCATGAAGCCCCACGAGGCAACGAAGGTGAGGAACGCCACAATGAACAGCAGAACACGCACAACTACTCCTTAGATTTCTTGTTTCAATTATTGCGCAGTTGCACGCTCGAGCACGAGCTCTCGTACGCGCGCCGCATCCGCTGTTCCGGCCATGGCCTTCATAACCGCACCAATAACGGCGCCAGCGGCCTGCACTTTGCCCTCGCGGATCTTTTCGAGAACATCCGGCTGAGCGGAAAGAGCCTCGTCGATAGCCGCGATCAAG
>Ga0228703_1002203_pt1 | contig 11113 bp, 8 predicted proteins | sample McNCre217_Aug_MG_3_FD_178020 | JGI IMG/M metagenome (GOLD analysis project Ga0228703, IMG submission 178020) | Freshwater microbial communities from McNutts Creek, Athens, Georgia, United States - 29-17_Aug_MG | ecosystem: Environmental > Aquatic > Freshwater > Creek | place: USA: Georgia... | reverse complement strand
ACAGGTTGTCGCTGGCCGTGCGACTGATTTGCAACACATCGGCCATGCTGCCCTCGCCCAAGGCATAGGCTTTGCGCGCTTTGTCTGCAGCCAAGGCTTGGCGTTGGGCGGCGAGTTGCAGGCTTTGGGCAGCTTGTCGTTTGTGTTGAAACTGCGCCCACATGCTGTCAAACGAGGCGCTGAGCTGTTGGGCCGTCCAGTTCACTTTTTCTTCCGCCACATGGGCATCGGCAAATGCCGCGCTGGCGTGTTGCGAACGCGCTGAGCCAGGGAATGGCATAGAAAAAGTCACGCCCGACACATGTTCGGCCCCAGCGCGTTCACGCGCGGTAAACACGCCCAGCGTGGGGTCAGGCAAGCGGTCACGCTCAGCACGTTGTGCGGTGAGGGTCAAACGTTGGGCGTCCACACGCAACATATTGAGCTCATGGTTTTTGGCCAAAAAGGCTTCACGCAAATCAGGCAAGGTCTCGGTCAAAGTCGGCAAAGTTGCCTCGTGCAAGCGTGTGGGCAACGACACCTGGGGGTAACGCCGACTGAACGCCGACGCGGCCGAAGCCAGTTGCGCCTGCGCCACCGACAAGGCAGCTGACACGCGGTCCAATTCGGCGCCCACCAACTCGGTGTCGAGCTTAGAGACTTCGCCGTGCTTGAACTGGCTTTGCGTCAAGCGCTGCATCTGGCTGGCCAAGTCGTGTGCGGTTTGGGCATTGGTTTGATCGGCCAAAGCGCGTTGGTAGTTGAACCAAAACGTCAGCAACTCGCGGCTGGCTTCGTGCAGGGCGTCGGCGTACTCAATGTCGGCAAATGTTTGGGTTTGCGACGACAAATCGGCATCCATGCCGCGTTTGCCCCAAAAGCGAATCGGGCGCTCCAAGCTCACGATGGATTCACCTTGGCTCGCGCCCAAGGCGTTGTCGCGGCGCCGCTGGGTGGTGGTGCGCACCACAAACTCGGCACTGCCCGATGCAATGCCTTGGGCGCGAAAGCTGTGCGCCTCTTTCTTAGCCCGTGCACCGGCAATCAAGGGGCTGGCCAGCAGCGCTTCTTTGGCCGCAGCTTCGGCTGGCAAATAAGGCAGCAAAGCGGGTTCGGCATGCGCCAGCGTAGTCGCGCAGGCGCAAATCAACAGCAGTTTTTTCATGGCTTTCTCCAAGGCATGAAGCGATTCAAAGCAGGCGACGACAAGGACGCAGCATCGCCAAAGCGCTCAAACAACTTGGGCAAGAGCAGCAAGGTCAACAAGGTGGAGCTGATCAAGCCGCCAGTGACCACAATCGCCAAAGGCCGCTGAATTTCAGAGCCAGGCCCCGTGGCAAAGAGCAAAGGAATCATGCCCAAGGCGGTGATCACCGCCGTCATCAACACCGGGCGCAAGCGGCGCTCGGTGCCCAAGCGGACCACGGTGTTCAGGGGCTCACCATCGAGCAAGCGTTCGTTGAAATGGGTCACCATCACCACCCCGTTGAGCACGGCAATGCCCAGCAAAGCAATAAAACCCACCGAAGCGGGCACCGACAAGTACTCGCCCGACACAGCCAAGGCCACCACGCCACCTACCATCGCAAATGGAATGTTCATGAAGATGATGCTGGCCTGCACGGCCGAGCCAAAAGTGAACATCAAAATGGTGAAGATCAACGCCATGGCCGCAGGAATCACCAAGCCCAAACGCGCCGCTGCACGTTGCTGGTTTTCAAATTGGCCGCCCCACACCACATGCAAATTCGCTGGCAGGGCCAAAGCAGCCACGGCTTTTTGCGCATCGCTGACAAAGCCTGTTAAGTCGCGGCCATCGACCGAGACTTGGATGCTGGTAAAGCGCGCACTTTGCTCGTGGTCGACACGAATCGGGCCATCCACCGACCGGATATCGGCCAGGGCGTTGGCCGCCCAGACACGACCGTCGGGAGCGGACAGCTGCATGTTTTTGAACGCTTCAGGGCTGTTGCGCATGGCGTCATTGCCTTTGAGGGTCAGCGGTGTGCGCACGCCGTCTTGCAGCACATAGCCCAGGGCTTCGCCTTCAATTTGGTTTTTGAACGCTTGTTGAAGTGACTCCACGCTAAAGCCCGCTTGGCCCAAGGTGGTGCGGTTGAGCGCTACCGACACATACTGCAAGCCTTCGGACTTGGGCGCAATGACTTCGGCCGCGCCAGGCACCTTGCGCACCGCCTCTGCAATCTGTTGCGCAGCAGCATTGATGGCTTGGAGATCTGAGCCAAAAACTTTGATCGCCACATCGCCGCGTGTGCCCGTGAGCATTTCCGAGACACGCATCTCGATCGGCTGGGTAAAGCCATAGACCAAGCCTGGAAACCCCTCCATCACGGTGCGCAGGTGGTCCATGATGTCTTCTTTGGAGCCACGCCATTCGCTGCGAGGTTTCAAGATCAAGAACGTGTCCGTGTCATCAAAGCCCATCGGGTCAAGCCCCAATTCGTCCGAGCCCACGCGTGCCACGATGGCTTTGACTTCGGGCACCTCGGCCAGAATGGCTTGCTGCACGCGAATGTCTGTTTCCATAGAAGACGCCAGCGAAATGGACGACACTTTTTGCAACTGAATCAAGATGTCACCCTCGTCCAGCGTAGGCATGAAGGTTTTCCCGATCACGGTGTACAAGCCCATCGCCACCACCAGTGACAACACCGACACGCGGTACAGCCATGTGGGACGAGCCCAGACGCGTTCACGCACGCGCACATAGGCGGCATGGATTTTTTGCATCAGCGCGGGTTCATGCGCGCCCTCTTCTTTGAGCAGCAGCGAGGCAAAGGCGGGAATCACGGTGAAGGCCAGCAGCAGCGACGAGACGAGGGCCATGACAATGGTGATGGCCACAGGCGCAAACAGTTTGCCTTCCAGCCCTTCGAGGGTGAGCAAGGGCAAAAACACCACGCAAATGATCAACACGCCCGACACCACAGGCTTGACCACTTGACGCACGGCGCCCAGCAAAATCTCGGTCTTCGACAAGGCGTGGTGTTTTTGAGCGTGCGCAGCAAACGCGGTTTCAATGTTCTCCACCACCACCACCGAGGCATCGACCAGCATGCCCAGCGCAATCGCCAAACCGCCCAAGCTCATCAAATTGGCCGTCAAGCCAAAAGCACGCATGAGCATGAAGGTGCACAGCAGCGACAGAGGCAATGACACAGCCACCACCAAGGCCGCACGCAAGCCCCCCAAGAACACATACAAGATGATGCAGACCAACACCGCCGCTTCAATCAGTGCATGAATCACGGTGTCGGCGGCTCGGCTGACCAATTCACCGCGGTTGTAAAACGTGTGCACCGTCATGCCTTTGGGCAAGCGGGGGGCGAGCTGTTGGAGCTTGGCATCGACGGCATTCACCAACTGGCGGGCGTTGACACCGCGCATGCCCAGCACCAAGCCTTCGACCGCTTCACCCTGCCCGTTTTGAGTCACAGCACCGTAGCGCGTCAAGGCACCGAGTTGCACCGTGGCCACGTCGTCGAGCTGCACCTTGGTGTTGTGGGCCGCATCGACCCGAATCGCACGCACATCGTCTAAGGTTTTGATGGCGCCTTCGACACGCACCACCAAAGCCTCTTCACCCGAGGTCAAACGACCGGCACCGTCGTTGCTGTTGTTGGACAAAAGCGCTTGACGCAGGTCACCCATGCGCACGCCCTGGGCGGCCATCTTGGCGTTGTGGGGCACCACCTCAAAGGTTTGCACTTCGCCGCCCAGTGAGTTGACTTCAGCCACACCGGCAATGGTGCGCAACTCAGGGCGAATCACCCAATCGAGTACACGGCGCTTCTCGGCCAAGCTAAAGCCATCACCCTCGATGGTGAACATATAGACCTCGCTCAGCGGCGTGGTGATGGGCGCCAAGCCACCGCTGACGCTGGCAGGCAAGTCACGCATGACGCCGTTCAAGCGTTCCGACACTTGTTGGCGGGCCCAGTACAGATCGACGCCTTCGTCAAAGTCGATGGTGATGTCAGCAAGGCCGTACTTGGACATGGAGCGCACCACCCGCTTGTTGGGAATGCTGAGCAGCTCTTGCTCAATCGGTTTGACGATGCGTTGCTCCACCTCTTCGGGCGTCATGCCCGGAATTTTCAAAATGACTTTGGCTTGGATGGGCGAAATGTCAGGAAAGGCATCGATGGGCAGATTGAGCCACGCATGCACGCCGGCAAAGCACAGCGCCAGCGCACAGACCAGCGTGAGGCTGCGGTAGCGCAGGCTCAGTCGGATGAGGTGTTCAAACATCACTCGTCCTTTTGCAGCAAGGCACGCAAAGCGGCAACGCCGCTCACCGCCACCTTGGCGTCCGTAGGCAAACTGGCGTCGATCAGCGACACATCGTCACTGCCCGAGAGCACCCGAATTGGCTGGGCCACAAAGCCTTGCGCATCGGCCACAAAGATCCAAGGACGGCCACGCCATTGCGTCACCGCGCGTGAGGGCACTTGCCATTGATTCTGCGCTTGCGCTTTGCTGGGGTTGACTTTGCTGTGCACCGTGACCGAGAGCAATTCACCCACCTGCAAGGTGCCTTTGGTGTGGACCAAGGCACGGGCATGGGCCGATTGGCTGGCGTCTACGGCCCGGCTGACGCCGATGATTTTGGCCTTGGCTTGGCGGCTTGGAATGCTGACCTCGTCACCGACTTGCAGCTGCGCAGCTTTGTCGGTGGAGAGTTGCACATCGAGTTGCAATTGGCTGGCATCAGCCAGTTTGAACAGCACCACGCCTGCTTCCACACGTTGACCCACCGAGGCAAAGGCTTCGAGCACCGTGCCTGAGAGGGGCGACTTCAACACGCCGGTGGCGTAGCCTGCACCTTCGCCCTCAAAGCGCATGCCAGCAGCGGCCAATTCGGCTTCGCGGGACTGCAGCAAAGACTTGGCAGCTTCTTGCTTGGCGCGGCTAAGCTGCAAACGCACAGCGGGGATGATGCCCTCGTCAAACATGGCTTGATCGCGCTGCGCAGCGGCACTGGCGGTTTTGTAGTCCAGCGAGGCCTCGGTCAGCAGACGGCGTGCGTCCCCCAGCATAGGACTGGTGAAACTGGCCAAATTGGCTCCGGCCTTCACGGTGTCGCCCACGCCCACCAGGAGGCGCGAGATTTGCCCGGCATACGGCGCCGAGACCGTGACCTCTTTGCCCGGTGGCGTGACCACGGTGGCGCTGGCTAGAACTTGGCCTTGGACAGACGCTTGCACGCTGGCCACTTGCACGCCCAGACTGGCTTGCTGCTTGGCATTGAGCGCCAGCAAAATCGCTGCAGGTGGCTTGACCTCCGACGGCTTCGCAACTGCCGCTGACTGCGCCCACGTGGTTTGCGCCTGCGTCAAACCCAAGCACACGCCTGCGGCGACAACACCATATTTCAAATGTTTGAACATTTCCTACCCCACACACAACGGTTTAAAACGCACACGCCTCGCACGGGGCGCGCATCACGAGTTAACAGTGAGATGTGGGTGGCGCATGGGCCAAGGGCGGAAAACCTGCGCGGTAGGCGCGATGCGGTCGGATGAAAATTGGCGCTGCACCACGCACACGAGTCTGTGCCAGCACACAGGCACACACCACCGCAGCCACCAAGAGCCACACGGGTGAGACATCTTCTTCGGTGCTGTCGTCGGCCAAGGACTGGCGTGTGTGCGATGCGCTGATGCCCAAGGCAGCAGATTCTTCTTCGCTGTCAGGGCTGAAATAGGCTGCCGTGTCTGTCTGTGCATGACCATGTACTGACAAGGCCCCCATGCCATCCACATGGAACCCGGTCAAACGTGAATTGCCGTAATGGGCGTGCAAAAACGGCCCCAGGGCCAACAAGGCCATGAGCGCCAGCACCAGCTGCATGCTGAGTAATCGGAAAAAGGTGGAACGTGGGGTCACACCACTATTTTAGGAGGGTGTGTGACAAAACCATGAAGTCAAACACACAACGCGTTAAGGCGCGACCGAAGCGCCTTGGATGTGATGCTGCGCCAAGCGCTGGGCCACAAAGCCTGTGGTTTTCATGTCTTGCACAAACTGCGACAAGTAGGTTGCGGCTTCTGGCCCCCTGCTCTTGGCCACGCCCATGGCTTGTTGAATGACCATGAAGCGCCCGGGCAACAAGCGCAGACCGGGCAAACGCTGTGCATCGGCTTGCAGTTGTTGCTTGACACCCGCTGCCACATCGGCGTTTTCAGTCAAAAACACGTCAACCACAGCGGGTGAGCTGGGAGCGCGAACTATCTGCGCTTGGGTCAGGGTGCGGGTCAAATACAAGTCGTAGGCACTGCCCTTGCCTACCGTGACACGGTGCTCAGGACGGTCAACTTCGTCGTTGCTTTGAAGCGAGGAGTCTTGGCGCACCAAGTAGCTGCCTTCAATCAAAACATAAGGGGATGTGAAGGAAATGGCTTCACCACGCAAGGGGTCAATGGCGAAAAAGCCAATGTCAGCCGCGTTTTGGCCGATGGCATCGACCGATTGGGCGGCGGTGTCAAACACCACCAATTCCAAGGGAACTTCTATACGTTGGGCCAGCGCGGTGGCCAAATCGATGGACACCCCCACAGGCTGTCCCGTGGTGGGGTGCCGGTTGGCCAAAATGGGGTTGCCTAGATTAATCGAAGCGCGCAGCACGCCGTGGGGTGCAAAGGCGCGCTGAAGGGAGGTCTGCATCAGGCTTTGAAAGCGCGCAATCCGGAATAGATGCGAGACACAGGACGGCTGCGTTGCTCAGCTTCTTGTGCCAATTGGGCACGAATACGGTCAAATGTGGCCTTGATACCGGTCTTTTCAGACGTCACAAACTTGAAGCGGCGTTCAACCGCAGCTTCGGGAGTTTCCACTTGAAATACTGACTTGTCCATTTAGGCTCCTCAGAACTTAATGAGCAAACAACGCTCGATACAACCATTTGGAGGACAGAAATATGAAAAAATTTTGATATTTCGTGACAAGTCCTGTGACAAGAACCTTAAAAATCTCCTAAGTGATTGATTTATATAGATTCATCGATATCCGAGGGAAAACAAAAAAATCGTTAGCTTCTATAATTTTTTAATATTTCTTTCCTCAAAAAACCCGTTTTGCACACCCCCAATAATTATCGTATTGATGACAAAAAGACCACCGCCGGACGTTGGATGATCTACGTGCTGGGGCTGCAAGTCTTGGTGTGGGTCGTGGCTCACGGCATCTCAGACACCAACCTCGACGGCTACGCTGACATGCTGGAGAACTTTGCCTGGGGTCAAACCGTGGAATGGGGCAGCGCCAAACACCCGCCTTTGTTTGCCTGGGTCACGGGCGCTTGGTTTGCGGTGTTTCCCCACCTGGATGCGGCCTACCACCTGCTGTCATACACCAATGCCGCGCTGGGGCTGCTGGGTGTCTACCGCATGGCGCAGGCCTTAGGTCGGCAAGATCTGGCCCTGCCCGCCATGTTGTTGCTCTGCATGGCTTTCCCGTACAGCACCTTGGCGGTCAAATTCAACGCCAATGCCATTTTGCTCAGCCTGTGGCCTTGGGTCGCTGTGGCTTGGTTACACAGTGTGCAGGGAAAGGGACGCCAAGCATGGATTGGGTCTGTGGCTTTGGGGGTGCTGAGTGCACTGGCGATGCTGGGCAAGTACTACAGCGGTGTGTTTTTATTGGGCATCTTTCTGACCGCGCTCACAACACGCGAAGGTCGCCAATGGTTTGCCACCTTCAAACCGTGGTTGGGCTTGGCGGTCTTTGTGTTGTGTCTGTTCCCCCATGTGCAGTGGCTGCGCACCCACGATTGGGTAACCTTGCACTACGTGAGCGAGCAAGGCAGCGATGACGGTGTAGCCTGGGATCAAGTCACGAAGTTTGCCCTCGCCCCCTTAGCGTATTGGCTGCTGCCCTGGCTGCTCTGCACCTGGTTGTATGCACCAGGCAACCCCAGTTTGGCCCAACGTGTGTTGGGATGGCCAACTCGCTGGGTACGGGCGTGGTTACCGACAGGCTGGAACGATGGCTTGTTTTGGCTCGCCATGCTGCCGTGGATGATCACCCTAGCGTTTGGCATTTCTGGCTTTGTGGAGTTGTCGCTGCCTTGGGCGATTCCGATTGGCTATGGCTTTTCCTTGTTGTGGCTGCGTAACCTCAGTGCACAACGCAGTACGTCAGAAACCACAACAACCACCGCTGCCGTCTACCGCAGTGTTCAAGTTTGGTTTGTCATCGTGTTGTTGGTCAGCCCTTGGTATGCCTGGCACCAAGCCCGAATCGGTACCGACAACCATTACTTGCCACGTCGCGAAGCCGCCAGAGCCCTATTACAAGCTTGGCACGAACGCTACCCCGATCAAGCCCTACGTTGGGTGGGTGGGCAATGGGCCGAAAACGCTTTGCTGGCTTTTTATGGGGACGCCACGTTGCGCATCGTCCCAGGCGTGCCCGATCAGTTTCCGGCCACGGTCAGCCCCTTGAAGGACTGGTCACAGCAAGCGGGTTTGCTGCTTTGCCCACTGGGCCCAGTCGACAAACCCGAGCCTACGACCTGCCCACAAGACATGCAGGCCTGGCTGCAAGCACAAGGCCAAAGCACCGAGCCCATCGCTTTGACAGTCAAGAGCCAAGGCCTGCGCTTTGTGCTGGAAAAGCCGTTTGCTTATTTGGCCTATGCGTATTTGCCGCCGGCCAAATAAGCGGTACCTTGCGTCTTAACGGACCACGGCAATGGCGTCGCGTTTGCCGCCTTTGTAGGTGTAGAGCGTGAGTGCGCCGTTTTTGATGTCGCCTTTGGCATCGAATGAAATCGTGCCGGTCACGCCCTTGTAGCCCGTAGTCTTGGCCAGTTCAGGCAAGTATTTGGCAGGGTCGCTGGACTTGGCGCGCTGCATGGCGTCGACCATCACATTGACCGCGTCATACACATAGGGGGCGTAGAGCTTGACGTCGTCATTGAAGCGCTTCTTGAACTTGGCGCCAAAGTCGTCCATGCCCTTCTTCAAATTGCCGTCCACGCCACCAGCTTCGGCGCACACCACTTGACCATCGACCAAGGCATCGCCGGCGAGTTTGATCAGTTCGGTGGTGCAAATGCCGTCGCCACCCATGAACTTGGCATTGATGCCAAGTGACTTCATTTGTTTGAGCATCGGACCACCCACCGCGTCCATGCCACCAAAGAACACGATATCGGGCTTCTTGCCTTTGAGGGTGGTCAAGATCGGCATGAAGTCGGTGGCTTTGTCGGTGGTGAACTCATGGCCAATCACGTTACCGCCTGCGGCTTTGACAGCCTTTTCAAACTCTTCGGCCACACCTTGGCCATACGCCGTGCGGTCATCAATGACGGCGATCGATTTGCCTTTGAGGTCTTTGACCGCATAACGCCCCAACAAGCTGCCCAGTTGGACGTCATCGGCCACCAGACGGAAGGCTGTTTTAAATCCCTGGCGGGTGTACTTGGGGTTGGTGGCCGAGGGCGAAATTTGCGGAATGCCCGCATCGCTGTAAATCTTGGACGCAGGGATGGTGGTACCCGAGTTCAGGTGTCCCACCACGCCGCTGACTTTGGCGTCGACCAACTTTTGAGCGGCCGCCGTGCCCTGCTTGGGGTCAGCCGCATCATCGTCAGCCACCAATTCAAACTTGACCTTTTTGCCGCCAATGCTCACGCCTTTGGCGTTGAGCTCTTCGACCGCCAAACGCGCGCCGTATTCGTTGTCTTTGCCCAAGTGCGCAATTGCACCGCTCACGGGCCCGACGTGACCAATTTTGACCACCTGTTCTTGTGCCATGGCCAAGCTGCTCAAGGCAGCCAACGTTGCCACGGCGGTGAGTTTGAGAGAGGTATGCATGCAAGAACTCCTTGAGGTTAGAGACAGAGATAAATCAGGCCGAAGTTTCTTTCAACTTCAAATCATGCCGGGTGATGGAATACCCCCGGTCGGCATAGTGCTTCCAGCGCTGGCGAGCCCATTGGCGGTCCGTGTCGTCCAGCGTCACCACTTCAATCACACGCTCAAAACGTTCATAACCCGGTGCGACCTCATGCCCCAAGTTCACCAGCACCTGGTGGTGGGGCAAAGCGGTTTGGTCATGCAAATCGGCGCTCAAAATCACTGGCGATGCCATGCGTTGCTCAACCGGGCTGTCAGCGCGGCAATGGGGCACAAACTCCAAGGCGGCAAAGGTCCACAACTGCGTGTCCAAAGCGCTCAGACTGGCCGCATCACCGGTGACCACCACCTGAGCACCACTGCTGACGGCTTTGCGCAGCAAGCGGCAGGCATAGGCCAACTTGTCGGGGGCGTTGAAGTGAAAGGCGATTTCGGTCATTGCAGACGTCAAGCAGCGCGGCGCTGGGTAGGCTTCGCAGGCTTGGCCACCGTGGCCAACAGATACTGCAACAACAAGCCCACAGGACGTCCGGTGGCGCCTTTGGCAGCGCCGCTCTTCCATGCAGAACCGGCAATGTCCAAATGTGCCCAAGGGTAGTCTTTGGCAAAACGCTGCAAAAACTTGGCCGCCGTGATGGCGCCACCGTCGCGACCACCCACATTGGCCACATCAGCAAAGTTGGACTTGAGGCCTTCGGCGTACTCGTCATCCAGCGGCAAACGCCAACACGGATCGAGCGCCGCTTCACCGGCCTCTTGCAGCGCCTGGGCCAAGTCGTCAGAGGGTGAGAACAAGCCGCTGCGCACAGCGCCCAACGACACCACGCAAGCGCCCGTCAGGGTGGCGATGTCAATCACTGCACGGGGTTTGAAGCGGGTGGCGTAGGTCAAGGCGTCACACAAGATGAGCCGGCCTTCGGCGTCGGTGTTGAGCACCTCGATGGTTTGGCCACTCATGCTGGTGACCACATCACCGGGTTTCAAGGCCGTGCCATCGGGCATGTTTTCGCAGGTGGGAATCAAGCCGACCACGTTGATGGCAGGTTGCAATTGCGCCAGGGCTTCAAAGGTACCCAGTACGCTGGCTGCGCCACACATGTCGAATTTCATTTCGTCCATGCCGGCACCAGGTTTGAGCGAGATCCCGCCTGTGTCAAAAGTGATGCCCTTGCCCACCAGCACCGTCGGTGCCTGGGTTTTGGCGGCACCGTCGTAGTGCAAGACGATGAAGCGCATGGGCTCGTGCGAGC
>Ga0228703_1002201_pt1 | contig 11117 bp, 8 predicted proteins | sample McNCre217_Aug_MG_3_FD_178020 | JGI IMG/M metagenome (GOLD analysis project Ga0228703, IMG submission 178020) | Freshwater microbial communities from McNutts Creek, Athens, Georgia, United States - 29-17_Aug_MG | ecosystem: Environmental > Aquatic > Freshwater > Creek | place: USA: Georgia... | reverse complement strand
GCTGGCCGAACACTCAATTTCAAAGTCCCTCAAAACTTCTAGACTGAGCAACATCACCTACATCACACCTGCCGCCAGCTATCTCCCGGCATCACGCGAATCATGAACTGATCAAACAAAGGCACCGTGAAAGCCGTGTCGCCGTGGCTTGGACTCCAGACCATGCCTTTGTTGATGAGGCTGCTGCGCACCATGCCCAGCGTGTTGATTGAGCGACCCAGTGCCGCCGCAATATCGCCTGAGCGATGAGGTCCAGTCCCCAGAGAAGCCATGGCCCGCAAGTAGCGCCGCTCGCTGGGCGTGCAGCGTTCAAAGCGGGTTTTGAAAAAGCTTTCATCGAGGTCGGCTTCGGTCAAAACGCGGGCACGCAGGACGTCCGCACGGCTGATGGGACTTTCGGTAGCCACGTCCCAGCTGTACTTGCTCCACATTTGCAGAAAGTACGGGTAGCCTTGGGTGTCTTTGTAAATTTCGTCGATGGCTTCAGGCAAAAATGTCACGCCATGCGCTTGAGCGGGCCGGGTGATCGCACGTTGGGCATCCTCTCGCGACAACGGGCCCACCATGGGGTAGTCAAACAAACGCTCTGAATACGATTTGGCCTCGCCCGCACGCGCCAGCAGTTGGGGTAGGCCCGCACCAATCACCGTCACGGGTAGCTGGGCTTGCGCACACCTGTGCAAAGCAGTGATGAGCGCAGCAAACTCAGCTTCTTTGACATATTGCAGCTCGTCAATGAACATGACCACAGCTGTTTTGGCGCTTTGCGCGGCCAAGCCCACCTGCTCCAGCAACACGGCCAGATCGCCTTCCAAGTCGCCGTTGTCGGCCAAGCCCAACTCCGGCTCCAAGTCGAGGCCAACTTCTATGTCGTTGAACTTGACCTTGAGCGCTTTGGCAAAACCCGCTAAGGCCCGCAGGCCACGGGTGGCGTAGGCTTTGGCAGATTCAATCGCGCTGAGCTTGATCAGAATTAATCGCAACTGGGGGGCCAGCAGGGCTGGCAAAGAACGGTCTTCAGGCGCTTCGAGCTTGAGTGTGTAGACACCGCTGGCTTCGGTTTCTTGGCGCATTTTGTCGAGCAACACGGTTTTGCCGACACCGCGCAAGCCCACCATCAAGACGCTTTTAGCAGGATTGCCAATACGGATGCGGCCAATAGCCACCCGCACTTTTTCTCGCAATTCGTCGCGACCCGCCAATTCGGGTGGAGGGGTGCCTGCACCCGGGGAATAAGGGTTCAGAATGGGGTCCATGCGGTAATTATATCGAAATTAAATATTTATAAGCATCACGCTTAATTTGTTTAATTTCCATATAAATCACCCTTCTATCCGATGCTCAACGCAAGCCCGCTGCCCGCAACTTGTCTTTCTTACTCGGGCGCTTGCCCTTGATGCCGCCATTGCCTTGTGGCGCAGGTGGCTCATCGGTGGGCTCAAAGCCCGGCACCTGCTCCAGAATCAATTCAAGGCTTTCCCGTTTGCAAATCAGCTGCCAGTGCGCTTGCGCCTGGGCCGTCACAAAGCTCACCGCGTCACCATGCGCTCCGGCGCGGCCTGTGCGGCCGATGCGGTGGGTGTAATCGGTGGCCGAGCGTGGCAGGTCGTAGTTGACCACCACGGGCAGCATGGCGATGTCGATGCCGCGTGAGGCCAGGTCGGTGGTGACCACCACGTCCCAGCGACCGGCTTTGAAGTCGTGCAGCACATCTTGCCGCGCACCCTGGCTCATCTCGCCATGGAAGGGCGTGGCGTAGATGCCCGCTTTGTAGAGCTTGTTCGCCACATGCTCGCAGGCGTAGCGCGTGGCCACGAACACCAGCACCTGCTTCCAGCTGTTCTCGGCAATCAAGTGGCGCAGCAAAGCGGTGCGTGATTTTTCGTCCACCGCGATGGCGCGCTGGCTGATGTCAGGCTTGTGGCCCTCAAACGCTTCCACCGTGATGCGCACCGGGTCGCGCAGCAAATTGGCCGCAAGCGCTTCCACCTCGGGGGCGAAAGTGGCCGAGAACAGCAGCGTTTGACGCTTGGCGGGCAGCAGCGCCAGCACACGATTCAGCTCATCGGCAAAGCCCAGGTCCAGCAGGCGGTCGGCCTCGTCCAGCACCAGGTGCTGCACACGGCCCAAGTGCACCGCGTTGTGGTCGACCAGATCGAGCAAGCGGCCCGGCGTGGCCACCACGATGTCGGCACCGCCGCGCAAGCCCATCATCTGCGGATTGATCGACACGCCGCCATAGACCACCGACACCTTCAGGCCCGGCTGGTAGGCCAAGTTGGTGAGGATGTCGCCGACTTGCACGGCCAGCTCGCGCGTGGGCACCAGCACCAGGGTGCGGATGGGGCGGCGGAAGTTGGTCTGGCGCGGCTGCAGCAGATGGTGCTGCACCAAAGGCAAAGCAAAAGCCAGCGTCTTGCCCGAGCCGGTGGGCGCGGTGGCCCACACGTCGGCCGACTTCAAAACCGCCGGAATCGCCTCGGCCTGGATGGGGGTGGGGGCAAACAAGCCCATGTCACCCACGGCACGCAAAAGTGCCGGGGTCAAGCCGAGTTGGTCAAAGTTCAAAACAGTCCGATCGGTTCATCAATGACGGAAGTGACGGACACCCGTGAACACCATCGCCACGCCACGCTCGTTGGCCGCGTCGATGACTTCCTGGTCGCGCATGGAACCGCCGGGCTGGGCTACGCAGGTAGCACCCGCATCCACCACCACGTCGAGGCCGTCGCGGAAGGGGAAGAAGGCGTCGCTCGCCACCACGGTGTTTTGCAGGCTGAGCTTGGCGGCTTCAGCCTTGATGCTGGCGATGCGGGCCGAGTCGAGGCGGCTCATTTGGCCTGCGCCCACGCCCATGGTCATGCCGTTTTTGCAGAACACGATGGCGTTGGATTTGACGAACTTGGCCACTTTCCAGGCGAAGAGCAGATCGTTGAGTTCTTCAGGCGTGGGTTGTTTGACGGTGGCGATCTTCAAGTCAGCCAAAGCCAGCTCGTGGTTGTCCGCGCTTTGCAACAACAGACCTGAGCCCACGCGCTTGGTTTCCAAAGCATTGCGCACATTGCCGTAGTTGGCAGGCAAGGCGATTTTCATCAAGCGCACGTTCACTTTGCTCTTGAACACTTCCAGGGCTTCAGCGCTGAAGTCGGGGGCCATCAGCACTTCGACGAATTGCTTGCTCACGGCCTCAGCCGCAGCTTTGTCCACAGGGCGGTTGAAGGCGATGATGCCGCCAAACGCGCTGGTGGGGTCGGTTTGAAAAGCTTTGCTGTAGGCCTCAAGCGGGTTCGCACCCACGGCCACGCCGCAGGGGTTGGCGTGTTTGACGATGACGCACGCTGAAGTGTCGAAGCTCTTCACACATTCCCACGCAGCGTCTGCATCGGCGATGTTGTTGTAGCTGAGCTCTTTGCCTTGCAGCTGCACGCCGGTGGCGAGCGAGCCTGCGGCTGGGGCCAGATCGCGGTACCAAGCGGCTTGTTGGTGGCTGTTTTCGCCGTAGCGCAGGTCTTGCACTTTGACGTATTGCTCGTTGAACTGCCCGCTGAACTGAGCGCGCTCGGGCACGTATTCTTCGCTCAGCTTCTCGGCTTCAAAGTTCACGCTCGACAGGTAGTTGCTGATCGCGCCGTCATATTGGCTGATGCGGTTGAACGCGGCCACAGACAAAGCAAAGCGCAGTTTGTCGCTGAGTTTGCCGTTGGCTTTCAGCTCGGCCATCACATCCGCGTATTGGTTGGCGTCGGTGACGATGCCCACGTCTTTCCAGTTCTTGGCGGCAGAGCGCACCATGGCGGGACCGCCGATGTCGATGTTCTCGATCGCGTCGGCCAGTGTGCAACCGGGCTTGGCCACGGTGGCTTCAAATGGATACAAGTTGACGATGAGCAAATCAATCGTGTCGATGTTGTGCGCCTTCAAAGCAGCCATGTGCTCGGGCGTGTCGCGGCGTGCCAGCAAGCCGCCGTGGACTTTGGGGTGCAAGGTTTTCACACGGCCATCGAGCATTTCGGGGAAACCTGTGACTTCGGCCACTTCGGTCACGGGCAAGCCTTGTTCGGCCAAGAGCTTGGCAGTGCCGCCCGTGGAGATCAGACCCACGCCCAAGGCGTGCAGTTCTTTGGCCAGGTCGACGATGCCGGTTTTGTCAGAGACGGAGATGAGGGCTCTCATAGGGACTTTCTTCAAAATTAAAAGGTAGGCAGTCAGTGGCCGAGGTACAAGGTTTCAGCCTATCGGTATCCAGGCGTGAGCATGGGCTCAATCCATATTCATTTGAGGAGCTCGTGCTCCAGCAGTTTCTTGCGCAAGGTGTTGCGGTTCAGGCCCAGCCATTCGGCGGCGCGGGACTGGTTCTGACCGGATTGGGCCATCACCACGTCCAGCAAGGGCTTTTCGACCAGCTTGACCAACATGTCGTACAGGCCGGTGGGCTCGGTGCCGTCCAGGTCGCGGAAATAGGTTTCCAGGTTGCCCCGGATGCAGTGTTCAATCGATTGTGGTTCGCTCATTCCAATGTCTCCAATACCGGCTGCGCCGCCATGGCAGGCAGTCGGTCCATCTGGCTGGCCAGGCCATCCAGAAAGTTCGCCACCGCGTTCAGCTGCTGCGCGGCGGTCTCCAAGGTGTTCATGTGTTCTCTGAATGCATCGCCGCCGGGCAGCGCACGCACATACCAGCCGATGTGTTTGCGCGCCGAGCGCACGCCGGTGTATTCGCCATACAGGCCATAGTGGTCTTGCAGGTGCTCCAGCAAGGCGCGACGCACTTCGGCCACCAGCGGCGGGGCCAGGTGTTCGCCCGTGGCCAAGAAGTGGCCGATCTCGCGGAAGATCCAGGGGCTGCCTTGCGCGGCCCGGCCGATCATCACCGCATCGGCACCAGTGATGCGCAGCACATCGCGTGCTTTTTCGGGGGAATCGATGTCGCCATTGGCGACCACCGGAATATTGAGGGCAGCCTTGACGGCGGCCACGGTGTCGTATTCGGCCAAGCCTTTGTAACCTTGCTCGCGGGTGCGACCATGCACAGTGACCATCTGCACCCCGGCGCTTTCAGCGGCACGGGCCAGGCTCAGGGCGTTCTTTTCGGCATCGCACCAGCCAGTGCGCATTTTGAGCGTCACGGGCACGCCATGCGGCAAAGCGGCTTCGACCACCGCGCTGATGATGTCGAGTGCCAGCGGCTCGTCTTGCATCAGGGCAGAACCCGCCCATTTGTTGCAGACCTTCTTGGCGGGGCAGCCCATGTTGATGTCGATGATCTGCGCACCCCGGTCGATGTTGTAGCGCGCGGCGTCGGCCATCATCTGCGCTTCGGTGCCCGCGATCTGCACCGCAATCGGGCCCGGCTCGCCCTCGTGGTTGGCACGGCGGCTGGTCTTGAGCGACTTCCACAGGTCTGGCCGCGAAGTCACCATTTCGCTCACGGCGTAGCCCGCCCCGAACTGTCTGCACAGCTGGCGAAATGGCCTGTCCGTCACCCCGGCCATGGGGGCGACAAACAAGTTGTTGGGCAATGCGTAAGGACCAATCTGCATGACTGGGAAGGTGCTGAAACGGGGGGTTGCTTAAAAAGGAGGCACGATTGTAATTGCTTAATATTTCAGCAAATGAAAGCTGGATGTGCTAGGTAAAAAAGCGGCCGTTGGCCGCGCACGCCTCATGAGCGCAGGAGAGACTCGCTGCCTTGAGGATGGCGCAACCACTTGGCCATCAATTCCAGAATCTGCCGGCGCATGAAGGGCTTGGTCAGGTAATCGTCCATGCCCGCCGCGAGGCAATTGGCCTTGTCGTCGGCCAATGCGTTGGCCGTCAAGGCCAACACAGGCTTGCGGGGCAAGCCCAAATTCAATTCGCGTTCCCGGATCGATCGCGTCGCTGTGATGCCGTCCATCTCCGGCATCTGCACATCCATCAAAATGATGTCGTAATGCTCATTGGCGCTCAATTGCAGCGCCTCCAGCCCGTTTCGGGCCTGCAAAATCCGGCATCCAGCACCCTTGAGCATGGTCACGAGGATTTCGCGGTTCACATCGTTGTCTTCGGCAATCAGGACCGTGCAATCAAGCGTCTGCGGGACAACCGCTGGCGCTGCGGCCGAGTCCATGGGCGCATCCTTGAGTCTGGGGCCCTTGACCTCAAACCAGAAGGTCGAACCTTGGCCAGGCTGACTGCTGAAACCCACCTGCCCTCCCATGAGTTCGGCCAGCTGACGTGAAATGACCAGACCCAAGCCGCTGCCGCCATAACGTCGGGCCATGGAGATGTCGGCCTGCGAGAAGGCGCTGAACAAACGTTGCGACTCCTGTTCGCTGATGCCGATGCCCGTGTCTTGCACCGTGCAGCGCACACGTGTGCTGCCATCCGCATCGACCTGGCAAGCCAGACGCACAGTCACCTGCCCTTGCGCGGTGAATTTGACAGCGTTGGACACCAGGTTGCTGGCGATTTGCGTGAAGCGGTGCGGATCGCCCATGATCATCAAAGGCACAGCCTCAGCCGGTGATTCAAACACCAGCTTCAGGCCCTTGTCCTGTGCATGGGGCTCAAACAGGGCGCACACCTGCCGGGCCGCCACCTCGGGGCTGTACGGCACTTTTTCGAGGTGGAGCATGCCCGCCTCGATTTTGGAGAAGTCCAGGATGTCGTTGATCAGGTACAGCAAGGTCGATGAAGACGAGTTGATCATGCTGATCAACTTTTTCTGCTGCTCGGTCGGGTCGGTCGAATTGAGCAACTCCGACACCCCAATGAGTCCATTGAGTGGCGTGCGGATTTCATGGCTCATATTGGCCAGGAACTGGCTCTTGGCCTGGTTGGCCGCATCGGCATGTTCTTTGGCCAGGAGAAGCTCGGCCGTGCGCGCTTGAACTTCCGACTCCAGCTGCTGGCTGTACTGCCCGAGGGCTTTGTCCTTTTGCTCAATCTGGTCCAGCATCGAGTTGAAGCCCGCCACCAATTCACCAATCTCGTCCTGGCTTTGGCGTTGGGCACGCTGGCTGTAGTCGTGCACGGTGGTGATGCGCCGCATCACCTCGGCCAGATCCAAAATGGGGTGAATGATCAGCGCGATCAGGTGCCCCATGAATTGGCGCACCACCATGTATGCCACCCACATGGCCACCACCGCCACCAGCAAGGTCACGGCAATGTTCCACCAAAAGTCCGCCAGCCGCGTTTTGACCACCACACTGCCGATTTGCTCGCCATCTTGCACGATGGGCAAGCGGATGGTGAAGGCGCTGAACGTCAGCTGCGCGCTGTGCTCGCCCGCACGCAAGCCAGCAGGCACCGCATCTGGCCGCTGGCCCGCCGGGTAATGGGCAAAGGGCTTGGCCAGCTCGGCGTCCACAAAAATGTCCACCGTCTCCACATCCTTGATGTGCCGAAAGATCTCCAGCTGCTTTTGAGCGCCCGCGCGGTCTTCAAAGCGCACCGCAGCGGCATTGCTCTCCGCAGCCAGCTCGGCCAGGCTCTTGGCCGCCGACTGGGTCGCCTGCATGGTCTGGTGGGCCTGCCACAGCGTGATGACTACAAAAAACAGCATCAGCACGCACCAGATGCCCAGAGCCAGCACGTGGTTGAGCTTCTCCCGCATGGGGGCATGCAGGAGTTTTTCGCGACGCCACGAGATCAAGTGCAACAACTTTAAGAGCTTTCTATCGGACCACCACACGCGCCAGTTTCAGCATCTGGCTGCTGGCTTTGATGTTGGATTTTTGCAGATTGAGCATGTTGACATCGAACTCCACGCGGTCGTCGTTGAAGATCAAGGCCAAATGCGCCCCCTGGTCCATGGCCTGGCGTGCATCACTGACCAGCAACACCGGCGAGTTGCTCAGCTGGCGTGCCACCGCAGGCAGGATGCGGGCATCGCTGTCGCCCACAAAGGCCATGGTGCAGTCCTTGATCTGGTCCAGCGGCACATCCTTGCGGACCTGGATCTCGCGGCCCTGCGCCATGCGGTGGTTCAGGCCCAGCATCGCACCGTTGAGGTCATCACGGCCGAGCAGGCATACGCGAATCGCTTTGTCGTCCGCAGCAGGCAGGTCCACAAACTTGGCAAAGTTGTACACATAAGCGGCCTTGATGCGGTCAACCGCCTGCCCCGATGGCTGTGCTGTGGCCGCCAGGGTCACCCCGCTCGTCAAGGCCAGCAGCAGCGCACGGACACGCAGGCCCCAAGCACCACAAGCGATTTGGAACATCACACTGGAAGTTTGTTTTGAAAGGTACATGGTCGTGTCCTTCAAAAACGGGTGACCACTTGCACCAACGCGCTGCGTTGCACGTCATAGGCACGGGTGGTAGGCAAAATGTTCATGAATTCCGTGTGCCGGTCTTTGAGCAAATTGCGCCCCAAGATGGACAACTCGGTGTTGCGGTTGACTTGCCAAGCCAGGCGCATGTCCAGCCCTGTGTAGGGCGCGATGCGTGTCAACTCAAATGCATTGACCGTGTAAAAAGCGGTCTGCGACTGGTAGCGCAAACGCACATCCAGATTCAGGTCATGGCGCAAGCTGAAATTATTGTTGAGTGCAACCTGATGGCGGGGCGACCCGTGTTCATGGGCAGCAATTTGAAAATCACCCAGCAAATCGCCCGTGCGTGTGCCTTTGATGCGGACGTAGCTGTAGGAAGGTTGTATCTTCCACCACGAATAAGGATGCCATTCGGCAGAGACCTCGCCGCCCCATGAGCGTGCTTTGTCCGAGTTGCTGTTGTAGCCAGCCACTGTGTAATAACAAACACCGGGGCCGTACTGAGCCAAACAAGCCATGGCCTGCTGCAACTCCAAGGGCGACACAGGATTGGCAAGCAAACGCCCACCGCGCAGGTGGCTGTAATCCGTCAAAAAGAGCGAGGAATCCACGCTCAGGAAGTTGGAGAACTGCTTGCGCCAACCGCCCTCAAGGCTGACGGCCTGCTCGGCTTGCACGGAAGCACCCGCCATGGGTGAGACTTGAGTCACGGCCGTCAACAAATTGGCGCTCGTGCCATAGCCTTGCTGCAGGCCCTGCCGCACCGCCAGCGGCAAATAAGCCTGCCCGTCTTGCGCGCTGATGTCGATCGTGGCCAGGCTTTCGGTGCGACGTGGCGAGCGCACCGAGCGGGACAAGGCGCCCCAATACGCTTCGGTCTGGCTCGGGGTGTACAGCACGCGGGCATTGGGCTGAACGTTGAAACCGGTCAGGCCATCTTTTTCAAACTTGGAGCCCACAATCAGTTTGAAACGTTCAGGCACCAGGGTGATTTCATCGTGCACAAAAGCGCTGTAACTCAGCCGCTGGTCCTTGCCATCGCGCAGGTAATAAGGCGACACCGGCAAGATCAAATTGTCCCGGGTATGCCTGAGGTTGAGACCCCAAATGAAGTCATGGGCGTCGTAGACCTTGCGCTGCTGGAAGTCCACATCGATGTCGGTCTTGTCGCCCCCCATGGTCATCAGCACGGGTGCCTGGCCCAAGGGTTTAAGAGCGCCTACACCGGAGCCCCACACCCCGCGGTGCAGCGTGCTGTCGTGGTCAATGGACGCTTGCAGCACATTCTCGGCACCGTCTGTGCTCTTCCACGCATAACGGCCTTGCAAAGCGCCGCCTTGGTCGTGCGCCGCCATCAAGGCATCGCGGGCATAAGGTGTTGCCGCATCACTGAAGCCGCCGAGCGAAGGGGTCAACCAGCCTTCTTTGCTGCGGTACTGGTAAAGATCGGCCTTGATGCTGAGTTGGCCACCATCGACTTGTGGCTCGAGCTTCACGCCCACGCGCTGCTGACCGGAGCCATCCGGGCTGACCATCCCGGTGTTGCGCTCCAAGGGGCCACCGGCAACGCCCACCTTGCCATAAACCTTGTAGTGACCGCCCTGTTCCAGCGCACCGCCATGGCGCAAAGAAGCCGATGCCCAATCGCCCGAGCCCACTGCAGCGCTGAGCAGATTGCCCTGGCTGGAGGCCGCTGAACGTGTGACGATGTTGATCACCCCGTTCATGGCATTGGTACCCCACAAAGCGGCACCGGGGCCACGGATGACCTCGATGCGCTCGATGTCCTCCATCATGGTGTCCTGGGTTTCCCACAAGACACCCGAGAACAGGGGCGAGTACACACTGCGTCCATCCACCTGGACCAGCAACTTGCCCGAAAAACGTTCATTGAAACCGCGCGAACTGACGGCCCAACTGTTGCGGTTGATTTGGGCCACATTGAGCCCGGGGACCATGCGCAAGGCCTCAGGAATGGACTGCGCCCCCGAGCGGCGGATTTCTTCTGCAGAAATCACATAGGCTGCTGCGGCCATGTCTGCCACCCGCTGCTCTTTGCGGGACATGGACATCAGTCGGTAGTCCACCAACTCTTCGAGCGACATGTCCAAAAATTCGTTCTGGACAGCCGCACTGGCCAAACTGGCCTGCACCGCAAAGGCCAACACGGACCAGCGCCAAAGCGACGTTTTCTGTTTTCTTTTTCGCGTCATCGACAACTCCCTTTGAGACCCACAGGTCCACTCAAACCAATCGTTAGATTTTACATTTATTGATTATTAACGGATATATAAGTTCGAAATTTAACCAATTTAATAAATTTAATCAATGCATAAATGTCATATTTCCATACATCCCAGCTGTATTGGTTCGCCGGCTACACTGACCTGCATGGAAATTTGGCTCAATCAACTCTTGCAATGGCTGGCATTGCCGCAATTCGGGCTGAGCACGGTGTTTGTCGTGTCCTTCATCTCGGCCACCTTGCTGCCACTGGGCTCTGAGCCTGCGGTGTTCGGTCTGGTCAAGCTCAACCCGGACTTGTTCTGGTCGGCCATCGCCGTGGCGACCGCCGGCAACACGCTGGGCGGAATGCTCAGTTGGTGGATGGGCTGGGGTTCGCGCAAGATGTCCAAGCGCTGGAAAGACTCCTCCAGCCACATCAGGGCGCTGGCCTGGCTGGAAAAGTTGGGCCCCAAAGCCTGCCTGCTGTCTTGGCTACCAGGTGTGGGCGATCCTTTGTGTGCGGTGGCCGGTTGGCTACAAATGCCGCTGTGGCCCTGCACGCTCTACATGGCCATTGGCAAATTCGGTCGCTACCTCGTCATGACGGCGGCACTGATGTGGGTCTTTC
>Ga0228703_1002200_pt1 | contig 11121 bp, 8 predicted proteins | sample McNCre217_Aug_MG_3_FD_178020 | JGI IMG/M metagenome (GOLD analysis project Ga0228703, IMG submission 178020) | Freshwater microbial communities from McNutts Creek, Athens, Georgia, United States - 29-17_Aug_MG | ecosystem: Environmental > Aquatic > Freshwater > Creek | place: USA: Georgia... | reverse complement strand
CGTGGTTACTCCGATTCAGGCACTAAGGGCCGAGATTGGCAGCAACCTCAGTTACTCGATCGGCGCAGTGGTGCAGGTTGGCATTGGCGACATTCCACTAAGTAGTTTGATCAATCCGGTTACCGGCAAGCCTGGTGTTCGCGTTGACTTCATCGGAGCAAACGGTGAAGTGATGGCATTCGAAGATCGCGAAGCCAGCAACATTCTCTGGCTTGGTGCCGATGTTCCACTGCCAACCGCTTCTTTCTTGCACGTGCGTTCGACTTACACACCAACCGAAACGGAAGAACGTCTGTTTGGTTTTGCTGCAGCACAGCCGACTGTTTTGAAACTGGATGGAGAAGTATTCATCGAGGGGCGCCCGCACACCGACAGCACTGATCCATTCGTGGTGACCATGGATACTCCTCACCTGTCAAAGTCGCGAAAGTTTGAGGCCGGTACGTCAATCGAAGTTGACATCTTGGTTGACCTCGCTGGGCGCGAGGGTATGTCACTTCGTGCGCAACGAATTGCATTTGGATATGCACCGGATGTAACTGTTGGAGACAAGAACATTGCCGATGCCGTTGAGGCAGCAAAGAATGCCGACGTCGCCATCGTAGTAGTTGGCACCAACTCTCAGGTTGAGTCGGAGGGATTTGACCGCAAAGACATCAACCTACCTGGTCGCCAAGATGAAATGGTTGAAAAAGTTGTTGCTGTAAATCCAAACACCATCGTCATCGTAAATTCCGGTGCTCCAGTTTTGATGCCGTGGCGTCACAAAGTTCGCGCAATCTTGCTGACTTATTTTGGCGGACAAGAAATGGGCAACGCACTCGTCGACATGCTCACCGGAGCCACCGAACCTGGTGGGCGACTACCGACCACCTGGGCCGACAAGTTCGAAGACATACCGGTGACCAACTGCACCCCAGCCGAACCTGGCCATTACGTTTCATATGACGAAGGCATCCACGTTGGTTACCGCGCTTGGCTTAAGTCTGGCGCCAAGCCGGCATACGAATTCGGCTATGGCCTCGGTTACACCACTTGGAAAATAGGTGCAATCATTGCTCCAGCCAGGGTAGGCACGGGCGAAGACTTTGCGGTGGAGGTTCCGGTTACCAACACCGGTAGCCGCGCGGGCAAGCACGTGGTTCAGGTTTATGCATCACGCGCAGGCTCCGCTATCGATCGACCAGTGCGCTGGTTGGTTGGTTTTGCGGAGGTGCGAGCCAACTCAGGCGAAACAAAATCCGTGAAGGTGCACATTCGCGCACGTGATTTTGAACACTACGAAAATGGTTGGCAGCTCGAAGCCGGCAACTTTGAACTTCATGCTGGCAGCAGCGTAAGCAATCTAGAAAACAGAACGGAAATACAAATTGGTTGAGCTACCAAACCCACTAATTCCTGGATTCAATCCAGACCCTTCAGTAGTGCGCGTTGGCGACGACTACTACGTTTGCACCTCGACTTTTGAGTACCTTCCTGGTTTGCCGATTTATCACTCAAAAGACATGATCAATTGGAAAACAATTGGTCACGTGGTAACTACCGAGCACCAACTTGAATCGGCCAATATTCCAACCAACGGTGGAGCGTGGGCTCCAACCATTCGTCACCACGATGGTGTGTTCTATGTTGTGGTAACCGACGCCATGGGACGCGGCACATTGATGTTCACCGCAACCGATCCTGCTGGTCCGTGGAGCGACGGCATCGTCACCAACATCTCTGGCATCGATCCGGATATTTTCTGGGACGAAGACGGCACGTGCTACGCAACTTTCTCTGGTTTGCAATTAACAGGAATAGAATTCGGAAAGCACCTTGGAATTCAGCAGGCAAAGTTAGACACCACCACCGGTCAACTGCTTGAAGAACCACGAAGCATTTGGTCTGGTGTTGGTGGAATGTTCCCTGAAGCTCCGCACATCTACAAAATCGGTGAGTACTACTACTTGTTTATCGCCGAGGGTGGCACCGAGCGCGGACACGGCGAGAGCGTTGCCCGAAGTAAGTCGGTTGCCGGACCATTCGAAAGTGGGCCAAACAACCCATTCCTTAGCGCCAGATCAACCATTCGCCCGGTTCAGAACACCGGCCACGGCGACCTAGTTCAGCTCAAGGATGGCACTTGGGCAATGGTGCTGCTTGGCATGCGTACTCGCGGGCAGACCCGCTCATTCTCAAGCCTCGGCCGCGAAACCTTTGTTTCACGCATCACCTGGGAAAATGATTGGCCAGTGGCCGAGCCGGTGCACCTAAATGATGTACTTCCGGAGCCGGAGTTCGTTGATGATTTCACCGCCAACCAACTAAACCACGAGTGGGTAGGTATTCGTCGTTTGCCGTCATCGGTTTCGAAGGTGGAAAGCGATGGTCTCCACATCAAGGGTGAAAACGCCTCGATGAGCGAACTGCGCCCAGCATTCGTTGGTAAGCGTCTACGTCGCCACATTGGAATCGTTAAGGCAGATATTTCAGTTACCGGTGTTGGCGGAATTTCTATTCGCTACGACGAGGTCTCGCACTACGACATTGAAATTGCAAACGGAAAGTTAATTGCGCGCAGTTCTCTATCGCGAGTAGTGCACGAAGTTGAAGCTAAGAATTTTTATGCAGAAACAAATTCCACGTTGTACATGGAATTCGTTAATACGAAAGCAATTTTTTCAATTGACGGACAGTCATGCGACTTCATTCGTCTAGGCTTTATTAACAAGAACGGTGACAAAGAACAAGTTGCGGAATTCGACGGACGATTCTTAGCCGCAGAAGTTGCATGTTCATTTACCGGTCGTGTAATCGGAACTTACTGCACAAGTGGAGAATTAGTTCTTCATAAGTACAGCGAGACTGCACAGTAAGAGAGTAAAAATGCCTCAGGACAATTGGCCAGCTGCCGAAATTCTTCCTCGTATTCGCGTAATTAGCGACAACGATTACGCTGGCGATCCTGACGGCTTATTCCAACTCGCACATCAGGCACTTAGCCCAACTTCGATTTTGACTCATGTGCTTGGCACTCCACACGCTCCATTTGTGGATCAGGGCATTCCGAACCTTTCTGAGGCAGCAGTCCAAGTTGCTAAGGACTGCCTTGCGCTTTGCGGACGCAGTGATGTGCCAGTACTAGTTGGAACCGATGCAAAGATGGTCGACCGCAAGACTCCAATCGAGACCCCTGCAGTGCGAGCAATTATCGAAGAAGCAATGCGCACCGACACCGATCTTCCGCTTTACTTCACCGCCGGTGCTGGCCTTGGTGCACTAGCAAGTGCTTGGTTGATCGAACCTCGCATCGCCGAGAAGCTCACTCTGGTTTGGATTGGTGGCCATGAGCACGAGGGGCTAACTCCAGTTCCACCTGGCGCTCCAGACATGGAATACAACCTAAGCATCGACCCAATTGCCGGTCAGGTTATTTTCAACGACTCAAACATCGACATCTGGCACGTGCCGCGCGACATGTACCGCTGGGTGATGGCATCACGTGCAGAGCTCAAAGCTCGCGTGCTGCCACACGGCAAACTCGGTGAATACCTTTACAACTCACTAGCTCGTGTTTCGATGATGGTGCAAAATCGATTCAACAAATCAATGGGTGAAATTTACGTGCTTGGCGATAGCCCACTGGTGCTGCTTTCAACTTTGCAGACTGCCTTTGAGCCAACTCCGGCATCAAGCCCTTGGATTACCAAGCCTTGCCCAAACATCTTGGACAGTGGCCTCTACGAAGAGAATCCAAACGGCCGCCTAATTCGAGTGTTTACTCAGATCGACAACCGACTTCTTCTTGAAGACATGTACGCAAAAATCGAGTTGCACGCACGAGGAGACGCTTAAGCCTTATGCAACTCAAACACCCGAACCTAACGCTCGCGGTAATTTCACTCAGCTACTTAATGCTGACAGTTGATTTATCTATCGCAGTAACAGCACTTCCCCTAATCAAATCTGATTTGGGATTCTCTAATGCATCGCTGTCATGGATTCAGAACGCATACACACTCACTTTTGGTGGCTTGCTGCTTCTCGGTTCGCGCATCGGTGACATCTTCGGTCGTCGCCGCATGTACATCTGGGGCTTGGCATTTTTCATGCTTGCTTCTCTGCTGGTAACTATCGCCCCAGATGCCGGTTCAATGATTGGCGCTCGCGTGCTGCAGGGACTAGGCGCAGCCGTGCTAGGCCCGTCATCACTTGCACTACTGAGCACCTCTTTCCCGGATCAACCAAAGCGCGGCAAGGCAATGGCCATCTACGGTTCCATCACGGGAATCGGCCCAACCCTGGGGCTCGTGCTCGGCGGCTGGATTGCTAGCGCGTGGGATTGGCGCTGGGCGTTTTTGATTAACGTTCCGGTTGGCATCGTCTTGATGTTTGCTTCACGTGCCTACCTAAATGAAACCGCAAAACAAAAAGGTGCAGTTGACGTTTGGGGCGCAATATTCTCAACCATTGGAATGGGTTCAATTGTTTTCGGCTTGATTCATTCTGCAGAATTCGGTTGGTCAAATACCATCACCTGGATCTGTCTGGGAATTGGTGCACTTGCAGTATTTGCGTTCATCAAGACCGAACAAAAAGTTGAGAAGCCACTAGTTCCCCTAAGACTCTTCAAATCACGTCAACGCTCGGGAGCCAACCTGGCACGCGCTCTTTTCGTTGGGTCAATGTCTGCCTATTGGTTCTACACCTCGCAGTATTTGCAAACTGCCAAGGGCATGACGCCACTAGAAACCGGTCTTGCCTTTTTACCAATGACTCTCGCCAGCTTCACCATCGCATTCTTTGTGCCAAGACTCTCTCGCAAGTTTGGCGATGGTCCATTCCTTGCCGGAGGACTCATCACCGTTGCTGCCGGAACGCTCTGGCTTAGCCAACTAACCCCAACCGGAAACTACTTCTTTGAGATCGCACTACCGATGTTGCTAATCGGTCTTGGCCAAGGCGCTTCGACGATTCGCCTTACCTCGGCAGGCGTTTCAGGGGTTGCGCCCGAAGATGCCGGAGCCGCATCCGGCTTGGTCACCATGCACGTGCAGCTTGGACAGCCATTCTTCCTAAGTATCTTGATCACCATCGCTGCACTTGCGCCAACAGCTGGACTCACAGCTTCTCAACTAATTGCCAAGCAGGCAAACCTTGCGCTACTTGGCGGCGGAGTGCTGTGTCTAATTGCACTCGCAACGGTTTTGATTTTTGTTTTACCGAAAAAACATCAGGAGGACTAATGAAAGCAACCGTTTTGTACGGACCGGGAGATGTCCGCGTTGAAGAAATGGAAACACCTACTCTCCAGGCTTCGACCGATGCAATCGTAAAAGTGACTTTGGCCTGTATCTGCGGTTCAGATCTTTGGGACTACATCGAATCCCCAAAGCGTGAGATTGGACGTCCACGTGGTCACGAGTTTGTTGGCGTGGTCGAGTCAATTGGTACAGACGTGAAAAACATTAAGGTGGGCGACTTTGTAGTTGCACCATTCGTTGCATCTTGCGGCGAATGTGACTACTGCCTGAAGGGACAATCGACCGCCTGCCGCAAAATCGCATTCTTTGGCCACGAGGGCGAGCCTGGTGGACAGTCCGAAACCGTTCGTGTGCCAAACGCCGACGGCACACTTGTGAAACTTCCGGTGGCCGAAGATTCTCCACTCGTGCCTTCACTACTGACTCTCTCCGATGTCATGTGCACCGGACATCACGCAGCTGTCACCGCAAAGGTAATGGCGGGCGAGACTGTTGTGGTGATTGGTGACGGAGCAGTTGGTCTATGCGCGGTCATCGCAGCAAAACGTCTCGGTGCCGGACGCATCATCCTCATGGGTCGCCACCAAGCTCGCACCGAACTTGGTCGTGAGTTTGGAGCCACCGATGTGGTTTCAGAACGAGATGAAGCAGGCATTGAAAAAGTGCGTGAGCTCACCGGCGGCGATGGTGCTGAGAGCGTGCTTGAGTGCGTTGGAACCATTTCTTCAATGAAAATGGCCCTCGGCGTAGTCAAGGATTACGGAACTATTGGCCGCGTGGGCGCGGCTCAATACGAGGAAATCCCGTTTGGCTTTGGCCCACTTATGCGAAACGTAAGCATCTCGGGCGGGGTAGCTCCGGCCCGCGCATATATCGAAGAGTTGATGCCAGACATCCTTAATGGCAAGATCAACCCGGGCAAGGTCTTCGACATGACAGTCAGCCTCGACGAAACTCCAAAGGGCTACGAAGCAATGGCCTCAAGAACTCACCTGAAGGTACTGGTGAAGCCCCAGTTATTTGAGCAAAGTCTTAACGACTAGTTCGCCAGCGAGCTTTGCGTATTTGTCTATGTACTTCTTTTCGCTTAGGTCTTTGTTCCACAAAATGTTGAAGGTGTGACGGTTAGCGATTTGGAAAATCGAGTATGCCGAAATCATCATGTGCACGTCGAATGCCTCTAAATCGTCGCGGAAGAGTTTATTCTCGATGCCCTGCTTCATGACTTTCTCAAGCATTGACATCGAGGAGCCGGCGAGTTCGGCTTTGCGCATCGAAGTCTTTAGGTGTTCAGCTCTGTTTACGTTTTCAATTTGAATCAGTCGAACAAAATTGGGGTGGCTAGCGTGGTGGTGGTAAGTGAACTCCGCTAGCGCACGAAGTGCATCCACTGGATTCATTGAATCCAAATCCAGATCGCTTTCCAGAATCCTGAACTCGGTGTAAACCCCTTCAAGTACTGAAAGATAAAGCCCCTGCTTTGAACCGAAGTAGTAATAGATCATTCGCTTGGTAGTTGCGGTTTCTTCGGCAATCTGATCGACTCGTGCACCGTTGTAGCCTCGGTTCGCAAACTCCTCGGTAGCGACCCTGAGGATATCCGCTTTAGTTGCTTCTGCATCGCGTTTGCGTGTCTCAGGTAATAGCTCTGTTTGTGTACTAGCGGTCATGTCGTGCCTTCTGTTGATTGCTGGACCTAAGCGAAGCCAGTCGAACGAAGGAGTTGTAGGCTCCATAGCCGTCGTAGCCCGAACTGCGCTGAACCACTTCTACGAAGACTTTGCCCAGCTGGACAGTATAAAAATGCAAGAACTCCCCATTTTGATCTTTGTCATAAAGGATGTTGTTTTCCTTAAGCTTTTCGATCATGGATTTTTCTAGACCAGTGCGATGATGCAGGTCCAGGTAATAGTTTTCGGGCACAGGCATGACGCGAATATTCTGATGGTGAGCGAATTCGGCAGTTTTGAAAATATCATCAGTGCCGAAGGCAACGTGATTGGCGGCAACTGCCGTTTCCTGCACAGGATTAACATTCATGGCCAGGCGCACTGTCTTTCCCGCATTGTTAGCACTACGTGAACGAACGAGTCCATGTTCACTCGGAAGATCTAGCTCAGACTGAATGGTGAGCCCTAAGGCTGCACGGAAGAAGAGCGTTGATTCATCGGCGGTCTGCCATGATTCTCGAATCGCTATGTGGTCGATTCCAGTGATGCCTGACTGTGAATCAGTGTTGGTAACACCAAATTCAGCCACCCAATTCGAGTCATTTGCATCACTGATGTGAAAGCTTGCTCCACTTGGCGACTCGACCACACCAAAATCAATTTCACTACCCTGCCTATCCCTTGGTGAGATTTCATACTGAAGTTGCTTGAAACGATCCATCATTTGGCTGCGATCTGAATATCGCAATCCAACCGTGGAAAGTTCTGCGACAGGTGTTTCTTGAGCAGAATTGATGACCACCTTGGCATCGCCACTTTGCCAAAGGGTTGCCGACTTGCGAGCATGTCTCCCAACTTTGTTGAAACCCAACCCAGAAAGGAGGCTCTCCATTTCGTCACCCTCACCAGGTGAAAGTTCGACAAATTCGAAACCGTGTGCCGCTTGAACTGGCGCCAATTTCCGCAAATCAAGGTTGGCCAGCCCCTCTTGATCTCGCAGTCGTTGCACCTGATCAGCAAGATGAGTAAGTGATCGATGACCGTCACGGGCAGTAAGCGTTGGGCTGCCTTGGCGGTAGACATCGTTGAATATCTCGAGCGATAGTGGGCCGGAATATCCAGTCTTCAAAGTGCGATGCACGAAATCAGCAATATCCCAGCCACCTTCTCCAGGAAATAGTCGATGATGCCTGCTCCAAGACAACACATCCATCGATAACACCGGGGCATCAGCTAACTGCAAATAAAAAATCTTGTCGGCAGGAATTTCTGCAATGGTAGCGAGGTCGCTACCCCGCGAAAGAATGTGAAAACTGTCTAGGCATAGTCCTAGGTTTTTGTGATTCACCTGCTGCACGATGCGCCAGGAGTGGTCGTAAGTAGAAACATACTTTCCCCAAGCCAACGCCTCGTATGCGACTTTGACATCGAAGGAGCTGGCAAGGTCGGCTAATTGGCCCAATTGTGAAACAAAGGTGTCGTCGTCTTGCTCTGTTGCAGTTGCAACGTTGGAGCATACCAATATCGTGTCTACGCCCAACTGCCCCATTAATTCAAATTTGTGCTTCGCGCGTTCAAGATTCAACTTGAGTTGATTTCCAGATACGCCTTCAAAATCTCTGAATGGTTGATAAAGGTCGATTCTGAGACCGTTATCGGTTACCTTATTTTTAAACTCAGCAATCGACATCGAGCTTGCCACGAAGTCATTTTCGAATAGTTCAAAGCCATCAAAACCCGCGCGGGCAATTGCCGTAATTTTTTCCGAAAGTGAGCCTGCAATCGACACTGTGGCAATCGAGGTCTTCACTAGATACCCCTAGCCCGGGTCAATACTGATTCGTCTTCGAGAAGTTCATAGAAGTGCGCAGTCATGCGAGCCACATCCGGTTGAAGCCCAGTAATCAAGCGGAAGCTGTCAACCGCCTGGCCGATGGCCATCAGGCTTCCGGTGAGCACCTGGTGACCGCCTTCGCGGCAAGCCTGAATGAATTCAGTTTCGATTGGTCGGTAAATCACGTCGGCAACCCAGGCTGATTCATTTAGAGCGCAAATATCAAATGGCATACCAGGATGTGTATACATGCCGATTGGTGTGGCTTGAACTACGCCATCGACTGCTGCTAAAAAGTCGAGGCCCTCTTCGAGTGGACAGGCTCGAATAATTTGATTTGGGAAAACTTTCTTGTAGTTCTCAACTATTGCCAGGGCTTTGCTGAAATCTAGATCGGCAATGAAAAGTTGCTGCACACCCCACTTGAGAAGTGCATATGCAGTTGCCGCACCCGCTCCACCTGCACCAACCTGGAGTACCTTGCGTTTCTTGACGTCTTGCAGTCCATTTTCTAGTGCGAATTGAAAACCACTCGCGTCGGTGTTTTCAACTCGAACCTGATTCTGTAAACCGAGCATTAGATTGGTGGCACCGATTTCTTGAACTTCAGCACTTTGATTGCTGCACAAACTCATGGCCACTTGTTTGAAGGGGAAAGTTACGTTAACTGCGTCGTATCCAGTTGCTATGACGCGGGCTAAAGCTTCTTCAAATTCAAGATCTTGATCGAGTAAATCGATAAGTCGGTATTCGTAGTCGAGCCCAAAGTGGCTTGCTTCGCGCATGTGCAAATCCGGAGTGAGCGAGTGCTCGATACCCTCGCCGACAAGGCCGATTAGGTATTGCTTGGCCACAATGCCCTCCGAAAAATAAGTAACTATCTAGTACGTTAGCACGTGGTTTTGACCCGCTCACCTCATAGCATTAGGGGGTTATGAAGAAAAGCCTGCTAATCCTGTTCGCAATCGCCAGTGGATTTGCAGTTGGCAATCTCTACTTTGTGCAGCCACTGCTGGCTCGAATCTCTCAGGATCTTGGCACCTCAACTATCCACAACGGATGGTTGGTGACTTCAGTGCAACTCGGTTATGCAATCGGCATTATTTTGCTTTTGCCGTTAGGCGATGTTCTCAATCGCAAAAAGTTTGTGCCGGTGATGATGACTCTTGCCGGACTCGGTCAATTGGCAATTTCAGTGGCGCCAAATTTCAACATGGTTGCGATCGCTTTTTTGATAGTTGGATTCACAACAATTTCTGGTCAGGTTTTAGTTCCGCTCACCAGCGAACTTAGCGATGACACAAACCGCGGAAGTAATTCTGGCCTAATCGTTTCTGGAATGATCATCGGTATATTGGCAGCAAGAACAATCAGTGGAACACTGTCTGACCTAATTGGTTGGCATGGAACTTTTGCGGTGATTGGTGCTGCCAACATTGCACTCGCGATTGCACTGTATGGACAAATTCCACAACTTGAAGTTGGCGAAAAAGTTGCCTATCCAAAACTTGTTACCGGGATATTTTCGCTTTGGAAAAAGAACCCGTGGGTTTTGCGCATCATGATCATCAATGGAATGGGGATGATGTTGTTCAGTGCACTATGGACATCCATCACTTTCTTTTTGAGCGCGAAGCCTTACTCATTCACCACCACCCAAATTGGTTTGCTTGGGTTAGTTGGCATCGTTGGGGCAATCGGTGCGCGCTACACGGGCAAGCTGATAGACAGTGGCCGCGGCGATAAGTATGCCCAAATAGCGCTTGGGGTGGCAGCAGTAGCAATGGCCATTGGCTCGCTTGCGCCTGTTTCACTGGTGTTCATGGGCGTCATGTTACTCATGCGCGAATTTGCCGGGCAGACAGTCGCGATCAATAACCAGACTCAATTGATTGCAATGTTTCCGCACGCTCGTTCGAGAGTAAATGCAGGTTATGTCTCGATTAACTTTTTAGGCCAGGCTGCCGGATCCGCGATAGCGGTGATACTTTGGCCATTGATTGGCTGGGTTGGCATGATGCTGCTTAGTTCATTCTGGGGATTCTGCGCACTCGCATTTTGGATTTACAACAAGCGCACTAAACCTGCTCAACCAACTTATTAATTTGGCGTTTTAATTATGCGATTGCAAGACCGGTAAGTTCTTGGGCTTTTGGATGCAATATTCTGCGGAAAAAAGATTTCTGTTCTTCGAGCATGTCCCAATTTCGATCGAGCAACCACTGCACCTGCAAGCCATCGGAGAGTGCAATTAGCGCCCGACCCAAATCTTCTGGATCGACATCTTTGCGAATGTAATTGTTTTTCTGCAAATCTGTCATAGCTTCAGTTGCCATAGCGATAGTTTCGGCATAGCGTTTTTTAAAGAATT
>Ga0228703_1002197_pt1 | contig 11144 bp, 10 predicted proteins | sample McNCre217_Aug_MG_3_FD_178020 | JGI IMG/M metagenome (GOLD analysis project Ga0228703, IMG submission 178020) | Freshwater microbial communities from McNutts Creek, Athens, Georgia, United States - 29-17_Aug_MG | ecosystem: Environmental > Aquatic > Freshwater > Creek | place: USA: Georgia... | reverse complement strand
GTGGTGGCAACAGCTACTGATCGATCTGCTTCACTGCAAATCAAAAGGCTCCCTTGGGAGCCTTTTTTATTTCTTGTCTTTGTCTTTAGGTGGCATGAGCGTGCCACGTACACGCCCACTGAGTTGCATGACACGGTCTAAATTGTCGTAGTCCATCCCATCTTGCGAGGTAAAGCGATCGCCCGCACCACGCACCAACACCACGGGAAGGTGCGTGCGCACTTGTTCGGTGTTGGCAAACAAGTGCAGAAAATCACTGTGCATTTCACTGCGGGGGGTCTGCACGCCTTGTACGGTGGTCGTGGCCTCACGCACCACCACCGCTTTATCGAACAACTGCGCCTCTGAACCATCGGCATTGATCAAACCACGCGCGGCAACCGCCGTGGTCACACGCCCCTCGGCGCCCAAAATACGAATACGCGGCTGATCAATTTCTAAGGTGTCGGTGTCTGGAAAGTGGCGCCCTTCAATGCCAACCATTTCACTCTTCAAACGTCCATCTTCACCAAAGACCTTGACCGAGAAGTCGCGCATGAAATAGTCAGGCACATGACGTGGCGCAGCTTCTAACTCGGCCTCACCCATGACTGGCGTGTTGCGAACCAACCAATACGTGGTCATGGCCATGAGCCCCATGAGGACCAAGGGCAAGTAGACCGCCAAGCGGTCAAACGCACGGCGCGCACGCATCAGCAAGGACAACGGCGCCACAACGCTCATGCCACGTAGCCTCGCAACAGTTCTGCATAACGTCCACTGGCAACCAAGAGCAAATCGCAAAACTCACGTGCCGCCCCGTTGCCACCTTCGTGCTGGGTCACGTAATGTGAAATCGCTTTGACTTCTATGTGCGCATTGCTCGGCGCACAGGCAAAAGCTGCACGCGTCATCACCGCCAGGTCAGGCCAGTCATCGCCCATGTGTGCTGCCTGTGACCAATCTAAACCGAGCTCATTCAGAATTTCTTGTGCCGCCGGCGCTTTGTCTTCTGTGCCGTAGCGCACGTGGGTAATGCCAAGGGCTTTGAGACGCGCACGCAAGGGCGCGCTGTCACGTCCGGTGATGACCGCAGGCGTGATGCCTGCCTTTTGCAGCATCTTCAAACCATGGCCATCCAAGGTGCAAAACCGCTTAATGGTTTCGCCCTGCTCCGTGAATAACAGGCCGCCATCGGTGAGCACGCCATCCACATCAAAGAATGCCACGCGCACGCCTTGTGCGCGCAACAACAAAGCGGGGTCAAAGTTCAGGGCCGGTGTAAGTGTGCTCATCAAATGACTTTCGCGCGCATCAAATCGTTGGTGTTGATTGCACCGCACAAAGCGCCATGCTCATCCACCACCAACACACTGGTAATGCGGTGCAACTCCATCAACTCAGCGGCTTCAGCCGCCAAGGCGCTTGCGCGCACCGTGCGTGGGTTGGCGTGCATGACTTGCTGGGCTGTGAGTTGTCGCATATCGGTACCGGTTTCAATCAAACGGCGTAAATCGCCGTCGGTGAAGATGCCCAACACTTTTTTGTTGGCATCCACAATTGCCGAAGCTCCCAACCCCTTGTCACTCATCTCACGCATCAAATCGCTGAAGGTTGCATTGGGCAACACGCTTGGAACCGCATCACCGCTGCGCATCACATCGCTCACATGGGTCAGCAGGCGACGCCCCAAAGCCCCACCAGGATGTGAACGCGCAAAGTCTTCGGCCTTGAAACCGCGGGCATCTAACAAGGCAACTGCCAACGCATCGCCCATCGCCATTTGTGCGGTGGTGCTGGCTGTTGGTGCCAAATTAAGAGGGCAAGCTTCTTTGAGCACGCCTGTGTTGAGCACGATGTCGGCATGCTTAGCCAGTGTTGACTGTGCGCCGCCCGTGAGCGCCACCAAAGGCACGCCTTGGCGTTTGAGCACCGGCAAGATCGCAGCAAGTTCGTCGCTTTCACCGCTGTTAGAGATGGCAATCACAAGGTCTGTGTCTTTGACCATCCCTAAGTCACCATGGCTAGCTTCTGCTGGATGAACAAACATGGCGGGCGTGCCCGTTGAGGCGAGGGTTGCAGTGATTTTGCGGCCCACGTGCCCGCTTTTACCCATCCCCATGACGACCACTCGGCCCGTGACATTCAGCACCGCACGTACAGCTTGCACAAATGTGGGTGACAGGCTTTGGCGCAAATGGCGCACGGCATCCGCTTCAATTTCTAAAGCCTCATGGGCCAATTGCAAGATGCGTTGATCATCGACTTGCGAGGAGGCCCTCTGTGCATGGTTTTGAGTCATAGCTGAATTTTATCGGTGTGCCTATTTGCCAATGCAAAAACTGGTGAAGATCACCCCCAACAAATCGTCAGGGGTGAATTCGCCTGTGATGGTATTGAGGGCGTTTTGGCCCAAGCGTAGCTCCTCGGCCAACAAATCCAGCGCAGGCACAGACGCCTGCAAACTGGCATTGGCCAACATGAGGTGCTCATCCACTTCTCGCAAGGCCTGCACATGGCGTTCGCGTGCCATGAACATGCCTTCGGCGCTGCCGCCTTGCCAACCCACTACGTTCAGCAGTTGTTGGCGCAGGGCTGGCAAACCATCACCTGTTTTGGCCGACAAGGTGATATGCGTTGCAGCCGTGCCCGTGTCTTGGCTTGGCTGCGTCGTCGTCACGTGGCCTGCATCGGCTTTGTTCCAGAGGTGCAACACACGCACATGGGCGTCTAACTTGTCTTGCAGGGTGTGTTCAATTTGCGCGTCTGCGGCGGCGTAGGCCGCATCGTCTTTACGCGTGAGGTCGTGCAAGAACAACACCGCATCGGCTTGGCCAATTTGGTCCCATGCGCGCGCGATGCCAATGCGTTCTACCTCGTCCACATCGGGGTGTTCGCGCAAGCCTGCGGTATCCACGACGTGCAAGGGCACGCCTTCGATCTGAATGGTTTGCTGCACCACATCGCGTGTGGTGCCTGCAATGGGCGTGACGATGGCCAATTCAGCACCCGCCAATGCGTTGAGCAACGAGCTTTTGCCTGCATTGGGCTGGCCTGCAATGACCACGCGTATGCCTTCGCGCAACAACGCGCCTTGTTTGGTTTGGGCCATCACACGGCCCAAGTTGTCTTGCAAGCGGTTGAGCTGTCCTTGTGCATCGGCTTGCTTTAAAAAGTCGATGTCTTCTTCGGGAAAGTCCAACGTAGCCTCAACCAACATGCGCAGATGAATGAGCGCATCACGGAGCTGATGAATTTCGTTTGAGAACGCACCTGCCAGTGAACGACTGGCACCGCGTGCGGCGGCTTCGGTGCTGGCATCAATCAAATCGGCCACGGCCTCGGCTTGAGCCAAGTCGAGTTTGTGATTCAAGAATGCGCGTTGTGTGAACTCGCCGGGCTGGGCCAAGCGCAGACCGCTGAGGAATGGTTTGTTCAGTTCATTCAATGTGGCGGCCGCGCGCAGGCAACGCGCCAAGATGAGCTGCAACACCACAGGGCCACCGTGGGCTTGCAACTCCAACACGTCTTCACCGGTGTAACTGTTGGGGCCCGGAAAGTGCAAGGCCAACACATGATCAATCGGCTCCCCGCCCTCGTCTAGCAAAGGCAAATAGGTAGCTTCGCGAGGCTTGAGTGTTCGCCCACACAAGGCTTGAACCAACGCTGCCAAGTTTTTACCGCTCACCCGCACAATGCCCACGGCCCCTCGACCGGGTGCCGTGGCAATAGCAATGATGGGGGCGTCGTGTTGAGCAAGCATGGCTAGATTGTCCAGAAAAAAACCCGCCAACCGATGAAGGAGGCGGGCTTTTGAAAATTGGGTTCTTCGTTTAGAACTTGGGCAAGTTGAATTGCGGTGGTACGCCCATGCGGGTGTTGATGACCCACTGCTGCGCGATCGACAACACGTTGTTGGTGATCCAGTACAACACCAAACCTGCGGGGAAGAAGAAGAACATCACGCTGAAGGCCAGCGGCATGATCCACATCATCTTGGCTTGCATGGGGTCTGGTGGCGCGGGGTTCAAGGCGGTTTGCAACAGCGTTGTGAGCGTCATCACCAAAGGCAAGATGAAGTACGGGTCAGGTGCCGACAAGTCGTGAATCCAACCCACCCAAGGTGCATTGCGGATTTCAACGGTAGACAACAGCACCCAGTACAAAGCAATGAACACGGGGATTTGCAACGCAATCGGAACGCAACCGCCCATGGGGTTGACCTTCTCTTCGCGATAAATCTTCATCATCTCCATTTGCATTTGTTGCGGGTTGTCTTTCAGACGCTCACGCATTTCCATGATTTTGGGATTGATGGCTTTCATCTTGGCCATGCTTTGGTAGGCATGTGCATTCAGCCAATAGAAACCAGCTTTGAGCAAGACCACCAAGCTAACGATGGACCAGCCCCAGTTTTTCAAAATGCTGTTGAGTTGATCCAACAACCAGAACAAAGGCTTGGCCAAGATGGTCAACCAACCGTAGTCCTTGACCAATTCCAAGCCTGGGTACAAAGCTTCGAGTTTTTTCTCTTCTTGGGGACCTGCGTAGAAGGTAGCTGTCACGCTCTTGCTTTGGCCGGGCTTGATGGCGTCCAAAGGTGCAATGGCTGTCACGCGGTAGCAGCAATCGGGCATGGCAGAACCAATGTCCACCGCATCCAAAGAAATGTCGCGGTTCATGCCTTCGGGCAAGATCCAAGCGCTGGCAAAGTAGTGCTGCACCATGGCGATGTAGCCCGTGTTGGATTGTTTTTCAACCTCCACTTTTTTCTTTTTGATGTCAGCGAATTCTGCTTTTTGGTACTTCTTGGCGTCTGTGTAAATCGCAGGGCCTGTGAAGGTTGAATAGAACGACGATTCGCCAGCAGGCTTGTTGCCGTCGCGCACCAATTGGAAATACAACTGAGGAGCCACATCTTGTGTACCGGTGTTCACGATGTCTTGCTTGACCGCCATGTCGTAAGCGCCGCGCTTGACAGTGTAGGTCTTGACCAACTTCACGCCACCTTGCACAGCTGACTCAAACGTGATGGACAACTCGTTGTCACCGTCTTTGAGCTTGCGTGCGCCGGGGCGAACTGTCATCACCGATTTGTGTGTGGGCAATGCCACGCCAGGGGTGCTTGAAATCAAGCCCGTTTGTGCGGTGTAGATGCGGTCTTTGCTGTCGTCCAACAACACAATTTTGTGACCCGGCTTTTGCTCATCGTCGTGCTTGAGCAACTCCACGCGAGCCAAGGTTCCGCCTTCGGTGTCAAAGCTGAGTTTGAACACATCTGTTTCCACTTGCACCAACTCTTTGGTGCCTGCACGGGTTTCAACAGCAGGCACCGTGGCTGCGTTTTGTGTGACCACCGCAGCAGGAACGCCCGCCGCTTGTGGTGTCCCCGAAGCTGCGGCCTCGGCTACTTTGGCATGCTGCGCAGGCGTGGGGAAGAACGTGGCTTTGTTTCCGTTATGGACTTGCCACTGGTCCCACAAAAGAACCATGGAGAAACCAAAAATCACCCACAAAACGGTGCGGCGAAAGTCATTCATGATGAAGTTTTCTTTCCAGAGTTGGAAGAGGTCAAAGAAGTAAACAGAGTCGGCGGCACAGGATCATGCCCACCAACACACCAAGGATGACAACGCGCCAAACGGCGCAAAGTCAAATAACTGCCTCGTGCAGCGCCATGAAGCTCAAGGGCTTGCAATGCGTACACGGAACACGTGGGTTCAAACCGGCACGACGAACCAAGCCATGGACTCAGCAACAAGCGATACCCACGCACCAACAGCATTAGGAATGACTGCATCATGCGGCGCTCACATGTCCAAACAATTGTTTAAGTTCTTCTCGCACCATTTGCTTCAGCACATCTGAAGATGCGCTGACAAACTTTTGAGGGTTAAACGTTGCTCGTAGTCGAACCACATAGGCTGTCGGCTTCAAGCTTTTTTCAAACTCACACGAAACCGCATGAATTTGACGTCGAATCAAATTGCGTGTGACAGCGCGCTTGGCCCAACGCTTGGGGGTGAGCGCGCCCATCATCAAGACACCATCGACAAACAGGGTCGGGGTTTCTTCAAACCCAGACCCTGTAGAGGCTTTGGCAGTGTGTCGCCACTGGTGCAACACAAAATGCGGTGTACGTGCCACCGATCCTGCCGACATGACGGCCTGAAATTCTGACCACTGTTTCAGACGTTCCACGGCGCTTGGGTCGCGGGCCTGTGTTCAGCGGTCAAAAATTAGACAGCGAGGCGTTTGCGACCTTTGGCGCGGCGTGCGTTGATCACAGCGCGGCCACCGCGTGTTTTCATACGGACCAAAAAGCCATGGGTACGAGCGCGGCGAGTCTTAGAAGGTTGGTAAGTGCGTTTCATGATTTTTCCAAAAAGCTAAGCCCTGAAGAGATCAGGGAAACCGATGATTATCTCAAACTTTTGAGGCACTTGCAGACTTTTATCCACACTCTTTTGATGCCTCATTTTTAAAAAGTCTTTCAGATTTGTTCAACCTGTGGATAATTTTTGATAAAGTGCTCAGTTGCTTGCCTTTTTAAAGCAGCTATCCACAGAAAAATATCTCATGAATCAGGGTCTTCCTTCCTCTGCCGCAGACGGCCTTCCACCCACATCAGGTGATGGTTTATGGCAAGCTTGCGTCGATCAGCTGGCCCAAGAATTACCCGAGCAGCAGTTCAACACATGGATCAAGCCCTTGGCTGCGACGGTTGCTGAAGACTTTAGCAAAGTGGTCATTTTGGTCGGTAACCGCTTCAAGCTCGATTGGATTCGTGCCCAATATGCCAACCGAATTGCCAGTTTGTTGCAACAACTTCATGGGCAAATTGTTCAAGTTGAGTTAGCGATCACTCCTAAAGAAACGCCCGTACGTATTAAGCCTGTTTCATTTTCACAAGAACTTGAATCTTTGCCTGAAAGCTTCGTGGGTCTGGAAGAGGGAATTCCCAGCGGACCCCGCACACGACTCAACACGGCCTTGACCTTTGACACTTTGGTGGAAGGCACCGCCAACCGCATGGCACGTGCTGCGGCCATGCACGTGGCCACCATGCCGGGTCAGCTGTACAACCCCTTGTTCATCTATGGCGGCGTGGGTTTGGGTAAAACTCACTTGATGCATGCGGTGGGTAACAAACTCTTGGCCGAACGTCCAGATGCCAAAGTTCTCTACATCCATGCGGAGCAATTTGTTTCGGATGTGGTTAAAGCCTACCAACGCAAAACTTTTGATGAATTCAAAGAACGTTACCACTCGCTTGACCTGCTTTTGATCGACGATGTGCAGTTCTTTGCCAACAAAGAACGCACCCAAGAAGAGTTTTTCAACGCTTTTGAAGCCTTGTTGGCCAAGAAGTCTCACATCGTGATGACAAGTGACACCTATCCAAAGGGGCTCACAGACATCCATGAGCGTTTGGTCTCTCGCTTTGATGCAGGTCTCACTGTGGCCATCGAACCACCAGAGCTTGAAATGCGGGTGGCGATTTTGATCAGCAAATCACGTTCTGAAGGCTCTGAAATGCCCGAAGAAGTGGCTTTCTTTGTTGCCAAAAATGTGCGCTCCAACGTCCGTGAACTCGAAGGTGCCTTGCGTAAGATCTTGGCTTATTCACGCTTTAATCAGAAAGAAATTTCAATTCAATTGGCGCGTGATGCCTTGCGTGATTTGCTGTCTATTCAAAATCGTCAGATTTCCGTAGAGAACATCCAAAAAACCGTTGCTGACTATTACAAGATCAAAGTAGCGGACATGTACTCCAAGAAGCGCCCAGCATCGATTGCAAAGCCACGACAGATTGCCATGTACCTTGCCAAAGAACTCACCCAAAAGAGCCTTCCAGAGATTGGTGAGCTGTTTGGTGGACGTGACCACACAACGGTATTGCATGCGGTTCGAAAGATCACAGCAGAACGCCAACAAATGGCTGATTTAAACCAACAACTTCATGTCCTAGAGCAAACACTCAAGGGCTAAAACAAGAAAATAACAACCTTGTGGGTAGTTTCTGGATAACTCCAGAGTTATCCACAGAAAAGTAGGAATTTAAAAGTTATCCAGTTTTGAACGACAGCAAAAAATCAAGCTTGCCAACACCTTTGAGACCACCTCAAGTGCTTGAAAAAAAAGAGGAAAATGCTGTTGTCCACAGAAAGATGCTTTGCTTATCTACTACTACTAATTTAAATAAAGAAAACAAGAGGAAGAGATGATCGTACTGAAAGCAACACAAGACAAGGTTTTGTCAGTTCTGCAATCTGTTGCAGGCATTGTTGAACGTCGTCACACATTGCCAATCTTGGCAAACGTATTGATTCGAAAAACAGGCAGTGCACTGCAACTGACCACCAGCGATTTAGAAATTCAAATTCGCACCACTGCTGAACTCGATGGTGATGCTGGCAATTTCACCACCACGGTAGGTGCACGCAAGTTGATTGACATCTTGCGCACCATGCCTTCTGATCAAACTGTGAGTTTGGAATCTAGCCAAAACAAACTGATTCTGAAAGGTGGCAAGAGCCGCTTTACGCTGCAAAGCTTGCCTGCTGAAGATTTCCCATTGGTACAAGAAGCTGCGAGCTTTGGCCCTTCGTTCAGCGTGCCTCAGAAAACGTTGAAAGAGTTGTTGCACCAAGTGTCATTTGCTATGGCTGTGCATGACATCCGTTACTACTTGAACGGCATTTTGTTTGTAGCTGAAGGCAAGCAACTCAGCTTGGTGGCAACAGACGGTCACCGTTTGGCTTTTGCCTCTGCGACTTTGGATGTGGAAGTGCCACGCCAAGAAGTCATCTTGCCTCGCAAAACAGTGCTCGAAATGCAGCGTTTGTTGAGCGACAAAGAAGGCGCGATTGAAATGCAATTTGCAGGCAATCAAGCCAAGTTCACATTCGACGGCATGGAGTTTGTGACTAAGCTGGTGGAAGGCAAGTTCCCAGACTACAACCGCGTGATTCCAAAGAACCACAAGAACACCATCACCATGGGTCGCACAGCCTTGTTGGCGACGTTGCAGCGCACTGCTATTTTGACCAGCGAAAAATTCAAAGGTGTGCGTTTGAATTTGGAACCGGGCGTGCTGCGCGTGGCGTCAAGTAACGCTGAGCAAGAAGAGGCTGTGGACGAACTTGAAATTGATTACAACGGCGATGCCATTGAAATTGGTTTCAATGTGACGTATTTGATTGACGCTTTGACCAACATGGACCAAGACATGGTGCAAGTGGACTTGGCGGATTCCAACAGCTCTGCTCTTATCACCATTCCTGAAAACACCACATTCAAATACGTGGTGATGCCAATGCGTATCTAACGCATTGGTGGCTTTCCTTTTTTACGATTGAACCCGTGAGGTGCTTGTGCCTCACGCATGAAGACTTGTTATGACCGAATCTACGCAAACTCCTGACAACGCAGCCACACCTCCAGCCGGTGAAGGCTATGGTGAAGGCTCCATTCAAATTTTGGAAGGCCTTGAGGCGGTTCGTAAGCGTCCAGGCATGTACATCGGTGATACGTCTGATGGCACAGGTTTGCACCACTTGGTGTTCGAGGTCGTTGATAACTCGATTGACGAAGCATTGGCTGGTCATTGCGATGACATTGTGGTCACTATCCACAGCGACAACTCCATCAGCGTGACGGATAACGGTCGCGGTATTCCTACCGGCGTGAAGATGGATGACAAGCATGAGCCCAAGCGCTCTGCTGCTGAAATTGCGCTGACCGAATTGCATGCCGGCGGTAAGTTCAACCAGAACAGTTACAAGGTGTCTGGCGGTTTGCACGGTGTGGGTGTGTCTTGCGTGAACGCCTTGTCTAAATCTTTGCGTTTAGTTGTGCGTCGCGAAGGCAAAGTACACACTTTGGAGTTCTCCAAAGGCTTTGTGCAAAACCGTTTGCTTGAAACAGTGAATGGCGTGGAAGTTTCTCCCATGCGCATCACGGGCGATACAGAAAAGCGCGGCACTGAAGTTCATTTCTTGCCCGATACAGAAATCTTCCAGCAAAACAACGATTTCCATTACGAAATCTTGGCCAAGCGTTTGCGCGAGTTGAGCTTCTTGAACAACGGTGTTCGCATCCGTTTGAAAGACGAACGCAGCGGCAAAGAAGACGACTTCTCTGGTGCAGGTGGCGTCAAAGGCTTTGTGGACTTCATCAACTCAGGCAAAAAGGTGCTGCACCCCAATGCGTTCCATGCTGAAGGTGAGCGCCCAGCTGATAGCTACGGCGGTATTCCTGGCACTAGCATTGGTGTGGAAGTGGCCATGCAGTGGAATGATGGCTACAACGAAAGCGTTTTGTGCTTCACCAACAACATTCCTCAGCGTGACGGTGGCACTCACTTGACCGGTTTGCGTGCTGCCATGACACGTGTCATCAGCAAGTACATCGAGCAAAACGACATTGCTAAAAAGCAAAAGGTGGAAGTCACTGGCGACGACATGCGTGAAGGCTTGTGCTGCGTGTTGAGCGTGAAAGTGCCTGAGCCCAAGTTCTCTAGCCAAACCAAAGACAAGTTGGTGTCGAGCGAGGTGCGCGCACCCGTAGAAGACATCGTGGCCAAAACCTTGACTGAGTTTTTGGAAGAGCGCCCCAACGATGCCAAGATCATCACAGGCAAGATTGTGGAAGCCGCCCGTGCCCGCGAAGCCGCCCGCAAAGCCCGCGAAATGACACGTCGCAAAGGTGTGTTGGATGGCATGGGCTTACCGGGCAAGCTGGCGGATTGCCAAGAAAAAGACCCATCGCTGTGCGAAATCTACATCGTGGAGGGTGACTCTGCGGGTGGCTCAGCCAAGCAAGGCCGTGACCGTAAATTTCAAGCCATCTTGCCGCTGCGCGGCAAGATTTTGAACGTTGAAAAAGCGCGTTACGAAAAGTTGCTGACCAGCAATGAAATTTTGACGCTCATCACTGCATTGGGTACCGGTATTGGCAAAGCCAGTGCGGATTCAGGTAAATCGGCAACAGACGATTTCAACGTTGACAAGCTGCGTTACCACCGCATCATCATCATGACCGACGCGGACGTGGACGGTGCGCATATTCGTACGCTATTACTCACTTTCTTCTATCGCCAAATGCCCGAGTTGGTGGAGCGTGGCCACATCTACATCGCACAGCCACCGTTGTACAAAGTC
>Ga0228703_1002196_pt1 | contig 11149 bp, 11 predicted proteins | sample McNCre217_Aug_MG_3_FD_178020 | JGI IMG/M metagenome (GOLD analysis project Ga0228703, IMG submission 178020) | Freshwater microbial communities from McNutts Creek, Athens, Georgia, United States - 29-17_Aug_MG | ecosystem: Environmental > Aquatic > Freshwater > Creek | place: USA: Georgia... | reverse complement strand
AAAGCCACGCCCGGTTTGGCAGGGGTTTCCAAACGGTCCAGCTGCAAGTTCATGTAGGCGCGGTCATCGCCTTGTTCGAAGACATGGTTTTCTTCTTCAAAGTCGAATAGCGCTCTTGAAGAGATGGCGACGACCAACTTACCGTCTAAAGAAACACCCATGGATTACCTCACCCACTGATTGAGTTGAATGATGGGCAGCATCACCGCCAAGACGATGAGCATCACCATCGCGCCCATCGCCACGATGAGCAGCGGCTCAAGGATAGTTGCCAGTTGTAAAGCGCGGCGTTGCACTTCTTCGCTGAGCTGCGCAGCCGCGCGTTGCAGCATGGTGGGCAGTGTGCCGGTTTGTTCGCCCAAGCGCGAGAACATCACCAGCAAGCGCGGGAAGCGTTGGTGTTGTGCCAAGGCCGACGCCAGCGGTGCACCTTCGCGCACCAGCACCAGTGCCTCTTGCGCATCGCGCTTGAGCGCGGTGTTGCTCAGCGTGTCGGCTGCCGCTTGCAAGGCTTTCAAAATTGGCACACCTGCGGTGGCCAGCATGGCCAAGGTGCTGGCAAAGCGTGCAGCGTTGTAGCCACGAGCTAAGCGACCAATGAGCGGAAGTTGCAGCCACGCGGCATCAAAGCGCAAACGGACATCGGTTTGTTTTAAAGCGACATGGCCACCTGCCGTGAGTGCCGTCATCAACAACAAACCCCACAACCAAAAATTTTGCACAAAGCTGCTCAAAGCCAGCATGACGCTGGTGAGCGCGGGCAGTTGCTGCTGATTGCTACCAAACACCTGCGCCACTTGCGGCACCACATAGGCCAACAAAAACAACACGATGACCAAAGCCACTACGCACACGATGGCGGGGTAAAGGCCTGCCGCCAACAATTTGCCGCGCAAGTTTTGTTGCTCTTGTAAGTCGTCGGCCAAGCGTTCGAGTACCAAGCCTAAGTGGCCGCTCTGCTCGCCTGCGCCAATCACCGCGGTAAAGATGGGGCTGAACTCGCGTGGGTGTTGGCTGAGTGCTTTGGCAAACGGCGCGCCTGCATTCACCTCGGTGCGCAGGGCAGACACCAAGTCACGTTGACGCGGTGTTTCGGCTTCGTCGCTGAGTGCGGACAGCGCGCGTTCGAGTGGCAGGCCGGCGTTCACCAAGCCCGAGAGTTGGCGCGTCCACACAGCCAGCGCTGTGCTGCTGAACACTTTGCTTTCCCAAATGACGGTGTTCAAACCGCGGCTGGTGCGTTGCACGGCCTCCACCTTGAGTGGCACCCAATCTTGCGCGCGCAACTGGCTGCGAGCGGTGCGTGCGGTATCGGCCTCTAGCACGCCACGGCGCGTTTGGCCTTGGGGGTCTAGGGCTTCAAACGAATAGGCGGGCATGGGGGTGTGACTCAGTCGCAGAGAGTTAGTCGCGGGTGACACGAATCAGTTCTTCGCGTGTGGAAATACCGTGGCGTACCAAGCGTTCGCCGTCGTCGCGCATCAACGTCATGCCATTGCGCAAGGCTGCGTCACGCAGTTGCGCTTCGCTGGCTTGGTTGTGGATGAAGGCGCGGATGTCGTCGTTGGTGGTGAGCAATTCAAAAATACCCGTGCGGCCTTGGTAGCCGGTGTGGCCACATTCGACGCAGCCCTTGCCACTGCAGTGTGTACACGTCTTGCGCAGCAAGCGTTGCGCCAACACGCCTAAGAGCGATGAGCTGAGCAAGAAGGGCTCCACGCCCATATCGGTCAAGCGGGTGATGGCGCTGGCCGCATCGTTGGTGTGCAACGTGGCCAAGACCAAGTGGCCGGTGAGCGAGGCTTGAATGGCGATTTGCGCAGTCTCGTAATCGCGAATCTCACCAATCATGATGATGTCTGGGTCTTGACGCAGGATGGCGCGCAGGGCTTTGGCAAAGTCCAAATCAATTTTGGGGTTCACTTGGGTTTGACCCACGCCAGCCAGTTCATATTCAATCGGGTCTTCCACCGTCATGATGTTGTTGCGTGTGGCGTCTAGCCCTTGCAGTGCAGCGTACAGCGTGGTGGTTTTACCCGAGCCCGTCGGGCCAGTGACCAAGATGATGCCGTGGGGCTGCTGCACCAGCGCTTCAAAACGATGCAGTGTTTCGCCTTCCATGCCCACCGCTTGCAGCGTGAGTTTGCTCTCGGTCTTGTCGAGCAAACGTAGCACCGCGCGTTCGCCATGGGCACTGGGCAAGGTGGACACTCGCACGTCAATCGCGCGTTGGCCGAGGCGTAGCGAAATGCGACCGTCTTGCGGCAAACGCTTTTCGGCAATGTCCAGCTCAGCCATGATCTTCAAGCGTGAAATCAATGCAGCATGCAAAGCGCGGTTGGGTTGCACCACTTCGCGCAGCGTGCCGTCGACGCGAAAGCGCACACTGCTGTGGCGCTCATACGGTTCGATGTGGATGTCGCTCGCGCCATCGCGTGCAGCTTGCGTCAACAGCGCGTTGAGCATGCGGATGATGGGCGCATCGTCTGCGGCTTCGAGCAAGTCTTCCACCGCGGGCAGCTCTTGCATCATGCGGGTGAGGTCGGCATCGCTCTCCACCTCGCTCACCACCGCGGCGGCGTTGCTGTCGGCTTGTGCATAGGCCTCGCTGATGCGTTTGGCCAGCGTGGCTTTGTCGGTGTACTCAAACGACTGCACCGCGTGGCGGCGCGTGACTTCGCTCCACGCGCTCAGGTCGGGCGCGTCGCTGTGCCACAGCGTGAGCGTGTGGCCATCGTCTTCCAGCAAGAGCTGGTGGGCGCGGGCAAAGGCGTAGGGCAGCGGTCGGCGCATGTTTATTGGGCGGGCGTTGCAGTGGGTACCGCTGACTGAGGAGTGTCTGCTTGGCTGTCAGCAGATGCTTTGGGTTCTTCTTTGGGCTTAGGCACAGGGGCGGGAGGCAGCACAGGGGAGTTACCAGAGCCCAAGATGGGGTTGAAGCCCGGTTGTGCGTTTTGTTGCAAGCCCATCATTTGCTGATAGCGGTTGTTGCTGAGTGCATCAGAGGCTGCCGCATCGCGCATGACCACGGGGCGCAAGAACACCATCAAATTTTTCTTGGTGCGTGAGCGGCTTTCGCTTTTGAACAACCAGCCCAACACGGGAATGTCGCCTAACGCCGGCACTTGGCTGGCTGCGCCTGAGTATTCGTCAGACAGCAAACCACCCAACACGATGATGGAGCCGTCGTCGACCAACACATTGGATTCAATGCTGCGCTTGTTGGTGATGAGGCCTGTGGTGGAGCCGACGGAGTTCGGCACCACGCTGGACACTTCTTGGAAGATGGTGAGTTTGACGGTACCTGTCTCACTGATTTGTGGCTTGACTTTGAGGGTCAAGCCCACGTCTTTGCGTTCGACGGTTTGGAAGGGATTGACCGAGCCGTTGGTGGTGTTGTTGTTGGTGTATTGGCCTGTGACAAACGGCACGTTTTGACCCACAACAATTTTGGCTTCTTCGTTGTCTAGCGTAAGCAAGGTGGGCGTGGACAGCACATTGCCATCGCCGTTTTGTTGCAAGAAAGTGGCTAAGCTGCCCAGCACATAGGTGCCATTGATTTGTCGAGCGTTACCAATGTTCAGTCCACCACCCAATGTGCTGAGTGCCGTTGCACCGCCTGAGGCGCCGATGATGTTGCCTTGCCCGATGGTGGTGCTGATTTGGTTGTTGAAGTTTGTGCCGATGATGCCGATGTTGCCGCCCGCTTGACCTGTGGCCGTTTGCCACTGAATGCCCATTTGCGCCGCTTTGTCGGCGTTCACTTCGGCAATCAAACTCTCCACCATCACTTGCGCGCGACGTTGGTCAAGCATGTCAATCACGGCGCGCAGTTGGCGGTATTGCGGCTCAGGTGCGGTGATGATGAGTGAGTTAGTTGCGGTGTCGGCTTGAATTTGGCCGCCTGTTGCTGCACCGCTGGTGGCGGCAGTGCTGCCCAAGGTGCTGCTAGATGTGGCAGATGTCGGTGTCGCAGCTGTGGGGGTGGTTGTTGCGGTGCCCATCAGTGATGAACTGCCTGCACCACCTGTGGCTTGGCCACTGATGGCGGCACGCAACGTGGTGGCCAGTTTGGTGGCATCTGCATTTTTCAAATACACCACATGGATGTTGCCGCTGGCATTGGTGCCGCTGGGTTGGTCGAGCTTGGCGACGAGCGATTTCACCAAGGCCACACGTGCAGGGTTGGCTGCACGCAAGATGAGGGTGTTGCTGCGTGGCTCGGCCAGCAGCGTGGTTTTGTATTCAGCACCGGTTTGACCAGGGGTAGCAGGCGCAGCAGGGACGGTGCTGCCTGATTCAATCAAGCGCAATACCAAGGGCGCCAAGTCCACCGCAATCGCGTGTTTGAGTTGAATCACTTCCACATCGCTGGCGTTGGACACATCCAGCGTGGCGATGATGCGGGCCATGCGCTGCAAGTTATCGGCGTAGTCGGTGATGATGATGGAGTTATTGCCGGGGTTGACGTTGATGGTGTTGTTGGGGCTGATGAGCGGACGCAACACGGGCACCAAGTTGTTGGCTTGCTCAAAGTTGAGCTTGAAGATGTGCGTGACGATTTGGCCGCTGCCCGAGCCGCCATTGCCTTTTTGAATTTCTTGCACATTGCCGCCTTGCAGTTTGGCATCGGCCTCGGGCACGATTTTGTAGAGACCTTTGGTCTCGACCATGGCAAAGCCTTGCAAGCGCAGCGCTGCCAAAAACTGGCTCCATGCTTCGTTGGGCGAGACTGGCAATTCAGTGCTGAGGTTGATCGTGCCTTTGACGCGTGGGTCCACCACCAAGTTGCGGTTAGAGAGCGTGGCCAAGGTGCGTGCCACAGACTCAATCTCAGCATTCACAAAGTTGAGTGTGATGGGCTGTTGTTGCGCGGTGGCTTTTTTGGCAGGTGGCGCGGCGTGTGTGAGTGACACACCCATGAGTGCAGGTGCGAGGCTCAAACCTAGACTCAGATGAATGGCAAGCGCCAAAGCAGAGGGTTGGAGATAAGTGTGTTGCTTAGCCATACGCGTTAACCCATTTTTAAAATCGACTTGGCACCTTGGCGTTGGCCAAGGATGTTCAATAAATTAGAGAGCGCTGCTTCTGCATCAGGCGCGGCACTTGCCTCGCCATTGAAGCGCATGCGCCCATTGTGTAGTTGGCCTGTGCCTTGCAATCGCAAGCTGCCTTCCAGTGTGTCCAGTGTCAGTGCTACGCTGTCACCGCCTTGCACGCGCACGCGGTAAGTGCCCAAGGGGCGCAGCGTGGACAAGCGCGTCGACAGCTGTTGCAGTTGCAACTCAGCTTGACCTTGTAATTGTTCCGAGCCCGCTTGCTGGGACCATTGCAGCTGCGTGGTGTGCAGTTGCATTTGGCCCTCGGGCTGAATGGTGTTCCACGGGGCACCCAAACCTACCAGCCAGCTGGCGGGCCAGTGGGATGTGTGGTCGCTGACCTGCACGCGCACGCCGCGCCACATGGGTGAGACATCCACACGCACGGGTTGTGGTGTGCAGCACGCCGAGGCTACGGTGGCGCTGAGGGTGGGGCGCCAGTTGACCCAATCGAGGCGAGGGCCAAGCTGCCACGTCACGCGCGTGGGTAATGACGTGGTGTTGGTGGGGCGCGCCATGTTGGCCGTGGCCCCGATGTTGAGCGGCCCTTCGTTGAGTACCCATTGCGCGGAGCCGTTCCACACTGTGCCTTGTGCGTCTGGCAACAGCACGCGTTCGCCGCTGGCTTGCTCAATCGCGTGTGTCAGCCAGTGTGCAGGGGCTTGGGTGATGAAGGCCAGCGCCAAGCCCAAACCCGCACCTGTCCAAGCCCAGCGTCGGCTGGTGTTGGGTGCGAGGGCTGGATGGCGTTGCATAGCTTGCGTTGGTTTGTTTACGGTTTTAGTTAGCCATTGCGCCACGGTTGGGTAGGCTCAACACGAGGTGGCCGTCCCACACCACGACATTCGCATTGCTAACGGGCGTTGTGCTTGCTGTGTCTGTGGTGTTGCGCGTCAAGTGCGCCTCCAAAGGCAAGGCCTGTGCTTGACTGCGCGCTTGTGTCAACCAGTTGGCCAAGGTGGAGGCTGGCACCGCTTTGAGCTGCACGGTCACGCGGTCACCTTGCACGTTGAGTTGCATTTGTGCGCCAGGGGTGAGGCTTTGCAAACTACGCAGCGCTTCGTCGCGCGAGAGTGGGGTGCGCGCTTTCAAAGCTTGTGCCTGCGCTTGCAAGGCCAGCATGTGGGCGTGTTGTTGGCCGATTTGCGCGCGTCGGTTGTCGCTGCCGCGCAAGGTGTTGAGTGCGGGCGTAATGGCGATGGACCAAAACAACAACACGCCTAGCAAGACACCCAACACAGAGACGCCACGTTGTTCACGCGGGCTCAAGGCTTGCCAGCGGGCTTGTGCTTGTGCGCGAAGTTCTTTCATTTCACGCCCTCCGCTTGCAACACCCATGTGTCGTTGCCGTCTTGGCGCAGGCTGAGGCCTTGGGCTTTGAGGTGCGCCATGCCTGCCGCATTGCTGTCGAGTGTCACGCCTTGCACGCGCAGCGCATGGTTGGCGAAGTGAATTTGCTGTGGCGTTTGTCCAGCGGGCAGCACGCCTGCTAATGCGGCGAGTAAGGGCTCAAAGTCGGTGCTGGATGCAGAGCCTGATTTTTGTTGCAACACATCCACCTCGCGTTGCATTTGCAGCGGCGCATCGATGACCAAGGTCACAGATGGGAATGTGGTTTTCAAGATGTTTTGCAGCGAGGCTTGTTGCGCGTTCAAAGCGCTGCGTTCGCGCCATGCCAGTGCATTGAGCCCCAGCACTTGCAACGCGACCAAAGCCACCAAGCCCCAGCGCACGGGTTGCCATGCAGGGGCATGCAGCACGGTTTGCCATGCGGCCAGCGCTTGGCGCTGCAAGCGTTGTATGCGGCCTTGGGCCCATTCACCTTGTGCCAAATCCCAATCCGATTGGCTGGACTTGACCCAGCGCTGGGGCGCGCTTTGCAACATGGGTTGGCGTTGCAAGGTGCTTTGTACGCGCGCCACCATGGCGGGCTCGGCTTGAATTTGCAAATCGTCTTGGCTCAGCTCGGCAAAGGCGCGCCATTGGGCGGTGTTGGGCGGCAGCAGCGTCACGCCGTGTGCGTGGCACAGCACGCTTTGCGATTGATCAGGTTCGCCCATGACGTGCAGCACGGGTGTGTCGCTGGGGGACAACTCAGGGACGATGCGTTGCACCATCAGGCCTGCGGCTTGCAAAGGGGCGAGGGCGTCACGTAGCCATTGTTTGTCACACACAGCCACCAAGGCCTCGCCACCGGTGCGGGCGATTGTGTGGGCCTCTGGGGCAAGCACGATGTGCAGCTGTTGCGGGTCGTCCAGTAAGCGGTCTTCCAGCAAGCCATGCAACACGCTTTGCAAACGTGGGCCATGGCTGGCAGGTGGCAGCTGCACGCGCAGCCAAGCCAAGCGGCTGTGTGGCACCACGGCCACCACTTCGCCCGCGTGCGCCGACAACGTGGCAGCAGCCCCCGTGGCGCTGCGCAACACTGCATGCCCGTCTGAGTAAACATGGGCATAGCCAGTGTTGGCGTTGGCAGAGTGGGGGAGCGCGATGATCAGCATGGATTTGTCATTGTAGAGAGCCAGACTCGCGCCAAAGCACCTTCAAATCTTGGCCTTCGCGCTGCACCAACGAACGCTCTTGCAGTGTGGTTTGTGGCATCCGAAGGCGGCCCAGCACTTCAAAGTAACGCGTGTTCACGCTGTGTGTGTCGCTCAAGCTGACGGTGCGGCCCAGTGCTTTTTGAAACGCGTCGATGCTGGCCCAGTGCTGGCGTTCGCGCTGCTGTACCAAGCGTTGCGCGTCAGACAGACTCAGGCCTGGCACGCTGGCGTACAGCACTTGCACGCTGGCGGTGTTGATGTTGACGGTCGTGCGATTGGGCAGCACGGTGATGTGGGGGCTGAGGGTTTGCAAGGCTTGAGGTGTTAACCCGACCCAGCTGAGTTGGCCCACGCGTTGGGGCATCAAAGGTGAATTGCTGTTTTGCTTTTGTGCGGCCAGCAGTCCTTGCGTGAGCAGGCTGAGTTGCGCGGGTGGGACGCTCAGTGCGTCAAACAAGCGCTCAAACGCGAGCACGGTTTTGCCATCGAGCTGTTCGCCTTGCAGCAAATTGGTCACGTTGAGGCGGCCTTGCAGGTCGTTGACTTGGCCGGAGAGCAAAACCTGTTGCGCCAGTTTTTCTTCTTCGACGGTGTTGCCTGTGCCGTCTGGCAAAGCGGCTAAGAAACTAGACAAGCGAGCTTCTTGCAACGGCACCGCCCAAGGCTCGGCCAAGTGGTCGGTGGGTGAATTGGCGTCACCCGCACGCGCGTCTTCGCGCAGGATGACACGTGCCCAATCCAGTGCGCCTGTGAGCAGCCAGCGTGCTTGTGTGCGTTGGCGTTCCGCGCCTTCGACCTCAACGGATTTCCATTGCTGCCACAACGCGCCCGCTGCAAACGTGGCCACCAAGGCCACGGTGAGCATGGCAGCCAGCAGCGCTGCGCCGCGCTGCTTTGTGCTGCGTGTGTGCTGGTTTTTGCCTGGGCGAGGAAGAGGGGCGCTGTGCTTCATGTCTTGGTGTTGCTGAAGTTAGGGCGTACCCAGTCGAGGGTGATGCGACCGCGCATGCCGGTGCTGGCGGGCAGGTCGATTTGCAGGCGGATGGCGTCGGGCAGCGTGCCTTGGCCTGTGGTGTTGGTTTGTGGAGCGAGCGCAGCAGTGCTGCTCGTCGCGTCGGTGTTGCCTGCGCTGGAGAGTGGATTGGTCCAAGCGTTGCCGCGGAAGTAGGTGAGCTGCCACGCGTCGAGCGGCACCAAGGGGGTCTCAAATGCTGCGTCATCGCTGCTGGGGTTTTGACCCCAGCGTTCGGCATTCGCCCACGCTTGCTGCAAAGCCGCGCGTGTTTGCACAGGGGCCGATTGCCAGCGCTGCCATTGGTTGCCGCGCAGTGTCCATGCCACCACCCACAGACCCGCGTCTGCACCGTCAGCACGCCAAGCCGTGGCGCGCCGGGTGAGGCGCAGCGTGCGGCCATCCCACAGCACGCCTGCATCGGTGATGCTGGGTACGGGTTGCACGGCGTTGAGGTCGGCTTGCCATTGCGCGAGCACGGTTTGCAACACGGCGGTTTTGTCGACTTGCACTTGCGTGATGTCGCGGCTGCGCATGAGGCTGTCGAGCCCACGCCAACTCAAGCCCGCCAGCACCGCCATGAGGGTGATGGCGATGAGCAGCTCAATGAGCGTGAAGCCGCGCTGGTGCTTGGCGCTTTGCATCAGTAACGTCCCAACACGGTGGTGATGTTGAGCACAGGTGTGGCTGCGTCAAACACTTGCGCATCGACACGGCGAAATGCGGGGTTGGGCGTGGTGCGCACGGTCAGCGCCACTTCAAAGTTGCGCTCGGCTTGTGGGCATGGCACACGCGAGTCGCCCACGCCTGGCAGTTGCTGTGAGAGGCGCAGTTGGTTGAGTGCGTTGTCAGCGCAAATTTGCGCCAGTAGCACATCGGCTTGGCGCTGCGCGTTGCGCGTGAGCGCTCCGCTGACTTTGAGCCCACTCATCAGCGCGATGGAGACGATGGCGAGTGCTACCAACACCTCAATCAAGGTGAAGCCGCGTGAGCTTTGGCGGCGCGTGACAGCGGGTGTGTGTGTGGTGTCTTGCCAGCTCATGGCACAACCTGAAAGGGGTGCAGCCCGTCTGTGCTAAGGCTCAGCGTGGGGGCAGGCTTGGCGTTGTTGCTTGTCGCCACGTTCAACGTGATGCGAGTTGGCGCGAGGATGGGTTCAGGGCCGAGCACCACCAAGTTGGGTGGCGTGGTGTTGTTCGTGGGTGGTGTGGCTGTGCTGACCGCCGCTCGTGTGCCAGTGGCCAGCCATGTTTCTGTACGTGTCGCAATGGGGCTTGTTGTGCTGCCAATTGCCAAGGACGTTGTGGTGTTGCCCAGCGTTTGATTTGGTGCAATTGCAGGTCGAATGACAAAGCCCTCAGCTGTGGGTTGCCAAATCAAAGCCATGCCACTGGTACGCGACTGCGCACGGGCGGCTTCTAGCACGGCAACTAAACGCTGGGCTTCGCGCTCGAGTTGGGTTTGGCTGCTGTCGCGCAGCGACAAGCTCACACCCGCCAGGCCGAAGCCAATGATGGCCAGCACTACCAACAGCTCCAACAGGGTGAGGCCGTGCTGGCGCTGCATGACGGGCTTGGCTAGCTGCTTTATTGCCAGCTGCCGAGGTCGGCGTTTTTGCCTTCGCCGCCGGGCTGACCGTCAGCGCCGAGTGACAGCACATCCACTTCGCCCTTCACGCCGGGGTTCATGTATTGGTAAGGACGGCCCCATGGGTCGTTGGGCAACTTGTCGATGTAGGGCTTCCAGTTGAGTGGGGCAGGGCCGACAGTGGGCTTGGTCACCAAGGCGTTCAAGCCTTGTTCAGCGGTGGGGTAGTTTTGGTTGTCCAAGCGGTAGAGCTTGAGGGCTTGCATGAGGTTGCCCACGTCGGTTTTGGCGGCGGTTACGCGTGCGTCGTCGGCACGGTTGAGCACGTTGGGCACCACGAGTGCGGCGAGCACGCCGATGATGGCGAGCACCACCATCAATTCAATCAACGTGAAGCCACGTTGGCGTTTGGTTTTTGGGGTGGCTTGTTGGGCTTGCATGGGAGGCATTTCAAAGGTTCTCAGTTCAAGGATGAATCATAATCCGCTGATGCTTCGCCACCGCCCTTCATTTGCCACCGCTTTCAGCACGTCTTCGCGTGTGGTGTTGCCTGCTGCATCCTTGTTGGTGTGGGGGGCTGTGGCATTTAGCGCGGTCACATGGGGCCTGCGTTGGTCGGCTACTGGTGAAAGCAACAGCAACGCCACAGCTGCTGCGCAGGCGCTGCCCGAGGTGGATGTGTCTGCTGCGGCACGCAGCCTAGGCGCTGCGCCCGTGCAGGCTGCTGCTCCCACCCTAGCCAGCCGCTTTCAGCTGCAAGGTGTGATGGCGGGTGGGCCTGATGCTGGTGCTGCGCTGATTGCCGTCGATGGCAAACCTGCCAAGCCCTACCGCGTGGGTGCTGTGGTGGCGGATGGTTTGGTGCTGCAGTCAGCCCAAGGCCGCCGTGTGAATTTAGGTGCGGCGGT
>Ga0228703_1002192_pt1 | contig 11162 bp, 8 predicted proteins | sample McNCre217_Aug_MG_3_FD_178020 | JGI IMG/M metagenome (GOLD analysis project Ga0228703, IMG submission 178020) | Freshwater microbial communities from McNutts Creek, Athens, Georgia, United States - 29-17_Aug_MG | ecosystem: Environmental > Aquatic > Freshwater > Creek | place: USA: Georgia... | reverse complement strand
GCTCGCACGAGCCCATGCGCTTCATCGTCTTGCACTACGACGGTGCCGCCAAAACCCAGGCACCGACGGTGCTGGTGGGCAAGGGCATCACTTTTGACACAGGCGGGATCTCGCTCAAACCTGGTGCAGGCATGGACGAGATGAAATTCGACATGTGTGGCGCCGCCAGCGTGTTGGGCACCTTCGAAGCCCTGGCGCAATTGCAACCTGCCATCAACGTGGTGGGCTTGATTCCCACCTGCGAAAACATGCCCGATGGCACGGCCTTGAAACCCGGCGATGTGGTCACCAGCATGAGTGGCCAAACCATCGAGGTGCTCAACACCGACGCCGAAGGCCGGCTCATCTTGTGTGACGCCTTGACCTACGCGACCCGCTTCAAACCCCGTGCGGTGATTGACATCGCCACTCTGACGGGCGCTTGCGTGGTGTCGCTGGGCGCAGTGCGCAGCGGCTTGTTCTCATCCTCCGACGACTTGGCCCAAGCGCTGCAAGAGGCCGGTGAAGCGGCGCTCGATCCGTGCTGGCGTTTGCCGCTGGATGACGAGTACGCCGAAGGCCTCAAGTCCAACTTTGCTGATGTGGCCAATGTGGGTGGGCGCGACGGTGGCGCCATCACGGCGGCCAAGTTTTTGCAGCGTTTTGCCAAAGACTACCCTTGGGCACATTTGGACATTGCCGGTTCTGCATGGAAGAGCGGCGCGGCCAAAGGCGCCACCGGTCGTCCCGTGGGCTTGTTGTTGCAGTATTTGTTGGCCACGGTGACCAAGCCTCATGCCAAAGATAAAGCGCACGTCCAATCTGCTGTCAAGTCTGTAAAGACTACCCGGCGCCGCGCTGATTGAAATCCGCGATGACGGAAATTGCCTTTCACTTCAACGCTCCCGACAAGTTGGCCTATGCCTGCCGCTTGCTGCGTAAAGCCGTCAGCAGTGGTGCCCAGGTGGTGGTCACCGGTGATGCGGCCAGTCTGAGCGCTTTGGACACGCAGTTGTGGACCTTTGCCGCGCTGGAGTTTGTGCCCCATTGCCACGCTGGCAGCCCGGTTGAGCAACGCATGGCCTCGCCGGTGATTTTGAGCCCCGATTTGCATGACCAAACCGCTTTGCCCCACCACCAGGTGCTGGTGAACTTGGGGCATGAGGTGGCGCCGGGTTATGAACGTTTTGAGCGTGTGATTGAAGTGGTGACGCTGGACGACACAGACCGCCAATGGGCTCGCCAGCGCTGGAAGCACTATACCGACCGGGGGTATTCCATCACCCGGCATGATTTGAAGTTGAAAGAAACTTCGGCCTGATTTATCTCTGTCTCTAACCTCAAGGAGTTCTTGCATGCATACCTCTCTCAAACTCACCGCTGTGGCAACGTTGGCTGCCTTGAGCAGCTTGGCCATGGCGCAAGAACAGGTGGTCAAAATTGGTCACGTCGGGCCCGTGAGCGGTGCGATTGCGCACTTGGGCAAAGACAACGAATACGGCGCGCGTTTGGCGGTCGAAGAGCTCAACGCCAAAGGCGTGAGCATTGGCGGCAAAAAGGTTAAGTTTGAATTGGTGGCCGACGATGATGCGGCTGACCCCAAGCAAGGCACGGCGGCCGCTCAAAAGTTGGTCGACGCCAAAGTCAGCGGCGTGGTGGGACACCTGAACTCAGGTACCACCATCCCTGCGTCCAAGATTTACAGCGATGCGGGCATTCCACAAATTTCGCCCTCGGCCACCAACCCTAAGTACACCCGCCAGGGCTTTAAAACAACCTTCCGTCTGGTGGCCGATGACGTCCAACTGGGCAGCTTGTTGGGGCGTTATGCGGTCAAAGACCTCAAAGGCAAATCGATCGCCGTCATTGATGACCGCACCGCCTATGGCCAAGGTGTGGCCGAAGAGTTTGAAAAGGCGGTCAAAGCCGCAGGCGGTAACTTGATTGGTCATGAGTTCACCACCGACAAAGCCACCGACTTCATGCCGATCTTGACCACCCTCAAAGGCAAGAAGCCCGATATCGTGTTCTTTGGTGGCATGGACGCGGTGGGTGGTCCGATGCTCAAACAAATGAAGTCACTTGGCATCAATGCCAAGTTCATGGGTGGCGACGGCATTTGCACCACCGAACTGATCAAACTCGCCGGCGATGCCTTGGTCGATGGTCAAGTGGTGTGCGCCGAAGCTGGTGGCGTGGACGGCAATTTGAAGAAGGGCATGGACGACTTTGGCGCCAAGTTCAAGAAGCGCTTCAATGACGACGTCAAGCTCTACGCCCCCTATGTGTATGACGCGGTCAATGTGATGGTCGACGCCATGCAGCGCGCCAAGTCCAGCGACCCTGCCAAATACTTGCCTGAACTGGCCAAGACCACGGGCTACAAGGGCGTGACCGGCACGATTTCATTCGATGCCAAAGGCGACATCAAAAATGGCGCACTCACGCTCTACACCTACAAAGGTGGCAAGCGTGACGCCATTGCTGTGGTCCGTTAAGACGCAAGGTACCGCTTATTTGGCCGGCGGCAAATACGCATAGGCTACATAAGCAAACGGCTTGTCCAGCGGGAAGCGCAGGCCTTGGCTCTTGACCGTCAAAGCGATGGGCTCGGTGCTTTGGCCTTGTGCTTGCAGCCATGCCTGCATGTCTTGCGGGCAGGTGGTTGGTTCGGGTTTGTTGACCGGGCCCAACGGGCAGAGCAGCAAACCCGCTTGCTGTGACCAGCCCTTCAAGGGGCTGACCGTGGCTGGAAACTGATCGGGCACGCCTGGAACGATGCGCAATGTGGCGTCCCCATAAAAAGCCAGCAAAGCGTTTTCGGCCCACTGCCCACCTACCCAGCGCAGGGCTTGATCGGGGTAGCGCTCGTGCCATGCTTGCAACAAGGCCTTGGCGGCTTCGCGACGTGGCAAGTAATGGTTGTCGGTGCCGACTCGGGCTTGGTGCCAGGCATACCAAGGGCTGACCAGCAGCACGATGACAAACCAAACTTGAACACTGCGGTAGACGGCAGTGGTGCTTGTTGTGGTTTCTGACGTACTGCGTTGTGCACTGAGGTTACGCAGCCACAACAAGGAAAAGCCATAGCCAATCGGAATCGCCCAAGGCAGCGACAACTCCACAAAGCCAGAAATACCAAACGCCAGTGTGATCATCCACGGCAGCATGGCGAGCCAAAACAAGCCATCGCTCCAGCCGTGTGGGCGCCATGCCAGAACCAAGCGTGCAGGCCAACCCCATACACGTTGCACCACGCTGGGCGTTCCTGGTGCATACAGCCAAGTGCAGAGCAGCCACGGCAGCAACCAGTAGGCCAGGGGGGCAAGGGCAAATTTCGCCACCTGATGCCAGGCCACACCGCTTTCGCTGCCTTGCTCACTCACGTAGTGCAGGGTGACCCAATCATGGGTGCTGAGCCACTGAAGGTGAGGCAGTAAACACAACACAAACACGGCCAAACCTAACCACGGCTTGAACGTTGTAAACCATTGACGACCTTCGCCTGTGGTGAGTGCGGTTAAAAATACACCCAACAAAAAGACACCGCTGTAGTACTTGCCCAGCATTGCCAGTGCACTCAGCACCCCCAAAGCCACAGACCAAATCCAGGCTTGGCGCCCTGTCCCATGCACACTGTGTAACCAAGCCACCGCAACCCAGGGCCACAGGCTGAGCAAGATGGCGTTGGCATTGAACTTGACGGCCAGTGTGCTGTAGGGGAATGCCATGCACAGCAGCAGCATGGCGGGCAGGGCCACATCATCTCGACCCAAAGCCTGCGCCATGCGGTAGACCCCTAGCAGCCCCAACGCGGCATTGGTGTAAGACAGCAGGTGGTAGGCCACGTCCAGATTGGGAAACACCGCGAACCAAGCGCCCGTGACCCACGCAAACAAAGGGGGATGTTTTGCGCTGCCCCATTCCACGGTTTGACCCCAGGCAAAGTTCTCCAGCATGTCAGCGTAGCCGTCGAGGTTGGTGTCTGAGATGCCGTGGGCCACGACCCACACCAAGACTTGCAGCCCCAGCACGTAGACCATCCAACGTCCGGCGGCAGTCTTTTTGTCGTCAATACGATAATTATTTGGGGTGTGCAAAACGGTTTTTTGAGGAAAGAAATATTAAAAAATTATAGAAGCTAACGATTTTTTTGTTTTCCCTCGGATATCGATGAATCTATATAAATCAATCACTTAGGACATTTTTAAGGTTCTTGTCACACGACTTGTCACGAAATATCAAATTTTTTTCATATTTCTGTCCTCCAAATGGTTGTATCGAGCGTTGTTTGCTCATTAAGTTCTGAGGAGCCTAAATGGACAAGTCAGTGTTTCAAGTGGAAACTCCCGAAGCTGCAGTTGAACGCCGCTTCAAGTTTGTGACGTCTGAGAAGACGGGCATCAAGGCCACATTTGACCGTATTCGTGCCCAATTGGCACAAGAAGCTGAGCAACGCAGCCGTCCTGTGTCTCGCATCTATTCCGGATTGCGCGCTTTCAAAGCCTGATGCAGACCTCCCTTCAGCGCGCCTTTGCACCCCACGGCGTGCTGCGCGCTTCGATTAATCTAGGCAACCCCATTTTGGCCAATCGGCATCCCACCACGGGACAGCCTGTGGGGGTGTCCATCGATTTGGCCACCGCGCTGGCCCAACGTTTAGAAGTTCCCTTGGAATTGGTGGTGTTTGACACCGCCGCCCAATCGGTCGATGCCATCGGTCAAAACGCGGCTGATATTGGCTTTTTCGCCATTGACCCCTTGCGTGGTGAAGCCATTTCCTTCACATCCCCTTATGTTTTGATTGAAGGCAGCTACTTGGTACGCCAAGACTCCCCGCTCCAAAGCAACGACGAAGTTGACCGTCTTGAGCACCGTGTCACGGTAGGCAAGGGCAGTGCCTACGACTTGTATTTGACCCGCACCCTGACCCAAGCGCAGATAGTTCGTGCCCCCAGTTCACCGGCGGTGGTTGAGGTGTTTTTGGCTGAAAACGCCGATGTGGCAGCGGGTGTCAAGCAACAACTGCAAGCCGATGCCCAGCGTTTGCCCGGTCTGCGCTTGCTGCCTGGGCGCTTCATGGTCATTCAACAAGCCATGGGCGTGGCCAAAAGCCGAGGACCAGAAGCCGCCACCTACTTGTCGCAGTTTGTGCAAGACATGAAAGCCACAGGCTTTGTGGCCCAGCGCTTGGCGCAGCATCACATACAAGGCGCCTCGGTCGCGCCTTAACGCGTTTGCGTTTTGCACGTCAAGACTTCATGGTTTTGTCACACACCCTCCTAAAATAGCGGTGTGACCCCACGTTCCACCTTTTTCCGATTACTCAGCGTACAGCTGGTGCTGGCACTCATGGCTTTGTTGGCCCTGGGGCCGTTTTTGCACGCCCATTACGGCAGTTCGCGCTTGACCGGTTTTCATGTGGACGGCATGGGGGCTTTGCCAGTTCATGCTCATGCACAGACAGACACGGCAGCCTATTTCAGTCCAGACAGCGAAGAAGAATCTGCCGCCTTGGGCATCAGCGCATCGCACACACGCCAGTCCTTGGCCGACGACAGCACTGAAGAAGATGCAGCCATCGTATGGCTCTTGGTGGCTGCGATTGTTTGTGCCTGTGCGGTTGCACGTCCCCGTGAGCGTGGTGCTTTACCCATCTTCATCCGACCGCATCGCGCCTACCGCGCAGGTTTTCCGCCCCTGGCCCATGCGCCACCCATCGCCTTCTGTTAACTCGTGATGCGCGCCCGTGTGAGGCGCGTGCGTTTTAAACCGTTGTGTGTGGGGTAGGAAATGTTCAAACATTTGAAATATGGTGTTGTCGCCGCAGGCGTGTGCTTGGGTTTGACGCAGGCGCAAACCACGTGGGCGCAGCCAGCGGCACTTGCGAAGCCGTCGGAGGTCAAGCCACCTGCAGCGATTTCGCTGGCGCTCAATGCCAAGCAGCAAGCCAGTCTTGGCGTGCAGGTGGCCAGCGTGCAAGCGTCTGTCCAAGGCCAAGTGCTAGCCAGCGCCACCGTGGTCACGCCACCGGGCAAAGAGGTCACGGTCTCGGCGCCATATGCCGGGCAAATCTCGCGCCTCTTGGTGGGCGTGGGCGACACCGTGAAGGCCGGAGCCAATTTGGCCAGTTTCACCAGTCCTATGCTGGGGGACGCACGCCGTCTGCTGACCGAGGCCTCGCTGGACTACAAAACCGCAAGTGCCGCTGCGCAGCGCGATCAAGCCATGTTTGACGAGGGCATCATCCCCGCGGTACGTTTGCAGCTCAGCCGCGCCAAGCAAGAAGCCGCCAAGTCTTTGCTGCAGTCCCGCGAAGCCGAATTGGCCGCTGCTGGCATGCGCTTTGAGGGCGAAGGTGCAGGCTACGCCACCGGCGTGTTGAAGTCGCCCCTCTCAGGCACGGTGCTCGAAGCCTTTGCCTCGGTGGGTCAACGTGTGGAAGCAGGCGTGGTGCTGTTCAAACTGGCTGATGCCAGCCAATTGCAACTCGATGTGCAACTCTCCACCGACAAAGCTGCGCAGCTGCAAGTCGGTGACGAGGTCAGCATTCCAAGCCGCCAAGCCAAGGCCAAAATCATCGGCGTCAGCCGGGCCGTAGACGCCAGCCAATCGGCCCATGCCCGTGCCTTGGTCCACACCAAAGGCACCTTGCAGGTGGGTGAATTGCTCTCGGTCACGGTGCACAGCAAAGTCAACCCCAGCAAAGCGCAAGCGCAGAATCAATGGCAAGTGCCCTCACGCGCGGTGACGCAATGGCGTGGCCGTCCTTGGATCTTTGTGGCCGATGCGCAAGGCTTTGTGGCCCAGCCAATTCGGGTGCTCTCGGGCAGTGACGATGTGTCGCTGATCGACGCCAGTTTGCCTACGGACGCCAAGGTGGCGGTGAGCGGCGTTGCCGCTTTGCGTGCCTTGCTGCAAAAGGACGAGTGATGTTTGAACACCTCATCCGACTGAGCCTGCGCTACCGCAGCCTCACGCTGGTCTGTGCGCTGGCGCTGTGCTTTGCCGGCGTGCATGCGTGGCTCAATCTGCCCATCGATGCCTTTCCTGACATTTCGCCCATCCAAGCCAAAGTCATTTTGAAAATTCCGGGCATGACGCCCGAAGAGGTGGAGCAACGCATCGTCAAACCGATTGAGCAAGAGCTGCTCAGCATTCCCAACAAGCGGGTGGTGCGCTCCATGTCCAAGTACGGCCTTGCTGACATCACCATCGACTTTGACGAAGGCGTCGATCTGTACTGGGCCCGCCAACAAGTGTCGGAACGCTTGAACGGCGTCATGCGTGACTTGCCTGCCAGCGTCAGCGGTGGCTTGGCGCCCATCACCACGCCGCTGAGCGAGGTCTATATGTTCACCATCGAGGGTGATGGCTTTAGCTTGGCCGAGAAGCGCCGTGTACTCGATTGGGTGATTCGCCCTGAGTTGCGCACCATTGCCGGTGTGGCTGAAGTCAACTCACTGGGCGGCGAAGTGCAAACCTTTGAGGTGGTGCCCCACAACGCCAAGATGGCCGCCCAGGGCGTGCGCATGGGTGACCTGCGTCAAGCGCTTTTGTCCAACAACAGCAACGACGGTGCCGGTCGTTTGACCTCGGGTGAAGAGGCTTTGGTGGTGCGTGTCGAAGGCGCCATCAAAACCTTAGACGATGTGCGTGCGATTCGGGTCGATGCGGCCCACAACACCAAGGTGCAGCTCGACGACGTGGCCACGGTGCAACTCGGTGCCTTGACGCGCTACGGTGCTGTGACTCAAAACGGGCAGGGTGAAGCGGTCGAAGGCTTGGTGCTGGGCATGCGCGGTGTCAACGCCCGCCAGTTGGTGAATGCCGTCGATGCCAAGCTCCAACAGCTCGCCCCCCGCTTGCCCAAAGGCATGACGGTGCACACGTTTTACAACCGCGGTGAATTGGTCAGCCGAGCCGCCGACACCGTGATTCATGCACTGATTGAAGCGGCGGTGTTGGTCTGCATCATCTTGTATGTGTTCTTGGGGGGCTTGCGTGCGGCCTTGGTGGTGGCTGTGTCATTGCCTCTGTCGCTGCTGTGCACCTTCATGCTCATGCGTGCTTTTGGCTTGACGGCCAATTTGATGAGCTTGGGCGGTTTGGCGATTGCGCTGGGCATGCTGGTCGATGCCTCGGTGGTGGTGGTGGAGAACATTGAAACCGCGTTTGCTGCGCACGCTCAAAAACACCACGCCTTGTCGAAGACCGAGATTTTGCTGGGCGCCGTGCGTCAAGTGGTCAAGCCTGTGGTGTCGGGCGTGTTGATCATTTGCGTGGTGTTTTTGCCCTTGCTCACCCTCGAAGGGCTGGAAGGCAAACTGTTTGCGCCTGTGGCCATCACCATTGTCATGGCCCTCGTCTCGTCGCTGCTGCTGGCCTTCACCGTGATTCCCGCCTTTGCCTCGCTGCTGCTCAAAGAAGAGGGCGCGCATGAACCCGCGCTGATGCAAAAAATCCATGCCGCCTATGTGCGCGTGCGTGAACGCGTCTGGGCTCGTCCCACATGGCTGTACCGCGTGTCGGTGTTGTCACTGGTGGTGGCGATGGGCTTGTACACCGTGATCGGGAAAACCTTCATGCCTACGCTGGACGAGGGTGACATCTTGATTCAGTTGCAAAAAGTGTCGTCCATTTCGCTGGCGTCTTCTATGGAAACAGACATTCGCGTGCAGCAAGCCATTCTGGCCGAGGTGCCCGAAGTCAAAGCCATCGTGGCACGCGTGGGCTCGGACGAATTGGGGCTTGACCCGATGGGCTTTGATGACACGGACACGTTCTTGATCTTGAAACCTCGCAGCGAATGGCGTGGCTCCAAAGAAGACATCATGGACCACCTGCGCACCGTGATGGAGGGGTTTCCAGGCTTGGTCTATGGCTTTACCCAGCCGATCGAGATGCGTGTCTCGGAAATGCTCACGGGCACACGCGGCGATGTGGCGATCAAAGTTTTTGGCTCAGATCTCCAAGCCATCAATGCTGCTGCGCAACAGATTGCAGAGGCGGTGCGCAAGGTGCCTGGCGCGGCCGAAGTCATTGCGCCCAAGTCCGAAGGCTTGCAGTATGTGTCGGTAGCGCTCAACCGCACCACCTTGGGCCAAGCGGGCTTTAGCGTGGAGTCACTTCAACAAGCGTTCAAAAACCAAATTGAAGGCGAAGCCCTGGGCTATGTGCTGCAAGATGGCGTGCGCACACCGCTGACCCTCAAAGGCAATGACGCCATGCGCAACAGCCCTGAAGCGTTCAAAAACATGCAGCTGTCCGCTCCCGACGGTCGTGTCTGGGCGGCTCATGCCTTGGCCGATATCCGGTCGGTGGATGGCCCGATTCGTGTCGACCACGAGCAAAGTGCGCGCTTTACCAGCATCCAAGTCTCGGTCGATGGCCGCGACTTGACGGGCTTTGTCAGCGACGCGCAAAAAGCCGTGGCTGCTTTGGCCCTGCCAGCGAATTTGCATGTGGTGTGGGGTGGTCAGTTTGAAAACCAGCAACGTGCAGCGGCGCGTTTAGGCTTGGTCATTCCTGCGGCCATGGCGTTGATCTTCACCATTTTGATGTTCACTTTTGGCTCGGCCGTGCAAGCCGGCATCATCTTCATGAACATTCCATTTGCGATGGTCGGTGGCGTGATGGCCTTGGCTGTGTCGGGCGAATATCTGTCGGTGCCCGCATCGGTGGGCTTTATTGCTTTGCTGGGTATTGCAGTGCTCAACGGGGTGGTGATGGTGACCCATTTCAACGAACGCTTGCTCGATGGTGAGCCCCTGAACACCGTGGTCCGCCTGGGCACCGAGCGCCGCTTACGTCCGGTGTTGATGACGGCGGTGATCACCGCCTTGGGCATGATTCCTTTGCTGTTTGCCACGGGGCCAGGCTCTGAAATTCAGCGGCCTTTGGCGATTGTGGTCACTGGCGGCTTGATCAGCTCCACTTTGTTGACCTTGCTGCTCTTGCCCAAATTGTTTGAGCGCTTTGGCGATGCTGCGTCCTTGTCGTCGCCTGCTTTGAATCGCTTCATGCCTTGGAGAAAGCCATGAAAAAACTGCTGTTGATTTGCGCCTGCGCGACTACGCTGGCGCATGCCGAACCCGCTTTGCTGCCTTATTTGCCAGCCGAAGCTGCGGCCAAAGAAGCGCTGCTGGCCAGCCCCTTGATTGCCGGTGCACGGGCTAAGAAAGAGGCGCACAGCTTTCGCGCCCAAGGCATTGCATCGGGCAGCGCCGAGTTTGTGGTGCGCACCACCACCCAGCGGCGCCGCGACAACGCCTTGGGCGCGAGCCAAGGTGAATCTATCGTGAGCTTGGAGCGCCCGATTCGCTTTTGGGGCAAACGCGGCATGGATGCCGATTTGTCGTCGCAAACCCAAACATTTGCCGACATAGAGTACGCCGACGCCCTGCACGAAGCCAGCCGCGAGTTGCTGACGTTTTGGTTCAACTACCAACGCGCTTTGGCTGATCAAACCAATGCCCAAACCGCACACGACTTGGCCAGCCAGATGCAGCGTTTGACGCAAAGCCAGTTCAAGCACGGCGAAGTCTCTAAGCTCGACACCGAGTTGGTGGGCGCCGAGCTCGACCGCGTGTCAGCTGCCTTGTCGGTGGCGCATGCACAACTGGCCTCGGCCGCAGCGGCGTTCAGTCGGCGTTACCCTCAGGTGTCGTTGCCCACACGCTTGCACGAGGCAACTTTGCCGACTTTGACCGAGACCTTGCCTGATTTGCGTGAAGCCTTTTTGGCCAAAAACCACGAACTCAATATGTTGCGTGTGGACGCGCAACGCTTGACCCTCACCGCACAGCGCGCCGAGCGCGACCGCTTGCCTGACCCCACGCTGGGCGTGTTTACCGCGCGTGAACGTGCCGGGGCCGAGCATGTGTCGGGCGTGACTTTTTCTATTCCATTCCCAGGCTCAGCGCGTTCGCAACACGCCAGCGCGGCATTTGCCGATGCCCATGTGGCGGAAGAAAAAGTGAACTGGACAGCCCAGCAGCTCAGTGCCTCGTTTGACAGCATGTGGGCGCAGTTTCAACACAAACGCCAAGCTGCTCAAAGCCTGCAACTCGCCGCCCAACGCCAAGCCTTGGCTGCAGACAAAGCGCGCAAAGCCTATGCCTTGGGCGAGGGCAGCATGGCCGATGTGTTGCAAATCAGTCGCACGGCCAGCGACAACCTGT